>Ga0308009_10000515_pt1 | contig 27952 bp, 23 predicted proteins | sample Neamet127_FD_203134 | JGI IMG/M metagenome (GOLD analysis project Ga0308009, IMG submission 203134) | Marine microbial communities from water near the shore, Antarctic Ocean - #127 | ecosystem: Environmental > Aquatic > Marine > Unclassified | place: Southern Ocean | collected 2014-07-24
TGGTGCTACAGGTTCTTCAGGAGCTTCAGGTTCTTCAGGTGCTACGGGTTCTTCAGGTTCTTCAGGTGCAGATGGTGCTACAGGTTCTTCAGGTGCAGATGGTGCTACAGGTCCACTAGGTCCTGTTGGTTCTACTGGTTCTTCAGGTTCTGATGGTGCTACGGGTTCTTCAGGTTCTGATGGTGCTACGGGTTCTTCAGGTTCTTCAGGTGCTTCAGGTTCTGATGGTGCTACAGGTGCTTCAGGTTCTGATGGTGCTACAGGTGCTTCAGGTTCTGATGGTGCTACGGGTTCTTCAGGTTCTGATGGTGCTACAGGTGCTTCAGGTTCTGATGGTGCTACAGGTGCTTCAGGTTCTGATGGTGCTACAGGTGCTTCAGGTTCTGATGGTGCTACAGGTGCTTCAGGTTCTGATGGTGCTACAGGTATTCAAGGTGCTTCGGGTATCGGTGCTACAGGTTCTTCAGGTTCTTCAGGTCCTCAAGGTTCTACAGGTGCTCTTGCAAGTTGCTATATAGCATACTATGACGAGAATTCAACAGATTCAATGCCTGGTAATTTCAATTATTTTGGAACAGATGTTGTACCTAGTATTAATGGTGAGTGGACAGTAAATACTTTAAATCTACATACATCATCTCCTCTGTATTACGCAATGTCGTCTGCAACAATAGGTACAAGTATATCTATTGAAATGACAAGTCTACAAGGATCAGCACCAGCGATATACTACGTAATAACATCACACGGACCAAATCAATACGAAATAAACGTTAACGCAACGACTGATAATGGATTTGTGCTGAATAATAACGCAACTTATAGCATATGTATAGGAGGTAATAAAGGTAATAAAGGTTCTACTGGTCTTCAAGGTGCTACAGGTTCTTCAGGTTCTTCAGGTCCTCAAGGTGCTACAGGTATCGGTACTCAAGGTATTAAAGGTTCTACTGGTGTTCATGGTTCTACAGGTGCTCATGGTGCTACAGGTGCTAATGGTTCTGTATATGAGATTAAAGATTCTCAACCGCTAGTAGTAATAGCTAGTTATACAGATACAGCAACTAAAGGAGATATTTATATAAGTACAGATTCACATGAAGAATGGATTTATGACTCAGGGCGAGATGGTATTCCTGTATCAAAGGGTGATGGTCTTTTGAGTAGCTTCGATAAAGAGAGTAATAATAATACATGGATTAATATAGGAGCAATACAAGGAGTACAAGGTGAAAGAGGTTCTACTGGTATTCATGGTGCTACTGGTATCGGTTCTACAGGTATTCATGGTTCTACTGGTATTAAAGGTTCTACTGGTGCTTATGGTTCTACTGGTGTTCATGGTTCTACGGGTATTAAAGGTTCTACTGGTGTTTATGGTTCTACAGGTCCTCAAGGTTCTACAGGTATAGGTTCTACTGGTGTTCATGGTTCTACAGGTATTAAAGGTTCTACTGGTACTTATGGTTCTACAGGTCCTCGAGGTTCTACTGGTGTTTATGGTTCTACAGGTATTAAAGGTTCTACAGGTATTAAAGGTTCTACAGGTGTTCATGGTTCTACAGGTCTTAGTGTAATCGGTTCTACAGGTGTTCATGGTTCTACAGGTATTAAAGGTTCTACTGGTGTTCATGGTTCTACCGGTTTAAGTGTTATTGGTTCTACTGGTATTAAAGGTTCTACTGGTATTAAAGGTTCTACTGGTATTAGTGTTACTGGTGCTACTGGTATTGCTGGTTTAGGAGTTAATTTAAAAGGGTCAACAGGAACATCATACATATCAGATATAACTACACCTACTATTGGAGATCTTTATATAACTACACATAATGACCCAACATTAGAATTTACTGATTCAAACAATGACCAGTATATTTTTGCTGTTGTGAATGGAGAAGGAATTGCATTTGGTTCTTGGCCTACTACAACTGGTCGTTGGTTTAACGCTGGTGAAATACAAGGTCCTGATGGTCCAGTCGGTGCTACAGGTTTAAGTGTTATTGGTTCTACAGGTATTAAAGGTTCTACTGGTGTTCATGGTGCTACAGGTCCTAGGGGTTCTACAGGTATTCAAGGTTCTACAGGTATAGGTTCTACTGGTATTAAAGGTTCTACTGGTGTTTATGGTTCTACAGGTGTTCATGGTTCTACAGGTCCTGAAGGTTCTACTGGTGTTCATGGTGCTACCGGTCTAAGTGTTATTGGTTCTACTGGTATTAAAGGTTCTACTGGTATTAAAGGTTCTACTGGTATTAAAGGTTCTACTGGTGTTCATGGTTCTACAGGTCCTCAAGGTTCTACCGGTATCGGTTCTGTTGGTTCTACAGGTCTTCGTGGTCCTCTAGGAAATACTGGTCCTACTGGTTCTACTGGTATTAGTGTTACGGGTGCTACTGGTTTAGCAGGTCACGATATTAGAATAAAAGATACAGCAACACACGATTTCATCTTCCTTGATGACGGTAACGGTGTAGTATACCCTCAAAAAGGAGATATTTATATTTTAACAACAAGTGGTGAACATGAAGAGAATAATTCTTTCGGTTGGGCTGGTCTGCAAACCGACAATATAGGTGATGGTGTTATGTGGGATGGTTTACAATGGACGAATACTGGACGACTTCAAGGTTATGCTGGTGCTACTGGTACTAGCGTTACTGGTGCTACAGGTCTAAGCGTTATTGGTTCTACAGGTATTAAAGGTTCTACTGGTGTTCATGGTGCTACAGGTCTAAGTGTTATCGGATCTACGGGTATTAAAGGTTCTACTGGTGTTCATGGTTCTACTGGTGTTCATGGTTCTACTGGTGTTCATGGTTCTACTGGTGTTTATGGTTCTACTGGTGTTCATGGTTCTACTGGTATTAAAGGTTCTACTGGTGTTTATGGTTCTACTGGTGTTAGAGGTGCTACAGGTACAGCTGGTTTAGGAGTTAATTTAAAAGGGTCTGCAATCTTATCTGAGATAGCAGCCGAAACTCTACATGTACTTGGAGATCTTTGGATAAGTACAAACACAACAACAGAAAGTTTCTCAGATTCAATAGGTGATGTATATCCTATTGATGCTGTAATTGGAGAAGGAATTGTATTTGGCGCATATGATGGTACAGATGGTCGTTGGTTAAACGCTGGTGAAATACAAGGTCCTGATGGTCCTCGAGGTTCTACTGGTGTTCATGGTGCTACAGGTCTAAGTGTTATTGGTTCTACAGGTATTAAAGGTTCTACTGGTGTTCATGGTTCTACTGGTGTTCATGGTTCTACTGGTGTTTATGGTTCTACTGGTGTTCATGGTGCTACAGGTCTAAGTGTTATTGGTTCTACAGGTATTAAAGGTTCTACTGGTGTTCATGGTTCTACAGGTCTAAGCGTAATTGGTTCTACTGGTGTTCATGGTTCTACAGGTCCTCGAGGTTCTACTGGTATTCAAGGTGCTACAGGTATAGGTTCTACTGGTATTAAAGGTTCTACTGGTGTTTACGGTTCTACAGGTGCTCATGGTTCTACCGGTGCTCATGGTTCTACTGGTCCTACTGGTCCTATGGGTTTAAGCGTAATTTTAAAAGGGTCAGAATCACATCAACATATTAATAACCTTCTTATCGCAGCGTTAGATCCTGGAGATTTTTATATAAATACATCAACTGATGGTAATTATCAATTTACACATCAAGGTGCTACGTCATATTCTTTTGATATTAACGATGGTGAAGGTGTTGTTTGGAATGGAACTAAGTGGTCAAATATCGGACAAATACAAGGTCCTGATGGTGCTACGGGTATTAGTGTTACCGGTTCTACAGGTATTCAAGGTGCTACAGGTACTCAAGGTGCTACAGGTGTTAGCGTTACTGGTGCTACAGGTCTTAGTGTAACTGGTGCTACTGGTGTTTATGGTTCTACAGGTCCTCGAGGTTCTACTGGTATTCAAGGTGCTACAGGTATTAGCGTTACTGGTGCTACAGGTCTTAGTGTAACTGGTGCTACAGGTATCGGTTCTACTGGTATTCAAGGTCCTACAGGTTCTACCGGTATTACAGGAGGTTGCTATAATGTATATTATGATGCGAATTCAACTGATTCAATGCCTAATGATTTAAATTATTTTGGAACAGATACTGTACCTGATATTGGTGATGATTGGACAGTAAATACTTTAAATCTGAACACGACATCTCCTCTATATTATGCTATATCATCTGCTGCAATAGGTACACTTATATCTATTGAAATTGCAACTGCTCAACAAGGAACAGCAGCACCAGTATACTATGAAATAACATCACATGGAACAAATCAACATGAAATAAACGTTGAAATGACGTCTAATAATGGATTTGCACTGTTTGACGGATACTCCTATATTATATGCGTAGGAGGTAACAAAGGTATTAAAGGTTCTACTGGTGTTCATGGTTCTACAGGTCCTCGAGGTTCTACTGGTATTCAAGGTGCTACAGGTATTCATGGTGCTACAGGTCTTCAAGGTTCTACAGGTGTTTATGGTTCTACTGGTGCTACTGGTCGCGATGGTTCTACTGGTGTTCAAGGTCAATCAGGAGAGGCTTCTTCAATCTCGATACTAGGATCATGTACCACGTTTAACTTACATGCATATGCTACTGGTGGCGTTGACCCTTTACCAGCAACTAAAATAACAATATCAGATATTCTATATGATATACCGACTGAAATTGAGGTAGGTGATGTGTTCATAATGTCTGAGAATGTTGTTCAAGGATTTGGTGTACAATATTTAACCATATTGAATGCCTTTTTTGGTACTACATCAATACTCAAGGGCGATGGATTCATTTTTAATGGTACTGTGTTTGAACACTTCGGAAAATTTAGTGGTACTGATGGTATTGATGGTATAGATGGTGCTACTGGTGCAGCTGCTGTATCGATTTCATATGGTGATAGAATAACAGACTTACCATCAGAGCTTGTTAGGCAAGGTAACCTATCAGTATTAACGGACCCTTATGTAATATATAGAATAGTTGGAGTTTTGGTAATGGGTGGTAATACTATATTTGATGGAACTTATACACTTACTGATTCTTTAGAGGAAAATGACGGTGTGATGAGAACAGGCGACGGTATTGATTCATTCGTAATATTAAATAAAGCGTTTGCTACTGACGGTGTAGATGGTGCATCAGGTACCCACGGTTCTACAGGTCCTCAAGGTGTTGCTGGTAATACGATGGATTTTGGAGTTATGAATCTAATACCGTTTGATGAAGAGTTTACATGCGATGATTTAACAAGTAAAGTAATATACATATCAGATCGCATGCCAAATGCATTTAATATTAAAAGAGCAACAATAGCATATGGAGAACAAGCGCCTACTTCAGATATATCATTTGGATTATTTAATAACCTAGATGATGGTGAAAAAGAAAGCATAGTCGATATTGATATTATTACAGGTACTAAAGTCACGGAAATAGACATTGAATACACTTTCGCAGATACATCTTCCGGATATTATCTATACTTAGAATGCGATGGAACACCAACAGGTAAAGGATTAATATTAACAGTTCAATTCGGACCAGCATAATAAATAAAATTTAAGATACATATAACATGATTATAGAAATATTCCACAGTACTGGTAAGATTATAACTAGATTGAATTATCATGAAACAGAAGCTGCTAGCTCCTGTGTATTTGATACTGCTGATTCAGAAAATGTTATTCAATATATAAGTAAGGGCGGCGGAGAATCGCTAGTAGAGCTCGTTGACTTATATTTAAATAGAATTGGTACTATTTCAGCTCCGACTGGATGGTATTCTGATGGTCAATATAGAAGATATTGGGATGCTTCTAGAACTACGTTTACAACAACATCATTGTGCGGTGCTATTGGACAAACTAATATATTTTTAATAGGGCCATTTGATGAATTCGATACAGGTACAAACGAAATACAAGAGGCAACACCTGAAGAATATACTATAGATATTGGTCCTAGGTTGAATTTTGCTACATCAATATACACAAAAGATTTCGAAACTCCAGGAGTTGGGTATTATGCAGATATTGCATTTGCTCAAACTGAATCTACTGCTACAGATACAACATATACATATCTCAAACATAATGTACGAACAGATATAACATTTGATTTAAAATTTGAATTAGATAGTGCAGATTTAGCAGAAGCTGGTGACGTGTGGGTAGATGACTGGTACTTACCGTCAGCTGATGAACTATTTGAACTAATTCAGAATAGAGGTCATTTACCTGCAGGAGCTGAGTTAGCGGGTCTGAAATGGTATTGGTCTTCATCAATACAAATTTATGAGGGTGACATAAGTACTACGAGTGCTAAGTGTATTCGGGTAAAGGATTGGGACGTTCAACCTACTGGAGGTTGCGGTAGACACAATAGATACAATAATATGTACTCTCGCGCAATACGTACTGCTACTAATTATCCTGAAGGTAAGTCTGTGGGAGACATATATGGTGGAGGTATGATATTCTATTTAGATCCTATTGATGAAATATGTCTTATTGTTGCACTTGAAGATTTAGAAGCAAATGCATTTGGTTGCAGCGGATTATTAATTGAAAGTGCTATACGTACTGCAATTGGAACCGGTTACCAGAACACTTTAGATATTATAACATTAGGGTGTTTAATTAATGACGGTGGTTATGATGATAATGGTACATGGGTAGAAAACGATGGATCTATTTCAGCAGCAGCAGCCGCAGTTAACTATGGATCAAGCAAACACTCAATAATACGTAATATAGAAGATAATAATCTAATACTATTAGGTGTTGAAAGTAAAATACAAGAAAATTCTATTGATTGGGATTATAATCAATTTTCTAAAATAATTTCAGGAGAAGTAGATGATTTATATTCAAAAGAAGATGGTATTGTCGATTATGAAGGTTTCGTAGGATATTCTATTGATGCAAACTATGAAAGTGAAGACGCTTTCTCTGGGGATTTAAAATACTACATAGGGATTCCTGGTCAATCTTATTTTATAGATGAATATAGTAAAACTGCTTATGTTAGGTATTGGGATGGAACTACATTAGGTGGCGTTATTGGAGTTACTGGACAACAAATACTAGGGTCTTCATATCTGAAGTCAAAGGAACTAGCTGATACTGGAGATTCTACAATATTAGCAGCTCTAAAAGATTTATATACATCTCATTATACTAGAGATTCAGAATATTATATGACTGATGTTAATAACGATACTACGTTTGACTTAGATAATGCTACTAATATATACGGTGATTTTTGGGGAGCTAACTATATTGAAGGACCTTTATTGCTAATTCAAGGAGAGAAGTGGAGAGTATGGCAAGGTCCCGGGTCTGGTACAGGGACCGGTTTTGCTACAATATTACAAGACGATGAAAGTATAGAACTTTCAATAGATACTATTGTTAATAATATATCAGAGACATCTGCTGAAAATGGTAGTGAAATATTATATGGTGATACTAATTTTAATTGTACTAGTGAATCATCTATAAATACTTATTATATCGACAATGAATCATTTAATTCAGCAACGAATCTATATACTAAATATTATGGTGGTTCAAATCCAGCAGCTGAATATTATAGACATTCTGTTATAGGAAGCCCAATAAGAGATTGGAATGGTACATCATTTGAAGACAACATTTATGCTTGTACCGAAGTACATCAATTAGATATTAAATATTATACTGAAGCTGACGGATTAAGTGATTGTGAGCATTGTTCAGATAACAACGTAAAGACACCTGGTACATTTAATGTAGATAATGCAATATTTAGTGATATTACTAAGATATATGTAAGTAAAGAGTCTGCAGTGTACGGCGAGCCTGGTTCCGAGTATGCTGAAAGCTTATGGGTAATTGATGGAGATTTAATAAAGTATTGGGATGCAGAAGCAAAATCGTTTGATCATGCATCTCAGATCACATGTAACTTTGATGTACATCAATTAATATTAAAAACGTCCGAATCTTATGATACTACGTTATGTGATGGCGGTTATTCGGCTATATATGTTAATAAACATTCAGAGGCTTTCGCCGATTATAATTTAGATCCTGGTTCACCATTATATGCTAAGGCTGATGGATGTGAACGTCTTGATGTAGATAATGATTTCTTCTTCAAATACGGAAGCACAGTGTATCAATATAGTTCTATAGACAAGGAAATAACAGACTATAATAGCACATTAGAATGTAATATATTAGGTGAACCATTTAGCGGCATAAAGTTCTCTACAGATAGTTATACATTATGTGATGCTACTTCATTCAACGCAGCAGAATACGTTAGTATATTTGGTGATGGTGCAACTTTCTTAGAATCTACTAATCTATATGTCGATACTCATAGAATAACAGCAGCAGATGAAGGGTACTATTACCTTGACGGTGATCACTACGAATATAGTCACGATGGTGGACTTATCAACGTAGCAATTGAATGTGTTGATAGAACATCAATTACTCTTAAACATGAAACAAACTTAGGATATCTATGTAATAGCACTAAGGAAATAATAGTATGGATTGGAAGTACTGCGAGCTGGAGTGATCCTACGCTTGTTTTATATACAAGCAAGTACGGTCCAGGTACTGCAGATTCTACATATTTTGATAATTTAGGAGTAACTCTTCCTGCATTAACGACTGGTACACATTATGAAAATGATTTAGTAGTTGACAAATCAGTATTATTATTAGATATTGAAACAAATTACTTCAGAGTATTTCACGTTACTAGTGAATTATTCAATAATGACTACGATTTAGATTTTAATGCAACCGGATCTGTGATATCTGTTCCCTTTGCAACACGATTCGCTAAAGATTGGACAATAGGTCAAGGTAGTAACATAATTACAATAACACAGCATGTATCAGGTAATCACCCACAACAAGGTAAGATCACTTTTTTAGATCATTTGTTTAATTACACTTCAATAGAACAGAACACAGACAATACGGACTGGATTGATGTAACTCTAGTAGATGATGACGCGATATCATTTGCTTCATCGATACCAAGTGGTGTTGTTAATACAGGAACTAATGTAACTATTGATTTATATGTAACATTAATAAACAGATGCGAAACTCATATGAATCCAATTTCATTTTATTATGACGCAGGAGCTAACACTATTAGTAATGGTGGTGATACCTGTAAGTTCTTATATATGGGTGAAAATGAAATAGATGGGTACACTGAAACAATATTATACGGGGAGGATTCTGATTTCCAAACAATACTAAATTCATCAGAAATCTACATTGAAACACAAGGAGAGGCAATTCCTCAAATAAATTTAAACAAATTCACAGATAATATATACGGTGATGTTATTAATTACTATGGGTCATTTTTAAATTATGATGATTCATCATATAATCTTATTCAGTTGTTTGACGAAGGAACTAAGTTTAATCTAATTACGGATTACGATTGTTCAGATATTGCGTTAACTGCAACAACATTATCTTATTCTAATATTAATGTTAACGACTTATGTCAAAATGGAGTTGAAAGTACTTATTATATAAGCGACGATGTCGTATTAAGTAATCCAAGTATTGTAATTTACAACGATCCATATATGGCTGAAAAGTCTGCAGTAGGTTATTACAAAAATGAAGATGGTTATAATGTATATTTTGATGGTAATACTACTGGCGATACTCTACAGCTAACATGTACTGAACTTTCAGGCTTTTATACCTCAATTAATTTATATAGTGCTATTGGTGAAGAGGAAATATGTGAAACCGACAATTTTGCTGAGTATTGGATAAATGAGCCATTATTTATTGATGCTACTGAAATTTATTCTAATCAGTATGCTTCTTCTTTACATACTACAAGTCAAGACCTTTTAGATATTGTCAATAATAAAATTAGACAATGGAAATATTTTCCGGCAGATACTGTAGATGATTCTGGAACATTCGCTGGATCTGTAACTGAATGTACTGCGGCTACTGAGATAGATTTAATATTTAGTGAAAGTTTAAGTACTCAAGGAGCATGTGATGGTGAGTCAACTCCAAGTTATTATATTGGTTCTATAAATACGCATGCTGGTGGATCTCAAAGTATAAGTGAAGGCTTCAAGTTATATACAACAGGTTTAGCAGATGTATTTGCTGCAACTGGAACATACTCAAACGGTACCATATTTATACAATGGGATTATGACAATGGAACTGTAACTATGTGGGGTAACTGTTCGGTTTTAACCCCAATTCAATTACTTTTTGCTAATGGTGAAAATGCTGCAAATGAAATATGCATTCAAACAACCACTACTGGATATTGGATAGATGATGATAGCTTTTACGATGCAACTGTGATATACACTAGTGAATTAGGGTCACCTGGTCTTGGTAGCGACTTACAGGGTATTGCTGAAACTGGATTGTACAAAGAACCTGATGCAGCTATATATAGAGAATTCATTGGAGTAGATGACATTACTGCAGAAGTATTGGTAAATAGTTCAGAACAGCCAATTGGCATTCCTTTTGATGGTTGGATATATGGAATAGTATGTGATGTAATGACACCAATCACATTAGCATATAATGCTACATCATCAGAATCAGACTCAACAGGAGCTGGATTATGCGTAAATAGTACAGGTTATACTGAAATTGATGCTTGGATTGACACTGCGACGTTTGAATCAGCAACTACAGCATATTATGCAGAGAATAAAATAGGAGGTACTCTACCAAGTACACACTATACTGACGGTATTTATGTTCGCAAACTTAATGCTGCTGTATTTGATGCTCCTAGTAGTTTCACATACGGTTGTAAACAAGCAGTAGAACTAAAATATTTAGACATAACTGATACATTTGATTCTGATGACTATGGTGATTCGTTATACAATTTCATACATAATAATAATACTGCATTCGTTATACACTATATGTTTGGTGAAACGTTTGAAACAGCAGAAGGGTTATATACTAATACGGAAAATACACAAGCACCTTCTGGATATTATACTGACGGAAATACTTGGAGGATTTACGATAATTCAAGTGGTACTTTTGTTGTATTCGAACCATCAGTTATTAATAATAATGGCTATTACAATCACAATGTATTAGTGCCAACGAACATATTAACCCAACATATCGACATAACAGATGATAACACAGCGTTATGTAGTGCTGATCCTACTCAATATTATTTCAAATATGATTATGCAACATTGAGTACTGTATTAGCAACTCCGGTTACAACCGACGGAGAGTATGTGACAACATCAGGAGCTAATATGACAGTAGCTGGAGACATAACAGCCTGGCCACCTGCAGGTATTTTCAACATTGGTGCAGAATCTTTCGTTTATTCTGCAATTAGTGGGCAAGTATTAACATTTGTTTCATGTACTGACAACAATCAAAAAATCCATGACAATGCACATGGTATATCAATTATTGGTTTCGATACTCCTACAAGAATTTCTACTTCTGTAATATATGGGTACGTACCAGCAACCCCTGATTTGTTTTATAGCATTGAAGGCGAAGATGCTATAATGAAGTACGAAGATTATTATGCTATACATACTAACGTTAACAGTATTCCAAATATTACATTTAACAATATATGTGGTGTTGCAATGAATAGCGTAACATTAAAATCTATTGATTCTACAGAGACATCGTATACTTCAGGTATATGTGGTGTAACTTTAGCAGACACTACGTTTTATATTGATACTGATAATTTCGAAGATGCAACTGTTATATATAATAGTAGTGGAGAGTGGGGTAATCAAATACACTTAGTACCTGTACCTTCAGGGTGGAAACATATTCTTGGTAGTAATTTAATTAGAATATGGGGCGGTGCATCGTTTAAACCTACAATCTTTGATGGAAGCTGTACTGAAATAAATCCAGTTGAGGTTTATATTTCTGATCAAGGAGTAAGTACTACAGATTATGAAAATATGTGTGGTACTCTAGATGATGCATTTGTCACTAAGTATGTTAATGGTAATAATATAATAGATTCAACTATTATATATGATGATATATATGGTGAATCGCCTATAACGGAACAGAGTATTGGAGTATTTCAAAGATTTGAATATGGCGGAACTACTTTTTTAAATAAACGTAGAATGTTTAACGAAGATGGTTCTGGTTTATTCACTACAGGATCAGTTGATTGTATTATATATGAATCTACGATGCTAAATACATCATCTGAATATGTTAATATATGTGATTATCATAAATCAACATATGATTGGTATTTACCTTCTAAATATGAACTTATTGAAATATATGATGTATTAGTAGGACTGAATACTGGCGGATATGCTGGAACATTTAATACATCACCAAATTCTTCTGGTGCTTATTGGTCTTCAACTAGATCTACACATGCATATTATGCTACCGCAGTCTACTTTGGTACACAACCTATTAGTGGTTCTATCATTGGTGGTAATGCAACTAATTGGCGCCAGAAAACTAATGTTTGTCATGTTCGTCCAATACGTACAGCTAATGAGTATCATGCTAGTTTAATTTTAGGAGATGTTCACGAGGGAGGTATTATATTCTATTTAGATACTACTAATGAAATATGTCTTATAGCTGCGATGGAAGATTTAGACCAAACATATGAATGGGGCTGTACTTCAATAGCTGGTCAGCTTGCTGATTATAGTTACGCTGCTGAAGGTACTGTAATTGGAACGGGATATCGAAACACTCACGAAATAGTTGCTGGTAACTATTGTGCGACATCTGACGGAAGTACATCCGCAGCACAAGCTACTCTTGATGTTGTTGTACATCCTATTTTATATAACGAAGAATTTTTCACAATAGAAGGCGAAAGTTTCGATACATATACTAAACTATATAGTACACAATATGGTGCTCCTCTATATACTGATGCATTTATAGTTGATGTTAATAGTAATATGATTAGAGCATACTCTACTACCGAATTCTTTGACAATACTCTAGTATCAAGTGTAGAAGGAGATGCAAACTATAAGCGATGCATTCTTTACCCTATAAGTACTAACTTATATCGAACAGAATACGATGGAGCATGTGCTTCTTTTAATATAAACGAAAGCGAAATAGTTGATATATCATCTTTTGCAAATACAGAGGTAGTGTACTCAACTAAAGTAATAGGTAGAATATATAACGGTACAAGTTTATTAAATGAAAATACATACGTATCTGAACTAGAAATGTCAAAATTCTCTTCGAATCAGTATGAGTATTCCAATACTATTGGTACGTACTATAGTGATTATGATGGACTATATAAGTTAACTCTTAATTCATATGATAATCAAACAATATCAAAATGTTCAGAACTACCAATAATAACGGAAGATATCGCTGTTATCAATGAATATTCATATGATGAATATATTACAGGTAATCAATTAGCTGCAATTTCTTTTTGTAATTATTACGATGATAATTCAGTATTGGAATATACATCAAATACATTATTTAATCAAGTTACTGACGGCCAGCAACTTTTTTTAGATCCTTATGGATATTATAACGCGCCAGAAGGTTTTTACGGTATACTATTAAATGTAAACTCACCGAACATTGCAACTTATTCAGTTGATTCATATGGAAATTACACTGAGATATATTCAAGCTGTGGTGTTTTTACTAATTCATATTCGAATACTACGTTATATTATAGTGATTCTTCTGCATTAAAATCATGCGCAGCTGCAGCAGCTGAATCGGTATCTGTTCAAGTAACAGCATATTATGATTATAACATTGAAATTGAACAATTGATGTTAGGTTTAAGTAACGACAATTTTAACTTTGATGTATTTACTGATATAATGGAACAGACGTTATTAGCTCCAGGATGGTATAGTAACAGTTTAGGTGATGTAATGGAGGTTACTTTGGGTGGTTTGGCGTATATTCAATATGTAATTGAAATAGTATTAGTTGATGATACTGTAAGTACCGTAACTTCATTAGCTACAGAAAATATTTCAATTAACAATAATACTATAACGATAGACGATGATTATGTAATAGAAGCAACTGTAGCTGGTGGTATTGTTACGGATATAACTTCTTCATCAAATACAATTGAATATCAACCAACACCAATTAATGAGTACTACTCTATTGGAGAATTTGCAGAAGGCGGAATAATCTTTCAAATTAACGAAGACGGAAGTGGATTAGTTGCAGCATTAGAAGATTTAGACCAAACATATGAGTTCGGTTGTTATAATCAAAATGCGAGCGGATCTGCTGATTCATCTATAGGCGGAGGTTATCAGAATACCTTAGATATTATAGCCGCAAACTGTCAACCAAACTCAGGTGGTTTAACCGCTGCCCAAGCAACATTAGCGTACGAATCAGAGGGCTACAGCGACTGGTATTTACCCTCAAAAAATGAACTAATGGAAATACATGACACAATAGGACAGGGTAGTAATATAGGTGGTTTTGCTAATGATTTTTATTGGTCTTCGACTGAGGGTAATTTCTTCTACGCTGGTGGTGTAAACTTCGATAATAGTAACTTTGAATCACAACGTAAGAACGAACATCATTTAGTTCGTGCTATTAGATCTTTTGAAACTCCTATTATAACTACACCTTCGTTTAACATTGAGTTTGAGTACTTTGATGATACTAGTGTAACTTATACTATGTCAGATGAATGTTCATCAATATTATCTAGTACTATTTCAATAGTTGATGATACATCAGTTGATCCATGTACTGAAGATGATGAAAATTTATTAGAAGCTTTAGAAGTTCATACTATAAAGGAATATCCGTTCTTAAATATATCTGGAGGTGATATATTTACTGATGTATTATTAGAAGATGCAATAAGTTTAGAACAGATATTTAAAACAAAATTCTGTACGATTACAAATTCAATAGCTACTTTATGTGGTGGTAATACTATAACAAAAACATCAGATAGTATCATTGATCATACCTTTGTTGATGTCGCTGCCGGAACAGAATTTGCATTAGACAATATAAGTCTTAAAGAGGCAACAAGTATTGCTACAAAAACATCAGATGGTGAATGGGAACAAGCAACAGAATCTCATTATTCCGATGGATATGCATTTAAGAAATTTGAAAGTGACAGTGATGTGTTTGACTCAGAGTATATTCAAGAGGGTACAGCTCAACTAATTTACGAAGCAGAATTTGACGCGGAGAGTTTCGTACGCTTAGACCCTGCAGTTACATATACTAATTATGCATATGATGGAATTGAAATAGGTACATCTGTTGATTTAACAAACGCAACAAGTATTTACGTACATAACACAGTAGACGACAAATGGGAGCAACATACAGATATTGGATTTTATTCAGATGCTAACATAGTTAGGTATATGGGAGCAGTTGGATTATCAACTGCATTGAAAAGAAACTCAATAGAACTTGCAATATCAACTACTACAAGTGTCTGTGCGTCAACCGATAACACAGCGTCAACATATTATATTGATAACATTGGAGGAAATTCATTTAGTACTATTGCTAAAATATATGAATTAGATGAAGCAAATGAATTAGTATTAGCAGTTAGTGGACAATATATTTATAATGATAATGGTACATTTAAATATAGATCTGTAGTAGATGGCGAGCTTACTACATCCTCTGTTACTTGTTCTTCTTATGCTACAATTCAATTAAGTAAACAGAAACAAGATAGATTGTATCCGCAATACATACCGTTCCCTAAATCAACCTTCTTCATGGATTCTGATACACCCGACTTCTATTTTCCAGAATTAAAATTATATAAGAATACATCAGGTGCTTTAGCTGGCACGGGATATTACATATTTAACGATTCACATTATAGATTTTGGGATAAGGACACAAAAATAGCTTCTTTAGCAGTTCCAATTGGTAGGTTCCCTATTAGTATATCGACAAGCTCAACTGCTAATGCAGCGTGTTTATATACTTCAGCTCAGCCATATTATATCAACAACCATGGTACTATATCTCAAGGAAATATCATATATGATACTGGTCAAAACCGCCCATTTCCTGGCTCGCCCCGATCTACATATTCAAATGGACAATTTTCATTTGCAATTCATGGTTCAGGTGCAGTTAATAGTATTCAAGAATGTACAGGTCCACCTCCTGGAGCGCCTGCAGTAACTAACTCAGCAGGTTTTGAATTAGCGTATGATGGTAATGATTTCCCTACAGCTACAGTAGGTATGTCAAATTATGATTATTACCCAATAGCACCTGCAGGATTTTACACTGATGGTCAAATTGTTAGATATTGGTCTGGTAAAAGTCAAAAACTAAGTAATCGTAGTTATACATGGAGAAAGGGTACTTATGCTAAACTACGTTATTCGAGAAAGGACAATGCATGTATTTCAAGACCTGCTGCATATTACTTAAACCACAAAACCTTTATTATAGCGTCTGAAATATATAAAGATGCATTCTTAATTATTCCAGCTGAGACCGGTTATTATAGTGATGGTACTATAATTAGACGTTGGGATAAAACAACTAGAACATTTGATGGGTTTGGTAAAGTATGTTATATTCCACCACCGCCATCTCTTACATAATAAAGTATGACAGATAGATTTGAAATAACAACTGAAGAGTACAATGACTGGATAGATTCCGGTCATTGTACTGAGGATATTATAGAACTTATTGCAAAGAACATAATATATAGACTACCATTAGATAAACATGAATGGGCTATATTCTCACACGATACTGAACGAGTTAATAATAAAATAAAAGAATACAAGGATGAATATTAAGGAAGGCTATTCAAAAGAGAAGATCTTTATATTTGATATTGATGACACTATAGTTATTTCAGATGCTAAAATCATAGTTACTGATATAAATACAGGTGAAACATTCTCTCTATCACCAGAAGATTTTAATTCATATAAGGCGAATGATAAACATGTATTGAATTTCGATGAGTTTAAGTCACTCGATATTCTAAAAGCAGGTAAATTAATAGAAAAGTATCTGAATATCTTAGAAGTGAACTATAAGAAAGGTAACGCAATTGGAGTAATAACAGCAAGAGACGATCAAGAAATGATTTACACTTGGTTAAAAGAACATTTAGGATTTCATGTAGATAAGAAATTAATATTTGCAGTTAACGATCCAGTTCATGGATTTGAAGGTAAAATAGCTGAAAGAAAGAAAATAGCATTCGAAGAGTTTATTAAATTAGGTTACACCTCGTTAACTTTCTTTGATGATGACAATGAAAATATCAAAATAATAAAGAAGGTTGCTAAGATGTATCCGGAATTAAAGATTAAGGCTGTTAGGGCCAATAGGTAAATACAATAACAACCGACAATTAGACTGCTAGAAATAGCGGTCTTTTTTTGTTTTAAACAAATGGATTATCATGTATATAAAAATAAACAAAAATATGAACAAGTTAATAGAAGAGTACCTTGATTTAAGTGGTAGCGCATTTGTAAATTGGTGGCTAGTTAGGTCTACTGAAGAGCAAGAATTTATAATAAAAACATTTGATTTTTAGTAAACAAAACTAAAATCTCATATATAATACAATTAATAACACATAAACTTAAATTAAATGAATAGATTTTTAAATCAATTTGCAAAGTTTCCATATATTTGGAGAATTATTGAAGTTCCAATGTTTTGCGTATTATTAGCATTGTCTAATATCGTTGAACATAGATACATTTCAGCTGGAGTATGGATTGCTCTTGGAATATTTAGAGGAATTACAGAATACAGATGCGATTCTACTACAATTTCATGTAAATGTAAGAAGTAGATGAACGCTGAAGATATTGATTGGCTAATGGAAAAAGGTTGGTGGGTTTCAGTAGCTCCTGTAATGTCTAAAGGTAAATGGGCTTGGACTTGTGGTGTTTACAAACGAGGTAAAAAGACAGGAAACTGGATTACTGAAGACTGTAAAACGCACAAGACTCCTAGTGTTGCATTCCAATGGGGTTCAAATAAAGTAAAGCAGCTTATCGAAGATATAACATCTGATGAACTTGCAAAATATCACATAAATAAAAACAATTAAACGATGAATAGAAAGTTTAGATTCCATATACTTGGACTACCGCATACAATAACTAATAGCGAATTTAGTGCATGTGCATATACTCAAAAGGTATTAAAGTTCGCTAAAATGATGACAGACAGAGGACATACTGTAATTCATTATGGTCATGAAGATTCAGATCTAGTATGTACTGAACATGTTACTGTTATTACGAATAAAGTATGGGAAGAAACATATGGTACTCACGATTATAAATCAAAGATGTTCACGTATGACATGAATGATAATGCGTATCAAACATTTTTCAGAAACACTGTACTAGAAATAGAACGTCGAAAAGAAAAGAATGATATTATATTACCGTTCTGGGGAGCAGGAGTTAGGCCAATATGCGATGCACATCCTGATTTAATTACAATTGAACCAGGAATTGGATATGCTTCAGGTCATTGGGCTAATTATAAGATTTTTGAATCTTATGCGATATATCATGCATACTGTTCATTAGGTGCAGTAGGTCACTGTAAACAAGGTAACTATGATGTAGTTATACCAAATTATTTTGACAAAGATGATTTTGATGCTACTCGAGAGAAGGAAGATTACTTTTTATTTGTAGGTAGGGTTTATGACGGTAAGGGTGTAAATATTGCAATACAAGTTTGTGAACATCTTGGATTAAAATTAAAGGTTGCAGGTCAACTTGCACCCGAATACGAAAACTATAATTGGCCAGATAATGTAGAATTTGTTGGATATGTAAATATTGAACAACGTAAAGAATTAATGGCTAAGGCTAAAGGTTCGTTTATAGCATCGCAGTATGTTGAGCCGTTTGGAGGAGTTCAAGTTGAAAATCTTTTATCTGGAACACCGACAATCACAAGCGATTGGGGAGCATTTACTGAAAACAACATAAATGGACTAACAGGTTACAGATGTAGAACATTTGATGATTATTTAAAGGCTGCAGTTAGTATTATGAACGGTGAGATTAAATCTGAAGACTGTAGAGAATTTGCAATGAAGTTTACATTAGATCCTGTTGCTGAAATGTATGAAAAGTTCTTTAAGGATGTTATGAATATTTATGAGAATAAAGGATGGTATGAGACTGATATTCCTAAAAAAAACAAAAAACCTAGCATAGTTATATTCACTTGGGGAGAGTGGGCTTTTGGTAGAATATACAAAGGTGCAGCTGAAGTTCTTTCAAATAGCTATGATATAACTTTTCTTAATTGGGCAAATCAAGATGATATTTATAATTATATTACTAATTGGGATGGGTATGATATTATAATGGGTAATACCTCACTTTCGTTTACATTAGTAGACGCTGGTCATATGAAATCTACTCCACAGGCTATGCTGGATAAGATGATATTGACATTCCATGCAAATGAAAAACAAATTGAATATGGTAGATTTAAAGAACATATTCCAGACGATTCAAGAGAAGGTCCAGAATGGTGCGGTGTTACCGATGATGTAAGTTTATTTGTCGATAGAATACTTGGTGTTGAATCTACAAAAACTTTACATAATTTTACTGATATTGATGTGTTTAGTGGTATTAAACAATCTGGTTCTATTAAAACAATAGGAATGGTTGGTGATTTAGATTCTTTTAATGATTCTGGTTGGTGTGACATTAAGCGACCTGACATGTTTGAAGAAATCGCAAAATCAGCTAAAGTTGACCATAAATTCATAAATGGTTTTTTAATAGAAGACGGAAATAAAATGTATGAAGGGATTGATCTTTTAATAGTTCCTTCATTATCAGAAAGTTTTGCACTTCCAATAATTGAAGCTGCTTCATGTGGTGTTCCTGTAATATCAACAAATATGGGAGTTGCTCAATATCTTGAAAATATAAACACATTCGAGACGGTAGACGAAGCGGTAGATCTTATTAATAAAATGAATGCAGATCCTGAATACCTTAAAGAATACACATCAAATCTACAGAATGAGGTAAGATCTAAATGGAATAAGGAGTATGTCGTAAACAAATACTGGCGACCTGTTATTGAGGCTAAATTAGCTGAAATAAATAACAAATAAGTGCCATAAAGTTTTTTTATGTCAATCTAAATGATTATATTTACCTATAACAAATTAAAACATGCAAAAGTTCAAACTACCATTTACTGAAGAAGATTATAATGAAGCTCGAAGCTATTTCGAAAGAGTAGAGCGATATTCTGGATTCTGTGCTGAAATGGCACTATGTCACGCATTTGATAAGAAATGGGAACATGGATATGACGAAGCTGACATAGAGTTATATAATGCACCTATTCAAGTTAAGAGTAGATTAGTTAACGGAACTCGTAAAGCATTTTATAGTACGCATCAAGCTAGCGGATATGATAAAGTTAGAGGATTTATATTTGGTGAATTATTCTACGACTTGAATGAAAAGTCAGGTTACTTTGAAATATACCCTTATGTATTTGCAACTAGATATGTTTTAGGTAAATCAGAAGATTTAAAGAGAGGTGGAAATAACTTTGGTCCACATATACATGAAGATCATTTGGATTTATGTCCACCTGAATTCAAACATGAAATCTTAGAAGAACATTTAATAGGACTACAACGCGCATGAAAACATTAATACTACTTAGAGGACTTCCAAACTCTGGAAAAAGCACTCTTGCTAATTTATTAGCACCAAACGCTAAATTTGAAGCTGATGATTATTTCTACGATCCTAATGGAATGTATAAATTCGATCCAACTAAACTTGGAGAAGCTCATAGTGATTGTCAGTCTAGGGTAAACATTTGTTTGCAATTTGGTTTACATGATAATGTAGTAGTCTCTAATACGTTCACTCAAGAATGGGAGATGAAGCCTTACATTGAAATGGCATTAAATCATGGATATAGAATCCAAACAGTTATTACAGAGAAGAGGCATGATGGAGACAACGGACATAACGTTCCCAAGGAAACTATCGATAAGATGAGAAACAGATTTGAAATTAAACTATAAACAAAACCAATGCAAAAACTAAGTAGCTCAGTAGGAAATACTCCACTCCTTGAAATTCCAACAGGAGACCAATATTTTATATATGGTAAGGCTGAATTTATGAATCCTAGCGGTTCAGTAAAAGACAGAATGGCAACATATATCATTAATGATGCTGAAGAAAGAGGTCTAATAAAACCTGGAGATACATTATGTGAAGCTACATCTGGAAATACTGGTATTGCATTTGCTATGTTAGCAGCAGAACGAGGTTATAAGATGGAAATCGTAATGCCTTCAAACATGAGTGAAGAACGTAAGAAGATGTTTAAGTTTTATGGTGCTAATCTTAGAGAAGTAGAGGCTGGTAACTTTGAATATGCTATAATGGTCAGAGATATGATGTCTAGACACAATGGTTGGTTTAATTGTGATCAGTTCAATAATCCTTTAAATGAAGAGGCTCACTTTAGATTCACAGGACCTGAAATATATGAACAATATATGAAGGAAGGTCTCGAACAACCTAAAGCGTTTGTAGTTGGAACTGGAACTGGTGGAACTTTGATGGGTGTTGGTAAATATCTTAAGACTAAATGGCCAGATATGAAAATCATTGCAGTAGAGCCTGCAGAAAGTCCAGTTATGAGTGGAGGAAATCCAGGTCTTCATGGAATTCAAGGTATTGGTGATGGAAGTAAATTCTTAGTTGATATGGATTTCGTAGATGAGGTTGTAACTGTAAAGACAAATGATGCTATAAAGAAAGCAAAGAGTTTAGCTAAGAATGGAATGTTCGTTGGAATAAGTTCAGGTGCTAATGTTCTTGCTGCTGAACAATGGCAATGGGCAAATGAATCAGACTGTAATGTAGTAACTATATTAAATGATAGAGGCGAAAGATATTTTAGTTGTATGTAAAAATAAGTGCATTAAAGTTTTTTTATGTCGTATTAAATGATTATATTTACTTATAACAAATTGATACTAACTAAACTTACATTAAGATGACTAGAGAAGAAATTATTAAATATGCTGAAGACTTATTAGTTAAAGCTAAAGTTGGTTTTGAACCTGATGAGGCATGGTGGGATTGCGGTAATTTAGACGATGCTAATGCACATGGACTTAATGAAGGTTGGATCATGGGATTAGAGTGTGTACTTGATAAACTAAAACAAAACTAAGATGACATTAGACGAAAGAAATAACGCAGAGCAATTAGTATGGCAGATAACTGATCATTATGATAACATGAACGATGAAGATGGTGCAGTAGACTTACTTAATGAATATGCAAACAAACGAGCAATAAAGGAGTTGGAGGCTATAGAGTCAAAGTTTCCTTATAACTGTGCAATCGAGGATTATGGTTGGATATGGGTTGATTTAAAAAACAGAATAGAAGAACTTAAACAAAACTAATATGGATTATACTGTAAGATTTTTTCAAGGCAATACATATGAAGTTGTAAGCACAGAAGGCGAATCGCTTCACCAAGGAAGCTTATCAGACTGTAATGCATGGTTACAGCTAAACGATAAAGGTTACTTTAACTAACAAGATCATCCTGTAAATTATATTGTTAATAACTCTTGAAAATAAGTGCCATAGGGTTTTTTTACGTCAAGCATAATGATTATATTTACCTATAACAAATTAAAACTAACAAATGAACATAATTAAGAACTATAACGAATTCATTTCAGAATCAAACAGTAATAATATCATTAACGATATATTAGATTCATTAGAAGTGACCATAACAGACATGGTATCAAGAGCAGAGGCTAATCATAACAAAAGATCTCCTCTACCTTTTTCAGATTATGAAAGAAAAATCACAAGATTAGTAATTATCAGCGATATGGTTAAGTCTGTAGAGAAATATACACAGCCTACTGATAAATTACTTACGATTAATGCAAAAACTACCAATAAAGGAAACATTGGAATTAATGCAACGATTCAAAGAGGTTCAGAATCATTTAGATTGGACACAGAAGTTATTTTAGCAGGTGGACATAACGTACAAGTGTTACACTACAGATATATTACAAGTACGGATTTACCAAAAACTGGTAACCAAGGAATTTACAAAGAATTAAAAGCAAAGCTTAAGAAATTAACAAAATCTGAAAGTTTAAATTTAGAGATAAGACAATACGAAGAGAGAATTGAAAAGTCTAGAGAAACTATAAGTACAAACAGTAAACTTACAGATGCTGATATATTAGCAGAACTTAAAGCTTCTGGAAGAATTGTAGATTATACATGGAAGAATGCTCTTAAGATTGGTACTGCTAAAAACTTCGATAATGACGAAGAAACATTTAACAAGTTCAATGCAGATAGTATTACAAGAGCAATTAAATTATGGAAGGTTATGAGCATCGACCAATATTCACAAAATTTAACACATCTTGTAAAAGCTCTTGATAAATTAAGAGGTAAATTAGATACTTTATTAGATAGCATATAAACTATGAAAGATTCAATATACTTATCAAAGACTTTGTTCTTTGGAACTTCTACTGTATTTAGAAAGGCCTCGATTGTTATAAGAGAGAAGAGATTCTTTCAAAAGAATGGTTTTGGTATATGGTGGAAGCTTGAGACTGGAATAGGTATTCATGGTAAATCTGGTAGAATACTAAGACACTTTACATTCGGTGCTAATATATTCAATAAGATATGTTGGACTGAACTATCATACTTAGGATATACTAAAGAGGATTCAAGGATTGCAATGTACGATCAAGGAGAAGCAGTTAAAATTCCTAAGGGTATCATGGACAGATGGAATACAACAAATGATTGTAATAGTATAGACTGTGGAGGTGATCAGTCGTATCACTCAAATGATTGTACATATATGTTAAAAGAATTTGGTAACGAGTAAACAATAGATATGAAAACACAATACTACATTAAGAAACAAATAACAAAGGATGGTGCTGAAAGATTCATACCTCTCATCGTATTCGAGAATGCGAAACCTAACATGTTGAAATCTATATTTAATTTTATATTCAGAATTACACCACCAAAGACTATGACTAGATATATTTGTAGACATGGTTTAACGTGGCTTTCTGATCAAACACTGTTCACTACTGAAGACAGAGCAATGAAAGGTATTGAAGCACATAAAGATCATGAACTAAGATCTCTAGCTAAAGAGATAGAATCAGAAATAATGTACAAGGTTTAAACAATAACCAAACCTCATATATAATACTAAACAAAATAAAAATGGACAATACAAGTTACAGAGTAGTTCAATATAATAGCTGGACTGAATGGAGTACAAGCTCTAATATAGATACAAAGAATATATTATACTCTGGACCTACAGTTAATTGTCTATTTAAAGAGATACGAGACATGTATACTACGTCAAAGTACATAATAGTATTAAAACAAGACTAAGATGAGAGATTTTGTATGGTTTATAAAGCACTCCTTTAGTTATAGAAAAGGTTACTCAGTATACTCAACTATAAAGGGAATGCCAAATGCTTGGACGAAATTTAACAAACTAAACACAAGACCAAGATGGAAGAAGTTATAGAAAAAATTAGAGAATGGCAGAAGTCTTGGGATTCGTGGGATGGTTATAATAACCAACCTAAATCAGTAGAAGAAGCGGTTGAGCCATCAATTAAAGCTTATGCAAATCAACGAGTAATAGAAGAGTTGTACGAAGCATTATGTGATAATCCAGTAGATATGGTATCGCATCTTAAGAATATAATCAAAGAACTAAAAGCAGAATGCAAATAGAAACTAAGATCATAAAGAAGGTTCTCTATCGAATAGATCCATCAGCTAAGGTGGACGAAGAGTTCGTAGAAACAATAAACCTCATACTGTATAAGATGGAGGAAGAACAAACAAAATACAATAAAAAGAATAAAGTAACAAGTAAACAATAGAACACATGACAACAGATCTTTTAATAATATTCGTAGTAGTATTACCGTTATTCTATATAATGTACATCACATATAAGAACTTAAAGGAAAGCAGTACGTTCAATGAGTATATACGACAAATACCTACAACAGACTCCCTTGAGCCTAATAAGACTCTTGAAGAAGCAGCTGATAAATACCTTTCGTATAAGTCAGAATCCTTCCTATTAGATACTAAACCTGAAGACGACGCACAAGCACTAGAACTCTTAAAGACTCTATATGTCAACTATGTTAATGATATATCTCCTTACCGAGTAGTGCCTCTAGACTTCTTCGAATTCAGCCTCCAGCATGAGTCTCTACACCTCTTCAGTTCCTCTTATGGTTCTTATAGACTATCGTCTTTTAATAGTCAAACAGCACCTATCTCCCTAAAGTCTTTTCTAATACTCCAAACCCCCTAAGGGTCCCGACCTCCAGAATCCCCCTCCCCATAAACAACATCTATTCTAAATAATCTTCTTAAAGATAATAAAGATCTAAAAGAACGTATAGGTAATAAAGAACATCTACATATAAGATCTAAACCTATCCAAGTACCTACATTACCCCCTATTATAGTCTCTAGTCTTCTAAGTCTTTTAACCCTTTATGTAATACCTAGTGTATCTCCATAGCATGCGTAGTTAATATAGATATATAAGCTCTTTCCAGACTCTATAATGAGTGAACCTTACAGATTCAGATATAAAAAATGATATAGTGCTCTAACATGCTCTAAGGCCCTCGAGTCTAAAGAATGTATTAAAAGGAAGTCCTAAAAGTATAAGGTGACCTGGTGAGGCGCTTTATCCCCACTATATTAACACACAGGGTCGTCGATATCTGCCCAACCGGTGATGCGAATACTCCAAATTATGCCTCTAAGGCCTATATTACTCCAAATCGACCACCTTTTCGCATAGTTCTTCTTGACCCTGCTACCGGTAGAAAATAACTACACTCCGATCCACCTAGGTACACCTTAGAAATACCGAATCTATATAGTTATTCATTCAGGATAGCCCAGAACGCCTCGGTGACTCATATTAAGTACCGAGGCTTCTAATCTCTAATTTCTGCTTAGGGCTTTTTACACTTATTCACCCTGACCCACAGATATGGCAGTAAGTTCTTCTTGACCCTGCTACCGGCAGGAAATAACTACTTTTTAAAGGTAGCTTGAATTAAGGAGGTAAGCTCCAAGATGTCTTTGATTTTACTTTCTGATATACCCTCAGCTTTTAATAATTCCACATCTAAAAGGTCGTTGTAAAGATATCCATCTTGAAGACCTGAAATCATATTTCTAACGGTTGAAGAGATAACTCCCCAAGATAATTCTACGTTCATCGTAAGCATTTCAGATGTATAGATTTCGTGTCTGTCGAATCGTGTGTGAGTGTTTTGCTGGATCATAGTTTGTATGTTTTTAATTATAGTTAAATATAATCATTTAGCTTGACATAAAAAAATCTGGAGTGAAGTATTTACAATAAAAAGAATTTGAAAATAAGTGCCATAAAGTTTTTTTATGTCGTATAAAATGATTATATTTACTTATAACAAATTAAAACTTACACATTATGACAAAGGAAACAATCGCGATGAGATCGCACAATTACACTAAGAGAATTAAAGCTATTACATTGGCAGTAGATAGCCTAACAAACTTTGGATGTGGTGCAGCTGCTGAAGAGATTCTAACACTTGATATTATACTTGCTGAATATACAGAAAGACTCAAAGATCTTGGAGCTACCAAAGAGTATATGATATCGTTCGAAGGTGGAGGTTGGAATACTGTATATGCTACCAACGACGAAGATGCATTAATAGCTGCTAAGAAGGAGTATGACGGAGAGTATACGAAAGTAAGTTCAGTCTACTTAGCGAGTCCAGCTGGCATAGAAGCTGCAATGAGAAGCTTCTACTAGTATGGAGGAGTTAAACGAAGCTATCGAGTGTTACATAGATGATCTCACCGATATAAAAAGAGACACTAAGGCGTCCGTCGAAGATAAGATAGTCAAATTACATGAGCTGGCTAAGTTTCTGTATCAAGAGAAGGACTATGTCTATAACGATAAACACTAGATCATATAAATTAATTGAAAATAAGTGCCATAAAGTTTTTTTATGTCAAACTAAATGATTATATTTACTTATAACAAATTAAAACATACACATTATGAACGATTTCATTTACATAAACGGCGAAAAGTACAAAGTGATAACAGTTAACAGAATCAATAATGGAGTTAACGAACCATACGATGTATATGAATTAGTTGAATAAAATTGAAAATAAGTGACATAAAGTTTTTTTATGTCAAACTAAATGATTATATTTACTTATAACAAATTGATACTAACTAAACATTCAACATTATGCCAAAATTAATCAAAGCAACCGACATTCACACAGTAAATCACATCGCTAACTATACTGCTGGTAAATTCAGAATGGTAGTTAAATGTAGAGCTGGTTTCATGACAGTAGTAGACTGCAGAGACTTTGATAATGTAGCTATAATGAAGAATCCTGCACAAGCAATCAACAGTTACAAGAAAGGAGTATTACATACTGTAGAGTTTTGTCCAGAAGGTTTAGACTTTTATGTAACTGTTTTCGCTAAGAAGGGTAAGAAAATCATATTCATTGATGAGACTATCTTAGTTAACTTAACTGTTGCAGATATTAATAGTGGTTGGGAGAATACCAACTTATATAGCCAAGGTCAATACGCTACAGTAAACGCTAAGACTTGGGCAGATTACGCTTACCAAATGAATGAAGAAGAATTAGTAACAGCATAAAACATAAAGATATGGAACTGCAAACATTTATTATAGGACTTGTA
>Ga0308009_10000517_pt1 | contig 27831 bp, 23 predicted proteins | sample Neamet127_FD_203134 | JGI IMG/M metagenome (GOLD analysis project Ga0308009, IMG submission 203134) | Marine microbial communities from water near the shore, Antarctic Ocean - #127 | ecosystem: Environmental > Aquatic > Marine > Unclassified | place: Southern Ocean | collected 2014-07-24
ACATGCCGTAGGCTTCTTGCGTACCAAAATTACCTATGATGGATTTGAAAGAGTAATCAATTTCGTCGGTGGGCTCTTTATAGAGCACATTGATCGCGCCGCCAACTGCATTACGACCGTAGAGCGTCCCCTGAGGCCCGCGCAGTACTTCGATGCGCTCGACATCCCAGAAAGTTGCTGCCGTGGCAGTTAGCAAATCTTCAGAGTAAACGCCGTTCATGTAAGTTGCTATGCCAGGATCGCCGCCCAGTGCGCGGAAATTTCTACCAACGCCTCGAATTGTAGCGTCGTAAGGCTGGATGGTTGTAGCGGGGATGAAGTTTTGCAAGTCTTCTTGATTGCGAATTCCAAAACTTTCCAACGATTCACCTGTTATCGCGGTAATGGATATGGAAGTATCTTGAACTGATGCTTCTCTTCTCTCCGCCGTTACTGTGACCTCTTCTATGCGCCTTTCATCTAATTCGGCTTCAGCGGCGAGCAGCCCGTTCGGTGCATAACTTGCGCAGAACAATGCCGAAGCACCGATTAGTGTCTTCGTGATAGTGGTTCTTGATTTCATATATTTGTCCCCCCCGGGATATTAGTTTTTTTGTCCCTAGGCAGAATGCTATACAGATTACCGCTTTCGGAGTCTTTTCATTAGCTAGATTGAACAATGAATATACAATTCATCCTCAATCACGCATAAGCAACCAACCTCCTATTCTTACTTAGAGAGTTCAGTTAATTTTAATCGAACTATTAGCTGGCAGTCAGATAATGCTGACTGAAAACGAGGCCTCATTGCAATCAGATAAATTGCAAACCATCGGTTTCAAAATCCTTTTGAAACTCCTGATCGAAAGGTATGTTTTTTCGATGACATGAAAATATAGAATGACGAGACGTACGTCAAGAGATATCCCGAGAGTGAAGTTTGAAACGAATTCTTCTATTTGTTACTGAATTTCTCATTTATCGTCGGGCAGTAAACATTCTGTTCTGTAACACTTTTTCAGACGACATGAAATAATGGTACAGAGGGGATTTCAGAATTCTCTTTTTGTTACAATTGAGGTAGGTTCGTTAAGGACTCTGGCTATCAACTCCAAATTCGCAGCAAGAATAGTTCAAAAATAAGGACCTCAAATTCATGATTCTTGGCGGCGGTTTGTTTTTGACTGAGTTCTTTCAGTAGCTAAAAATATGTTACCTAATTACTCGAGTTCTTTGCCAACTCTTTTCATTAAAAATTGTATCTCAGGTGATAAGGCATCCGATTTTAGCGGCATAGACACTTGCACCAATTTGGTGCCGCTTCTACCTTATAAAGGTAATGGTTTCTGTCAACGATGAATTGAGACTCGATATAACAAAGTGTACTTATTGTGGGCAGGGTAGTAATGCAGGAATCGAATGTGCTTTTTAGAAGGCTTCAGAGTAAAGCTACTGCACTTTTACTCTGAAGCCATTTTTTAAAAGGCGGATAAGGACGTAAAAGTTTGGGGAGCGGTGCAGAGGGAAGGATTCTTTCATCGAATAAGAGGGCGACCGAACTGTCCATCCGTTGATAAAAGCGCCTTCCTGACTAAAAATTTAAATGTGATTATTTTCTCTATCGCCAACAAAAAAACGTCCTTGAGAATCCATGGCTATGCTATCGGGTTCGCTGAGTTCTCATTGCCCTGATCCTTTGCTTCTCCATTGGTTAATGAATCTTCCCTCAGATGAATAATGCACAATTCGATTATTCATGCCGCCCCGATGGCTTTCAGCAACGAAGGTGTCCCCATCTGCAGGATCAATAACAACGTCATTCGGGTTGAAGAGTAGCTCCGGCATTGAAGCGCCTCGCGCTTGTAGCCCGAGTTTCAGCAAAACCTCACCGTCGGAGCTGAGCTTGAAAACCTGATCTGGATAGTGGCTCTGTTCAATATACTATATAAGGAGATGGTGCTCAGGGGCGGAAGAATCTGGCCTGTTTATCCGTTGCCGGCTCTGCGCTGGCGCTTTGTTTCAAACTACTGGCGTAGTCAATCAAGGTACCGCGAAGGATATTAAGTCCTCTGCGCAACGTGAATTGTGCGTAGAGGACAATCAGATTAGCTATTACGTAGTTTCGCCTGCGCTGCCGCTAACCTGGCAATCGGGACGCGCGGTGGTGAACAACTCACGTAGTCCAATCCTGCACGGTGGCAGAAGTCGATCGAGGCAGGGTCGCCGGCGTGTTCGCCGCAGATGCCTAGCTTAAGATCAGGCTTTGTGGAGCGACCGCGATCTACCGCGAAGTCGATGAGCTTGCCTACTCCGTGTTGATCAAGGCTGGCGAAGGGATTCTTGTTGTAGATTTCTTTGCTCTGATACTGGTCATAGAACAGGCCCATGTCGTCGCGGCTTAAGCCGAGTGCTGTCTGAGTTAGGTCATTGGTACCGAAGCTGAAGAAGTCTGCTTCTTTCGCTATCTCGTCGGCTGTTATTGCCGCACGTGGTACCTCGATCATAGTGCCGACGATGTAGTTGATGCGAATCTTGTGCTTCTTCATCACCTCTTTGGCGACCCGATGTACAATAGCGAGTTGGTCCGCGAGTTCTTCACGGAAGCCCACCAGAGGAATCATGATCTCTGGCTTCACTTTGATCTTCTTCTTGCCCTTTAGAACCTGTGCAGTTGCCTCGAAAATCGCGCGGCTCTGCATCTCGGTAATTTCAGGATAGATGATGCCCAGACGGCAGCCACGGCAGCCGAGCATGGGGTTCTCTTCGTGCAATGATTTGATGCGATCGATGACGTAATCGAATGGCACGCCTAGCTTCTCAGCTAGTTGGCGTCTAACCACGTCGTCGTGAGGCAGAAATTCATGCAGTGGCGGATCCAGAAGACGAATCGTCACCGGACGACCATTCATGGCTTTGAAGATTCCAACGAAGTCTTTTTTCTGAAAAGGCAGCAGCTTCTTCAATGCTGTGCGGCGCTGCACCTCGTCGGAGGCGAGAATCATCTGCCGCATATAGTCGATGCGATCTCCTTCGAAGAACATATGCTCTGTACGACATAGTCCAATGCCTTCGGCACCGAAGGCCACGGCTTGTTTAGCCATAGTTGGCGTATCGGCATTGGTGCGAATATTCATGGTGCGGTGCTTGTCTGACCACTTCATGACTGTTTGGAACAGCCCGTAGGTGTAGCTCTTGGTAGGCTTCAGGCCGCCGTCTAGCACGCGCTTCACTTCGGAATCGGTGCTCGCGATCATACCCTTGTAGATGGCGCCGGTGCTGCCATCTATAGATATATAGTCGCCTTCACGGAGGACTACTTTGCCTGCGGTTAGGGTTTTCTTCTCGTAGTTGATACTGATGCCGCTGGCTCCACAGACGCATACCTTGCCGAGTTGACGGGCAACGAGCGCTGCGTGGGAGGACACACCACCACGGGAGGTCAAGATGCCCTGTGAGTGCAACATTCCTTTTAAGTCATCAGGGGATGTTTCTGTGCGGCATAGCACGACCCTATTTCCCTTGCGTGTTTCCATCTCGGCCTGGGCTGCTGTGAAAGCGATGCGGCCGGTTGCTCCACCAGGGCCGGCCGGCAGGCCAGATGCGATAACTGTTGCAGCATTCAATGCCTTTGGATCGAAAACGGGTACCAGCAGCGAATCGATAGATTCGGCTGGGATCTTCAATAACGCCGTCTCAACATTCATCAGGCGCTCTTTCTGCATCTCCACGGCGATTCTCACCGCAGCAAGACCGGTACGCTTGCCATTACGCGTTTGCAGAATGAAAAGCTTGTTCTTCTCTATGGTGAATTCGAAGTCCTGCATGTCTTTGAAGTGTTTTTCTAGCTTAGACCGAACCTTCTCCAGATCTTTAAAGCTCTTAGGCATTTCCTTGGCAAGCTTACTGATGGGATTCGGGGTACGCAGACCTGCAACTACGTCTTCGCCCTGCGCATTAATTAGGTATTCGCCATAGAACAGCTTCTCGCCGTTGGCTGGGTCGCGAGTGAAGGCAACCCCTGTTGCGCTGTCGTCGCCAGCATTGCCGAATACCATGGCCTGAACGTTCACAGCCGTGCCCCATTCGGCGGGAATACCGTATTCTTGACGATAGAGGATGGCGCGCTCATTTCTCCAGGAGCCGAATACTGCGCTTATCGCGCCCCAGAGCTGCTGCATAACATCTTGTGGGAATGCGCCGCGAGTACGCTTATGGATTAGAGCCTTGTATTGAGTGACTAGCGTTTGTAGGTTCTGAGTATTCAGGTCATTGTCTGATTCTGCACCCACCTTGTTCTTCAGTTTCTCCAGAAGCACATGGAAGGGGTCTTCCTCTTCCTCTGTGCGAGCGGTGACACCCATCACCACGCCACCGTACATCTGAATAAAGCGACGGTAGCAATCCCAAGCAAATTGGGAGTTCTTCGAAACATCGGCTAGGCCTTCGACGGTCTCGTCGTTCAGGCCAAGGTTGAGGATCGTGTCCATCATGCCCGGCATCGAATCGCGGGCTCCGGAGCGCACAGATACCAATAGAGGGTTCTTGCGACCACCGAATTTCTTGTTGAGCTGTTTCTCGACGCTCTTTATCGAGTCGCCTACTCTCTGGCGCAGGGCCGCAGGATAGTGCTGCTCGTGATCATAGTAATAGGTGCAAACTTCGGTGCTTATGGTAAAGCCCGGAGGCACCGGCAGGCCGATAGAGGCCATCTCAGCTAGGTTGGCACCCTTGCCACCGAGCAACTCACGCATGGTGGTATTGCCGTCAGTAGTCTTGCCAAATGCGTAGACGAATTTTTTGCTCTTACTGGTTTTCTGATTCTTGGCGGGCTTCTTATTTTGGGTTCTGCTCATAGCGTGAAAAATACCTTGTTTCTTATGTAAAGCTATACCATTTTTCCCAACCCACGAGGGGGAGGGGCGCTCGTAGGCGCAGCCTAGAGGAAATGTCTGCAGGACAGTCCCGATAATCCTTTCAGCGAAAGCCAGCTGTTCGATTTATGCACAGATAGGGCGAAAAATTGCCGCCCTATGCGGGTAGGGGAGAATAATGTACTTGCACACTAAAATCCAGCATGGATGGCTTGAGTGCGAAACAGATTAGCAGGCAGTTAAAATTGTGATGCTCAATTGATGAGCCTCACAATTTGATTGCATATTATACACGCACCAACTGAATTTTTTCGGCGGCAATCTTGAGTCGTCGCTGCCAATTTATTCACGATCACTGGCGGATAGCGCTGTGTCCACTGCCTTAACAATGTTTGAAGCTTTTAACTTGGAAGTTAAGAAGTTTAACTACTCGAGGTCAATAAAGGGGGCTATGTGGTTGGCCTATAATTCGATTCAGTGAACGTTCCAGACTGGTGGTATCCTTTCCTATGATTTGTTTGGGCAGGCCGCAAAGTATAAGGAACTGAGGAAGCAGGCAGTGCTTTGGGATATTTTCTGTGAGCAAGCTCGTGAAATGGGCCTGGAGAACTTCAATATCTTGATCGTTCAGGAGTTTGTCTATAACTCCCTAAGTAACTCTTATCGGGATATGTTTACAGAAATTGACCTGACTGATAAGCGGCGTGTGGAGAGAGACTTTTAATTGATGTATGACATCGAGGCAAAATACATCTACTTTAAAGTGTTGGAATAGTCGCCAACACGCTTACTCCGATTCATTGCGTACCGTAATTGCAGGAATCCCCTCAGAGTCTACCTGTGCCCTAATTTGAATAGGTTGGCAGCATACTTGGCAGTCTTCAATATATTCTTGTTCGGGAACAGAGCAGTCTACGAGTAGTTGGATAGGTTCGCCGCAAGAGGGGCAATAGGTCTCCACATTTTCTTGGAGGAGCATATTAGCTCACCTCTGTGAGGAGTGGCTTGCCTGAAAAATAGGCATCCAGGTTATCGATCACTAGCTGGCCCATTGCTCTCCTTGTTTCAACAGTGGCGCTACCAATATGTGGCAGTAATACCACGCTGTCTTGCTCGATCAGCTCTTCCGGGACATTGGGTTCGTCTGCGTAGACATCTAGGCCTGCTGCAAAAATATGCTGCTTCTGCAAGGCAGATGCTAGCGCTATTTCATCGACGCTGGATCCCCGGCCTACATTGATGAAGATCCCAGTGGGGCCTAACTTACGCAATATGTCTCCATTAATTGCGTTTCTGGTGTCTTCGCCGCCGGGCAGCATGCAGAGCAAAATGTCAGAAGCCTCGGCTAAGTCAGCTATGCTGGAATGGTATCTATAGGGTAACTCTTTCGGACTTCGGTTGTGATACGCAATCTTTAGTCCAAATGTGACTGCTCGACTAGCAATTTCCTCTCCTATCCGGCCGCAACCCACTATTCCTAGAGTTTTATCGGCTAACCCCATCCCAAAAGGGAGCGGTCCTTGCGACCATTTTTTCTCGCGTACAAAACGGTCGGCATTTACAATGTTTCTGGTGGTCGCCAGTACTAGGGCGATAGCAATATCCGCAACTGCATCGTTGAGCACATCAGGTGTGTTACTGACGCGAATGTTTCTGCTGCGAGTTACTTCAAAATTTACTCCGTCGACTCCCACGCCGAAGCAAGAAATAATTTTGAGAGAATCCAACTCATAGATGATTTCATCAACCATCCAAGAAGCGGTGGCTACGGCATCACACTTCCCTTGCAACTCTTGGATGAGGTTTTTCTTTTTATCGGAGGATAGCTTCCATAGATGATGTGTCTGAAATTTTTCGTCCAATTTTTGAATAGTCTCAGGGTGAAATTCATTCGCTAAGAGTACACTGTGTTTGGGGGTCATAAGATTATCTTCTAGATATGTATTCAGCTATTGAGTGTATTCATTTGAACGCCTTGTGCGCAATAGAATCTTTTTGTTTCTCAATTGGTTGCAACTGCAGAGTATATTGCATAGATTAGAGATTCTTGGATAATACGTACAATTACTACAGCGCTCCCAGCCACGACATATCAATACTCACTGCCTATTCTATCCGGCGTTATAAATTGAAAAACCATCTTCAGAATCTCCCCTCAATTGATAAGCTCCTTCAATCAGGCTCGCTTTCGTCGCAAATAGATAAATTCGGCCACAAAAGTGTCAAGGATGAAGCGAGGTGTCAGATCGACAATCTGAGAGAGTCTTTATTACAAAAAGAAGACAGCGCTTTGACGTGGATGTCCAAGCCTGATTTTCTCGAAGAGTTCTGCCAGCAAATTTCCAAAGCCGTTGAAGCGCAGTTTTCCAGCACACTGATTCCGGTATTTAACCTGACAGGCACCGTGGTGCACACGAACCTGGGTAGGTCTAGTCTCCCCGCTGAGGCGGTGGAATCTATGGTCATTGCAGCAACTCATGCCACAAACTTGGAATATGACCTGCTAAGTGGGAAGCGTGGTGATAGAGATTCACACTTGGAGCGCGCCATTTGTGAGATGACGGGCGCTGAGGCGGCGACCGTTGTGAATAACAATGCGGCGGCCGTATTGTTGGTGCTCAATACCCTGGCAATGAACAAAGAGGTCATTATCTCTCGCGGCGAGCTGGTGGAGATAGGTGGTGCCTTTCGTATCCCCGATGTGATGGAGAGTGCGCACTGCACGCTACGTGAGATAGGTACGACCAATCGAACGCACCTGAAGGACTATGCGGCTGCCATCAATAGTGATACCGGCCTGTTGATGAAGGTGCATACCAGTAACTACGAGATTAGAGGCTTTACCAGTTCCGTGCCGGAATCTGACTTGAGTGAGTTATCTAAAGAGAGGGGCATTCCCTTTGTCTCGGATCTGGGTAGTGGCTCGCTGGTTGATCTGCGCCAGTTTAATCTGCCTTATGAGCCTACGGTCAAAGACACAGTAGACATGGGCGCCGACCTAGTTACCTTTAGTGGGGATAAGCTGCTTGGCGGTCCTCAGTCGGGTATTATTGTGGGTAAGCGCGAGCTGATAGAGCGAGTGAAGAGCAACCCACTTAAGCGTGCACTTAGAGTCGACAAGATCACGCTGGCAGCGTTGTTGGCGGTAATCAATATCTATAAAGACCCAGACCGGTTGGAAGCCCGCCTGCCGATGTTGGCTGACCTTGCGCGGCCAGCAGCTGCGATCGAGGAGGTCGCTGCAAAGGTGATTGCCACTGTAAGCGAGCGCCTAGCAGGTAAGGCATTAGTAACCGTGCAGGCCTGTAAGAGTCAGATTGGTAGCGGTGCACTGCCTTTAGACCTCCTGGAGAGTCGCGCCCTGTGTATTACGCCAATAGCCGAGAAGGGTAAGACCGACGAGGCCTTGCAACGCTTGTCCTTGGCTTTTCGTGCCCTGCCGAAACCTGTCATAGGGCGGGTCTCCGACGGTCGCTTGCTTTTTGATCTGCGTTGCCTGCGCAATGTGGATGACTTTTTAGGTCAGCTGGATAGCTTGGCTGACTAGGATTGATCTTCGTTACCGTAGAATTTCAAACAATTTGCAGTGATAGCTGGCTGATAGCTACTTGGCTAGGTATTATTCCGCATCAAATCAGTGAACAGCTTATTTCGTAAGCAATAACCAATAGATAAGGAATACCAAATGTTTAGTCATGTAATGCTAGGTGCCGATGACCTCGAAAAATCCAAATCCTTTTATGATGCCATTTTGGGCGCGCTAGGCTATGAACCCGGTGTAACCGACGATAAGGGTCGCGTATTTTGGATGAACAAGACTGGCGTATTCTGTATTAGTAAGCCCATCGACGGCGAGCTAGCTTGCCATGGCAATGGCAGCACTCTTGGCTTTAGTGTCGAGAGCATAGAAGCAGGGAATGCGTGGCATGCCGCTGGTCTTGAGAACGGCGGAACAGACTGCGAGGATGCGCCAGGACTGCGTGAGGGAAGTACCGGCCCAATGTATCTAGCCTATCTGCGTGACCCATCCGGCAACAAGATATGCGCTCTGCACAGACTGTAGATCGATAAATCTAGACCAGATAAAGAGATAACGCAGCATGGAAATGGAAGAATTAAACGAGTGGGTCAATGCCTACATTGAAGTCCACGAGAGCGAAAATTCGTCTAACGAGGATCACTCGAGTTATTGGGCGATAGAGAAGTTCGCGGATATGGAAATGGACCACCCCGATCTCAACTGGGTGGCCATGCTGCAAATTATCTCTCTAACCACATCTGATATCGTGATACACGGTCTCGCGGCAGGGCCACTGGAAGAACTGGTCGAACTCCATGGCGTGGAGTACATCGACCAGATTGAGAAGACGGCACAAACTAATCTGAACTTTCGTTTGGTGCTACGGGAGCTCATAGAGACGACAGACAAGAACATCTGGAGTCGTATACTTCGGGCTAGATCGGACGATTGATTCGGTTCGGTGGGTGAGTGGCTTTAACCTGCCATACTAAAAAGCACTCCATTGTTAACATGTGAATATTCACCGAATAACGAATGACGTTGGGTATTGTTATTTAGATCGAACCAGCCACTGACTGACCATGTTGTGTCGTTGCCGAGCAGAGTGATTTGATTTCTTGGTCTTAGCTTTATGGATAAAAGTTCTTTGACTCTTTTGATCATTGATTAAAAAACTATGCTTCGTTCATTATGAAAGAATCTGATCTCTATCTTCCTTTGAAAAAATTTCTCGAAAAACAAGGCTACGAAGTTAAAGCCGAAGTTGAAAACTGCGATGTCGTTGCGATTAAGAAACTCGCTGCCAACGAAGAAGCGCAACCGACTACTATAATCGAACTGAAACTGTCGCTTAATCTGGAAGTAATTCTGCAAAGCGTTGACCGTCTGATCTTAAGCCCGATTATTTACATCGGTGTGCCTCATTCTTGTGGCGCCCTAAAAAAGACGAAACGTAAACGTATTGTTAAGCTCTTGAAGATGCTCGGCTTAGGTTTGCTCGCTATCAACCCCGAGCGAAGAACTGTGGAGGTTATTGTCGGCCCTACTTCTTACCAGCCTCGACAATCCAAACCAAGACAAAAATTGCTAATCCATGAGTTTCTGGCGCGAGCTGGCGACCCAAATCTGGGCGGGGCCTCCACTAAAGCAGGCCGAATGACCGCCTACAAACAACAAGCCATCGAGATCGCCAATTACCTAAGTAAACACGGCGCTACTAAGGCCAGCGATATAGCGAAGATACTAGAGTTTCCTAAATCCAGGGACATAGTCTACGACAATCATTATGGCTGGTTTCAGAACGTGTCGCGTGGTGTCTATGATTTATCTGACCTAGGCAAAAGCCGATTAAATGAAAAAATTTAGTGGACACTCACAATTAAAAGCGCGCAGGGTAATTATTCAGGTTTTACCCAGTCGGAAATGCAAAAATAATTCTGCCTCCGTTATTTATGTAGCAGCTTCGCTTTATCTCGGTATTGCTGCTGAAGATAGCGCTTATAAAGCTTCCCGTTATCCAAGCGCGGCAATTCCTGCACAAAATCAATAGAACGTGGCGCTTTCACTGGTGATAAAAAACCGCGCAGCCAAATCAGTAATTCTTGCTCCACTGTTTTCTCATCAACCGGCCATTTTATCGGTTGCACTACCGCTTTCACTTCTTCACCAAACTCTGTGTTGGGTATGCCAAACACTGCCACATCGGCAACGGCGTTGTGGAGAATTAATTGATTTTCAATCTCTTGAGGATAAATATTGACGCCACCTGAAATGATCATGAAATCTTTTCGGTCACTGAGGTACAGATAACCGTCGTCATCTAGATAGCCTGCATCACCCACAGTGCCCCAGCCTTCAGGCGATATGCAAGCGGCCGTTTTTTCTGGCTCACCGTAGTAACTGAAATCGCCTATGCGGTCTGCAAAATAGACCGTACCTATCTCGCCATCTGGTAATTCCTGACCTTCATCGTCAAGAATTTTAATTCGACAACCTAACGGTGGTCCTACTGAGCCAGGATGGCTCAGCCATTGTTCGGAGTTCAGTGCGGTAAAGCCCATGCCTTCGGTGGAGCCGTAGTATTCATTAATAATCGGCCCCCACCAAGCAATCATCTGTTGCTTTATTTCAATCGGACAAGGTGCAGCGGCATGAATTGCGACTTTGTGGGAGCTGAAATCGAATTGAGTTCTGAGTTTTTCATCTAACCTCAGCATACGGATAAACATGATCGGCACCCATTGGCTGTGGGTGATTTGGTATTTCTCTATGAGTTCTAAGCTGCGCTCAGCATCAAAGCGTTCCATAATGATGCTAGTGCCACCAGAGTGCATAGTAATCGTGTTGTAAGTCAGTGGAGCGGCGTGATAAAGCGGCGCCGGTGACAGGTACACAGTGTTTTCACCAAAACCAAATTTTACTCCCAGCGTGGCCGCCGATGGTGTCATAACTTGAATTGATTCACCTGATACGCGCTTGGGTAACACGCCCTTAGGTCGACCCGTGGTGCCTGATGAATACAGCATTTGCAGGCCGCGTTCTTCGTCATCTATAGGTGTATTTGGCTGCGATTCAATTGCTTCGTCCAATGACAGATAGCCATGGGATGTCCCGCCAACCATAAAGCAATCTTGTAGGCCATTGCAGCGACTGCGAATATTGCCAGCCAAGTCACCGAGCGCAATTGAGCTTATTAATACTTTGGCTTCACAGTTGTCTACTATGTAGGCAATCTCCTCCTCACGTAGGTGAGTACTGATTGCTGTATAGATAATGCCAGAACGCTGAGCAGCCCAGACAATTTCCATAAAGTGACGATTATTTTCCATATGGATGGCGATATGATCGTCAGGCTGTAAGCCTAGCGAGCGAAACAATTGTGCAATCTGATTCGAGCGCTGCTCTAGCTGCAAATAGGTCACTACTTCTCCGCTGCCGGCCATAATAAAGGCAGGTTTATCAGGAGTGGATTTAGCGAAATGGCTTGGATGCATAGATTGAGCCCTGTATTGGTTTTAGTTGATTGCCGCTAGTGCTGTCTTGTTTTCGGCATTATCCGGCCAGCTTGTAATTAGCGGCTCATCAGGAAGGAGTGAGGTTAGATTTATTCTATAAGATACTTCATACAATTAATAATGCTGCCCGCGATAAAATCTAGAGACACTCTAAACCTGCCTTGATTTGACGCTGGTTTTGGCCAAAGTTGTTAAGTTATTAGAGTCCCTAGATTTTCTAGAATTTATAAAAGTACTACTGGTCAGTCTATAGAGGAAACCGACCGATCTTATTGCCGCCGGCAATCGCTCCAACCCAAATCTCGTCACCAACCTCGATTGCGACAGTTCCAAGAATAAGAAGATCATTCGAAGGGTAGTCGAGAACTTGTTGGGCCGTTAAAGAAGCTGTGTCGATTCTGGCAACGCGTGTTGATACGCCAGCGCATCCTGCGCCACTGAGACAACCGCCTACAGCTGACATGGTTTCTGAATACTGACCGGCGGCGAGCAAAGATCCATCGGCTGTCCAACGGACATTGTCGACATGGAAATCTACCTCAACGCTTTCCTTTATCACCGGCGTTTGACCCCGAGATAATCGAACGAGAGATTTTTCAGCCCAACCACCAATATAAAACCAGCGGCCATCCTCGGATACCACCAGGCCATTAGGGCCCGGCATTTGGCTGCCCGGTACTTCTACCCAGCCATTTGCCGTGTGCCATTCCCAAAGGTTTCCAGCTGCAATATTAAAGTTTGTCGCAACGAAGCCACCATCAGGCAGCGCTGCAACAGAATTAAGACCGACACCCGCCGGCGCGACAACACATCCAACCCAGGTCAGCTTTGGTAGGGCTGCCGTACTGTCCACATCGAAGACCTCCACTGATTCGCGCTCACCATGTGCTACGACATACAAGGTATGGGGGCCTTCGCTATCTGCATGCAAACTCAAGCCATGGGGTCGGAACTGGCGGCCAGGTGGGTTCGAGCAGTCAGGGTAAGTTTCAGAATCGTGTTCAATTGCGGCTGCCGCTGAGGGGTAAACGATGGTGGTACTGTAATTCTCGGAATGTGCCACAGAGATATAGCCTTCATCCTCCATGCTGGAAACAAAAACCCAAGGTGTGCCAGCTAGGGGCAGAAGATCTTCAGGGCTCACCGGCCCACAGATAAACTGTGTATCATCACCCGGCTGGCAGTCAGCAGAAGCTGCAAAAGCAAAGCTAAATGGGAAGGCGATCATTAGGATAAAGGCGCTGAATCTAGACAAATTCATGAGACATTCCTCAGTGGTATAAGAAGAACAAAGAATAGAAGCTGTCCTGTACGAAGTCCATCATGATTTAGAGTCAGGCGCAGCTCTTTCTTTCCATGCTTCCTGGGAAACAATATATTTGACGAGGAATGCCTGATTGATGCTGGTAACACCGGTGGTGGTTTCGGTATTCCGACTTTTGTGGCAGGTATGTCGTTTATTGCCGGTGTCCGGCTGCATGCAGACTACTAAGAGGCATTAGTTTGTTGATGTTTTGAATAAGAAGATGGAGGAGTTACCTGCTAGCTCCTTCATCTTCTTTACACGTTAAGTTGTTTGTTGAATGCCATTTTGTGCCAAGAGCCGACTTTAATCTCCTTTACAAAAAGCCACGACCTGGCAATTCCTTTTAGCGCTGTATTGCATTAAAAATTCCCGAGTTGCCGCCAGTATAGCCATCAGCAGTCAGGACAAATTCCAAATCGTAATCTGAATCTCCCACGCTAAGCGCCGATAACCTGCCAATAAGATTTAGATTGGCTTCGGGAAGTTTTGTCCGCGAAGAAGCGGTATATCTCGTCTATGTCCTGATCAAATGCAATAGACCCTTCAGTTTCAACGGAATTTCCACTGCTGGAAGTTCCTCCCATCATGAGTACATTTGTTCTCGAGCGATTTTGTGATTCTTGTATTTCCATTCGAGATAAATATCACCTAATTTTATTGGGCCTCGAGATTTTCGAAAAACTAGACTGCAGCATTGCCAGTTGCCTTGCTGATTTTGCTGTAAAGCGAGATGTCAGCCGCTATCTCTAGCTGTATATCGAAGCGTAATGTGACCCTAATCATCGTGGAAAATGATCTGTGAGGGACTTATAGTGAATTGATTGGGTGTTGTGAATCCTACTTCTTGAGCAGGGCGAGAAAATAGCGGAAATTGAGTCCAATCCTGAGATTCAAATACCTCGAGAAATGATTGAGTAGCACTGACTTCATCTCAATCAGTTTCAAATACCATTCTCATGGTTGTCATTTAAAAAATACTACTAATAGCACTGAACCCCGCTGGAACTGTGAAATCTGGTAATTTTTCCGCTATGTCAGAATAAACAGCGTCTCTGTTATTTCTGTAGGAATTGAATCTGGAAAATTCAGTATCGGCGAGAGAAGCCGTGCTGGGAAGATGTGGGAGAAAAATACATGCAGATTGTAGTTTAGGCATCTGGCATTCCTCAAATTTCAGTAGGAACAACAAAGACAAGAATATTCCCAGATTTGGGGTATTGTAAGTGCCATAGTGGTTAATAGCTTGACCCCCTCAATGAGTTTGTCTATTGTGTCGCCACCTGCGTCAGGTGCCAATTCTGGAAGCAGTTCCTTATTGGGTAAACGGGAAGTTCGGTGAGAAACCGACACTGCCCCCGCAACGGTAAGCTTGTTCGAATGATTTATTCAGAACAAGTGAGTCCGACACCGGCCTGAAACAGACTACGTCATTGCTATGCGATGATAAAACGATGCAGCGGAGGGCTCATCGGTAGTCGGTTTCTTGCCTAGGCATCCTACCCTCTACTTCTTGCCTCTCCCTCATGAAATGTAATTTTCATCGAGGTCATTAATAATGAAACTAGTAACAAACTCATCCTTCTTGGTGGGCCTTTGTCTGAGCGCGTCTGTAGTCCAGACATCAGTCCAGGCGAAGGCTCCGGGCGATACTGCTCCTGAGGAAATAATCGTGGCAGCTAATCGGCTTGAGCAATCGCTCAGCACGGTCTTGGCGGCGACTACAATCATAGACAAAGAAACTATTCGGCAGTCTCAAGCGCAGAATCTTGCAGGCTTACTAGCCGGAGTGCCTGGCTTGCAGTTTTCGCCTTCTGGCGGGCAGGGTGCGCAGACGAGTCTATTTATGCGCGGCACCGAGTCAGACCATACCTTGATTCTGATCGATGGTGTGCAGATGACAACCAACAGCGGGTCGGCAGGGCGTTTAGAATTCATTCCCCTGGATCAGATTGAACGCATCGAAATTGTGCGGGGGCCTCGTTCCAGCGTGTATGGCTCGGAAGCTATCGGCGGCGTGGTGAACATAATTACTAGGCCGAATATTCAAGAAGATTTTAATGGCTCGGTGAAGTTGATGGCGGGCACTGAGAACAGCAGCAATGCGAATATCGGCCTGCAGGGGCGAGTCGGTAATACCAACTTGTCGCTGAACGCTTCTCATCGAGAGACGGATGGGATCGATTTTAATGAGCGCGGAAATTCAGATGATGACGGTTATGAAAATGATTCGTTCTCTCTGTCTTTCTCACATCAGTTCAGCGAGCTGTTCAGTCTGTCCTCTACTTATTTCAGCTTCGACGCGGAATCCGACTACGACGATGGTGTGGTAAACACAGACAGCCAGCAATTCAGCACCACAGTCACGGCAGCGTTTACGCAGAGGTGGGGTTCGAATCTTATTCTCGAGAAATTCGAAGAAGACAACGCTAATGCTGGGGCTTTCGGGCTCACCAACAGTGGCGCCGAGAACAAGAAGCTTAGCTGGCAGAATACGTACACACTCGATGCTAGTAATGTGTTCTCCTTTGGTATCGATCACCAAGAGCAGGAGCTACGTTACGCCACATTCGGTGCTCTGCAAACCGACACGTCACGCGATAACGATGGTGTATATGGGGTGTATATTCGCGAGAGCGGGCCATTGGATTTTACGTTATCACTACGCAATGACGACAACGAGCGCTTCGGCAGTCACAGCACTGGCAGTATAGCGATTGGCAGTGATGTCGGTCAGTCTGTGCGTGCTTGGGTGAGCTACGGTACAGCATTTAAGGCGCCGAACCTGATCGACCTGTATGTGGATTTCCCATCTTTCTTTTTCTTTGCGAACCCAAACCTTAAGCCGGAAACTGCCGAGAGTGTGGAGCTAAGTCTGCAGGCTGAAACCTTGGGGGCTACCTGGCGGTTAAATGTGTTTCGCAACGACATCGATGACCTGATCTCGACTGATGCGGCATTCACCTCTTTGGCGAATATTCAAGAGGCGCGAATCGACGGCATGGAGGCGACTGTAAGTTCGACCATCGCTGGCTGGCGATTGGATGCAGCTCTCACTTTGTTAGATCACGAGAACCGAAGCACTGGGGTTAATTTACTACGCCGACCCGAACAAACGCTTTCGCTGAATATCGCTAGAGAGTTCGGCGCGTTCGACCTCGCTGTGAATCTTTTAGCGCAGAACGAGCACCTGGATATAGATCCGGTTAACTTTGGCAGCTCAACCGTGGGCGGTTTCGGTGTTGTGAATCTAATAGCCGGCTATAGATTCAGTGATGAGCTTAATCTCCGGCTACGAATCGGAAATCTGTTAGATAAGGAATATCAGATTGTCGATGGATTCAATACGCAGGATCGTACCGCACAGCTTTCGCTGAACTTTTCGTTCTAATGATTTTCGGAGTTTAGTTATGTTGAAATTCTTATCAGCGAATAAGGAAATTTTGTTCCTGCTGTTGATAGTGGTGATCAGTACGGTATTGCCGCACCCTGCGAATGTTACATCCATTGGTGCTCTAGGGTTATTCGCAGGGACTTATATTCGAAAACAGGGCTTTCTGTTGCTGCCAGTGGCGGCGGCTATACCAACCCCAAAGATAGTTGTATAATTTTAGCAAGTCACAATTTTAAATAATCAAAACCACGGTGTTATACCGAGAAAAACTAAGGAAGCTTTGTATGTCAAAAATAATTCGAAATTCACTAGCCGCCGCCATTTTGATAATTCTAACTGCCTGTGCTGCGGGTAATTCCAATCCTTTCGCAGGTGCTTGGGACACTATGGCGACCACTCCGCTTGGCAACCAGGAGTCTGTGTGGACAATAGCTGAAGATGGTACGGGCATGATGGCTAGCGATCAGGGCGACCAGGCTGTCGATGGCATAGTTGTTGATGGCAATAACGTAAGCTTCGACGTTGATGTCGATGCTGGTGGACAGTCCCTGAGTCTAAGATTCAACGGAGTAGTAGAAGGCGATTCCCTGACTGGAGCATTCGCTAGCGATTTTGGTGACTTCGACGTTACTGGAACACGACAGTAGTCGAAGCCATTGTTAATTGGTTGATAGATAGGAGTGTTATCTCTTTCGCGGGGTGCTCTCCTTTTCCGTTTATATTCCTAGTATTGCAGTGAGACTGTTATTCGTATTAGACAGTTGGGATTCAGAAAAATCATAAATGCCATCGTCTGACATTATTTCGCTCATACCCATAGCTCTTGCTCTGGGTCTTTCTCTATATACCCGCAACGTTATCGTAGGTCTCTTCACTGGCGTATTCGTGGGCGTGCTGATGTTAAATGGGCCCAACCCATTGGCCGGCGCTGGCATCATGGTTAAAGAACATCTGATCCCTGAGCTCACGGATAGTTACAACGCGGGAGTATTGATCCTGCTGGCCGTTATTGGTGGCTTCGTCGCCCTGGTTGAGAATAGCGGTGGCGGTACAGCTTTCGCCGCCTCCATCAATCGCTGGGTGAAGTCACGCCTGCAGGCGCAAACCGCCGCGTGGATCGGTGGCATTGCAGTATTTTTCTCGGACTTAGGTACGCCTCTGATAATCGGGCCGGTTTTCAGGCCACTGATGGATAGGTTACGAATCTCCAGGCAAAAACTCGCGTTTATCATCGACTCCACGTCTGCGCCCGTCGCTATCCTGGTGCCTTTTATTGGCTGGGGCGTTTACATCATGAGTTTGATCTATTCCGAATACGAGGCACTCGGAATTCAGGAGAGTGAGTTCACAGCTTTCATTCGAGCGATTCCATTTCAATTCTATGCCTGGCTCGCCGTGATGATGGTGCCGCTACTCACGTTCCTGCGCTTTGATTTCGGTGCAATGGCCAAGGCAGAGAATGTTGCGCAGCGAGACCCAGATGGGGATTCGAATGTGCTAGCGCAGGATGAGAGCCAGATTCAGTACCAAGCATTCACGCACCCGAATGCGAGGCCGGTTCTAGTATGGGCACCGCTGATCGTCCTTGCTGTAGTTCTCGGGGTAATGTTGGTGCCCCTTGGCTTTCCCTTCGAGCAAGTTTCTGGCACAGATTTTCGGGCGGGGCTGGCTACAGCCTACCTCGCTGCCGCCACACTACTAATTGTTCTGATGGCTGTACTAAAAGTGCGAGAGGTATTGGGCAGCATTGAGGTCTTTCTCAGCGGCATGAAGGGGATGACATTAGTCGCTGTGACTCTGCTTCTGGCGTGGGCGCTTAGTGACATAGGAAGAATGTTAGGAGCGGCGAATTATATCGCAGCGGTCGCCCAGGCTGGTCTGCCATATTGGATGTTGCCTGCGGTGGCCTTTGTATTAGCCGCCATTATTTCGTTTGCAACGGGTTCATCCTGGGGAACATTTGCGATCATGTTCCCCTTGGTCATACCAACCGCGGTCGCAATCGACGCGCCGCTACATGTCTGCATAGGTGCGGTTCTGTCGGGCGGGTTATTTGGTGATCATAGCTCGCCGATATCCGAGACAACCATCCTCTCATCCACCGGCGCTAGCTGTCCGCAGATAGAGCACTTCCGTACTCAGCTACCGTATGCGTTATTCAATGGGGCTATAAGCTTAAGCGCGTTTGTTGTAGCCGGTGTGACGGGGTCTGCACTGATAATTCTGGTTGCGCTAGTAGCCCAGATCGCGGGGCTCGTCGTAATACGGCGCATGCAGAGCGCTAGCTAGAACTAGCGAGCAGCCGGTTTGCGCCAGTTGAGAGACGTGGAGTAGGCTTGTTTTCAATTCAAGCCTATTCACGCAAATATGAGGCAATACCATGAAACTGTTTAAGTGCATATTGATTGTCATAGTGCTCCTTTCGACTCAGGCCATGGCGCAAACTGCCGGCGCGCCGTTAGCACCGAAAGACAGTGCCGTGGATATGTCATTAGCCGAGCTCGAGGCTGCAGCGCAACACTTGAAGGATGCCGGCATAGCTACCAAGCGCATACTTGAAGGTGGCATCTTCAGTGTCAATGTTCGGCATATCGAAGGTGCAGAGACGGCACTTCAGCATGGCCGTATCAGCGAGGTCTGGGTAATTCGAGAGGGTTCTGGAATTGTCGCTACAGGAGGCGAATTAGTAGACAAGGAAGCAGGATCTGGCTCCGGAGAATTTAGAGGTAGCGCAATTCGTGGCGGGCATGAGCGCCTGATACAGGCAGGTGATATTGTGTTCGTTCCACCCGGCATACCACATGGCATAAAGCAAACTGATTCACTCGTGTATCTAAACATACGTTTCGAGCTGAGAGACGAAGACTAGTGAGGCTGGGTTGTATGCGTTCTGATCTTCAACAATGTTTCACGTTCCTGATCCTTGTCGGGGCACTACTGAGCAGCACATCTGTATTCGCCGCTGAGGTTGATGAGGCACTCGTGCGCGCGGCGATGAGCAGAGAGGGCAGGTTGCCTGATGATCTCGCCAGAGATAGCCGCAGTAGGCCCGAGGCGGTTATTCCTCTATTGCACATCGAGCCGGGTGCTATCGTCGTCGATATCTTTGGTAGCGGCGGTTATTACAGTGAGCTTCTTGCTGGAGTTGTAGGTGACAACGGAGAGGTCTGGCTCCACAACAACGATGGCTTCGAAGCCTGGGGCATTAACGGGCTACGCGATCGCTTTGATAAGCGGGACCCTGGGAACATCAATCGTCATACCCGCAGCGGCATTAATCTCGATCTAGGAGAGGAGACCATGGATGCGGCCATAATCGTGATGGCGCTGCATGATATCTATGTCATTCCCAAGCGTTACAACGGTGAAGAATATGTGCCAGTTGGTAGGCCAGCTAACTCCAAGTATTTTTTGGAGCAGATCTATCAGGCCTTAAAACCTGGGTCGCGTTTTGTGGTAGTGGAGCATGCGGGTGACGCATTGATGGAAAGCGAGGAAGTCTTCGATCTGCATCGAATGGTCGAGGCTATGGCGCGAAGTGAAGTCGAGAGCGTGGGATTTCGCTTGATAGAAAGTAGCGATACACTGCGAAATCCGCTAGATGATCGCACCATGATCGTATTCGATTCGGATATAAAGGGGCAAACTGATCGTTTCGTCCTGAGTTTTGAGAAGCCATCCAGTTAATCACGCTAGACTTCAACCTTTGAGATCATTATGCTTCGTTTCATTATGAATAAATCAATCCTGCTTCCCGCAATATCGGTTCTAGCTATCGTTTGTGCGACTAATAGCTTCGCGCAAGAGATAATAGAGTCAAGTGTGCCACAGTCAATCCGAGATATGATTCTACGCAGCCAGGCTGACACTCAATTTGATCAGACAGCGCGCGTGCAGATGGAAGTGCAGTATGGCGACTTTCTTAGGTCGTTAGTCACACAACCTCTAAAGCACAATCAAGTAGAAACACTATTGGTGGAATTGTTTAGTGAACGCGCAGAATTGAGTTTACGAGTTGCTCAGAATCAGGCCTCGCCGGATCGACTTAAAGTAATCACTGAATACGAATATGTTCGCTCCAGACTTGAGCCGTTGTTGACTATGGCGGAGCTCGGCGTTATCGATTCGCAGCGCACAGGGGCGACAGATGAGCAGCTGAAAGGTGGCTATGCACAAGAGCTTTCGCGCACAACTGGCAGCCTAGACAAAGCTGACAAAGATTTGCTCCTCGATACCATCGTTAAACACATTCGCATGGCGCAGGGCGAAACCGGTAGGATGGATGCGCAAAATATCGAAGAGCTGATTCAGAAACAGAGCGCATCTTTTATGCATGCCAGAATGGAGTTGGAGTTGCTTTTCGATGAGGGTGAGTTGGAGCAGGTCGATCAATTCATGGGCCGCCTGCATAACAATCTTTATCGAAATCGTTCGATGTCAGATCAGTAGCAAACGGTTGATAAATTATCCTGTCTGCGTGGCAGACAGTTTGCCCCGCAAAGTCGCTAGTAGTTCATCGTCAAAACCCTTCACGTGATCATCGTCAATCGAGAGCTCTTTGAGCGACGATGTTCCTAGAAAGTCTGCCACATCGTAATCTTTTTCTTCGGCCGTCAGATTGCTTTCCACTAGCTGTACATAAACACATGGATTCGTGTGCCCATACAATAACAGGCAAGTCGTTGATATCTTGACGTTAGCGCAGAGAGTTCCCGGACTGATTGCGTGTGTTAGAGTTCTGTTGATATTGCTCGACTATTGACTGCTCTCCTGTCATAAGTGAGGGTCTCGGACTCTGCTTGACCGAACAGCTAAGAACTAGAATAACTAAATAAGGAGTTCGAAATGAACGAGCGCAAACTAGCGCTGCCAATGCTGGCAGTGGCAGCAGTGATTGGATTTTCTCCGTCCATCATCAATGCCGTAGTTTCGGTGTACCCTACCCACACAACTATCTATCAACCAGATAAGACTTGGAATGGTTATACCTTGTTTGATGGCGCAGATGATAAGGGAGTTACCCTCATCGACATGAATGGCAACATTCTAAGACGCTGGCCTGAGCTGGCAGGCATGGGGCCCTTTCGCATGTTGCCTGGTGGCTATGTAATGGGTGGTGATGTAGAGCGCACACCTTATCAGGAATCGGTTGCACTGATTGAATACGACTGGGATGGCAACGAAGTTTGGCGCTTTGATCGCATGGACATGGTGGCTGGGCCGACGAGTAATGATGAAGAAGAGACGAACGAGAGCGCACCCGCGGTCTGGGCTTCACGCCAACATCACGATTGGCAAAGAGAGGGCAATCCCATCGGTTACTACTCTCCTGAATTACTGCCTAATGCGACAGGCGGTAATACTCTCATTCTTGCGCACAAGAATGTGACGAACCTTAATGTCTCCGATAAACGCTTAGAAGATGATTATATTTACGAAGTCTCCTGGGACGGCGAAATTCTATGGGAGTGGTTGGCCAGTGACCACATCGACGAGATGGGATTTTCGCAAGATGCACGTAATGCGATCTATCGATCAGTGGGCTTTAACAACGCAAGACAGAGTGCGGACTGGTTGCATGTAAATTCGGCAAATTACTTAGGTCCGAATAAGTGGTACGACGCCGGAGATGAGCGCTTCCATCCGGACCACATCATGATCAGTAGTCGAACAGCAAACATAATTGCTATTATTGCGCGCGATGGCAGCATAGTCTGGCGTATGGGTCCGGATTACACAGAGTCAGAGCCTCTGGCTGAGCTTGGTCAGATTATTGGTCAGCACAATCCACATATCATTCCACAAGGTCTTCCCGGTGCAGGCAATTTGTTGGTATTCGATAATGGCGGCAAAGGCGGCTATGGGAGTGCAAATCCTGCGCGACCGAATGGCACTAATGCGTTAACGCGAGACAGCTCTCGTGTATTGGAAATCAATCCTCTTACATTTGAGGTGGTTTGGGAGTACTCGATCGACTCTTTCACCGAAAGTTTTCAGTTCTATAGCTGGTATGTGAGTAATGCTCAGCGGCTGCCTAACGGCAACACTATGATCAACGAAGGCATGAATGGTCGGTTTTTTGAACTCACCGAAGACAAGGAGCTGGTTTGGGAATTTGTAAGTCCTTTTGTTAGCGATGAGGCTACGCCTAGTCCTCGAGTTTACCGAGCTTACCGAATTCCCTATGAATGGGTGCCTCAGTTAGACCCGCCAAGAGAAAGGGCGGTGATACCTCCAGCTTTGGGTGAATTTAGGATACCTGCGCAGCCGTAGATTGCTAATTCGCTTTTTAAGCTTCGTCTTTGTATGTGCTCAAACACAGTTGGGGTCGCGGCTTGCTGCTGGAAAGGCCGCACATTTTTCTATATTCGGCCCTTGGATCTGTAGTTTTGTGTGACACCGATTGGGCGCTCCTATTATTTATTCTATCTAAGCTATTAATATAGCTAGCAATTCTTGGCGTTTACCTATTTCCACTCTAATCCGACTGAGACATTATGTCGCATAGGCTTTGAGCATCTTATAAAGTAGCCTCCTTTGTATAAAATTCGTCCTGACTGATAGTTGGGATCCACTGGAGAAAATTATGCGGAACCTCTCGCTGCTATCAAAATTTGCCGTAACCGGACTGTGCGCTCTAACGCTGCTGCGCCCGAATGTGGTTATGGCCGATAGCCCTGTGCTGAATCAGCTCTTTCCGGAGTTGGTGAATCTGTTGTACGCCCATGATGTATTGCATGCTCGCGTATTTGAGGAAATCGAAGCGACAAACGAATCTCCATTGGCTGCGATTGGCAAACGACTACTAACTGAGCAGCTAGAGGAGTTAGCCGAAGCAACCGCGTCTCACTATCACTCCGCAGGTGATCACCTGGCCATGCTGGGGCCGCATCGCGTATTCGAAAGCCGTGCTGTGCCGGGCATCATTGTTACCATCAATCGGCAGCAGACTGCTGAAGAGGCGGCCCAGGCATTAGCCGAGAGTGGCGCACTTCCTGATGTTGCCGTGCAGACACTGAAGCGAGGCCGTGAATTCGTTGAAGAGTTGCTAGAGATTTACCTGGATGATTCCTTTGATGACAAGAAGGTCGCCGTCGATGCAGCCGTTGCGCGCTATCTAAGCGACGAGGAGCACTCCGTGGCTGATAAGCCAAAGTCGGATGAGCTTCTCGCAGATCATCCCTATGCCTATTCTTACCGTGTTGGATTCCCGCAGTTAAGTGGGCTGACCTGGGCTTCGCAATGGTTAAAGATTGCGACGCTGGAAGTGGTGACTACCGCGGCAAATCAGGAGGCAAAGATTCGTGATGTCGAGAATGTACTGCAGTACTACAAAGAGAAAACAACTCGCCTACACGGCAGTTTAGTCTCACTGCCCTCTGATATTCCTACCATTCCCGTCATAGCGCCTAATTTCTACACGTTCCATCCCGAAGCTTCCGCTATCGTGGATAATATCGAGGCATTGAAGGTTGTGATAGGCGATGCATTAGCCTATCCCGAATTGATGGGGCGATCTGAAGCAATAGAAACCATGGTTGCTGAATACACGAACAAGGAAGAGTACTTATTTAGCCATCGTGATTACTTGATCTCTGTATTGCGCGGCGGCATCTACAATGCCGGTGGGCCAGCTAGGGGTGGAATGGAAAGACCGGATCGCAATTACTCGCGTGACCGTCAAGAAAACCCACACATCAGCAAGTTTCCGATGCCACAGTAAACCGTTAAAAAATTTGTTATTCACAACCAGCAAAGGAAGTTTGAGTTGACCGTATTTAGAAGTTTAGCCACGATTACAATAGCTCTAGGAACAAGCGTATTAATGACTCAAGCCTTTGGGTCTTTAGATCGGGTCGGGGATTTTGCGCTGCTTGATGATCGTGGTGAATTCCATCAGATCAGTCGCTACCAGCACCGCAAGGCAGTAGTGATGATGTCTTATTATCCCAGTTGCGCCAATATTTCCGACAGCGTGAACTACCTTTCTGAGTTGAATGCAAAATACGCCGATCAAGGCATCGAGTTTTTACTGTTAGATTCATCGGGTGCAGGCAGGATTGAGGCGAGCGAGCGGGGCTTAGACTTGCCGCTTCTCGATGACGCTACTCAGCTTGTGAGTGCATCGCTGCAGATTGAGCAGGGCGGAGAAGTTCTGGTCTTTAATCCTGAGCGGCTCTCACTGTTCTACCGTGGCGCTGCGAATCAATTTTTGGATACAACCCTGCAGACATTGCTCGATGGCGATGTTGATGACACAGTTAAAAACGATGTTGCCGGCTGCGCCATAGACTATCCGATGCGTGACAAGTTGGTAGCAAGCCCCCCCGATTACACCACTGAAGTTGCCCCGATTATTATTGAAAACTGTGCTGAGTGTCATCGCTGGGGTGGAGCCGGGCCCTTCGCGCTAGACAGCTATATCTCTCTTCTAGGTTGGTCGCCGATGATTCGCGAGGTGCTGCTGAATAAGCGCATGCCGCCTATACAGGTCGACCCGGTGATAGGTCATACCGACAGTGCGCAATATCCGTCAGCTCAAATGCTGCAAACCCTTGTGCATTGGATGGATGCGGGAGCGCCTAGAGGCGATAACCCTGTTGACCCTTTAGAGCTCGTTCCGACAGAGAAGATTTTCGAATGGGAATTAGGTGAGCCTGATTTTATCGTTGGGACACCAGCGAACGAGATCGCGGCTGTAGGAATACAGGATTATTTGTACACAGAAGCGACACTACCGTTCGATCGCGATGTCTGGGTGCGTGCATTTCAATACAACCCTGGAAAGGAGACAGTCCTTCACCATTTGATGACATTTATCTCGCCAGCAGAAGAAGATTTTTGGGGAGACGAGGCCGACAACGAAATCAGCACGCGCCGCTTCTTGGGTAGTTTTATTCCTGGTAACAATCCAGCTACTATTTTTGGCGAAGGGACGGGAATTCTCATACCTAAAGGACATAAGTTGTCCATGCAGTTTCACTACGTGACAAATGGGCTCGCTACCACAGATGAAACATCCATTGGGCTTTATTTTTACGACGAGCCTCCAGGACAAGAATTGTTAACGAAGGCAATTTCACCACGGTTCGTGATCGAGCCATACGATTCGAATCATGCTATGGAGGCTAGCTACCAGTTCGAGAAATCGGTAGTCGTTACGAGCGTCCGGGCGCGAATGAATTTTCGTGGTAAGAAGATGAAATTCGAAATACAGACAGCTGGCGGTAAGCAGCGTGGCGTGCTGAGCATTCCTGCTTACAACTATGGCTGGCAGCCGCACTATCACCTGAGCGAGGCGTTGAGCCTAGAAGCTGGCGATAGTATCCACGTGCGCGGTGCCTTCGACAATTCCTATTCCAACCCGTTCAACCCCGACCCCAGTGAAGAAGTTACGTTTGGTCTAGAGAGCTACGATGAAATGTTCACTGGCTACGTGACTTATTACGAAAAATAGCTATCTCCTGATAGCCACATTTTCCCGCATAGCAGCAGCTAGTAGAACGAATTCGCGTTGCATCCGACTAGCGAAACAACGGTGATTAGTGAAACGACAGCTAGAAAGGCTGGTTTGATAGTTTTACTTTTCATGAGAATTACTCCTTTTCCAATTTATAGGAATAGAGTAACGCTATAGGCAGAAACCAAACTTGATGCTAGTCAGTATTTCTCGTTTTAGATTAGGCAGAAGCTTTGGGGCTGACCCGCACGCCTAGATTGAAACAGACTAGCGATAGAATCGATGCGATTAGCATCAAAATCAATAAGGGATATACTGTTCCGTTAAAGATCACCGCAACCAATTGCGCAGAGATGGCAGAGAAGAACATTTGTAGAAAGCCTGTTAGGCCAGATGCACTGCCTGCAAATTTGGGGAATTCATTAATCGCGGCAGCCTGCGCATTGGGTAGAGCTATTCCATTTCCGAGTACAGCCAAAGCGATAGGTGCGAACAGGGCAATAGGTTGATGAAACCCCATGAGTTGCAGCGCAATTGCTAGAGAAACTCCTATAAATCCTAAGCCTACGCCTATGCCAATCATGCGGTTCAGTTCCATCGATCGGCCGAAGTGACGCGCGAAGTAGTTTCCTGCCATGAACCCGATGGGGATCATTACGAAGTAGTATCCGTACTCGTTAGGAGGGCGCTTCAATACCGAAACCATGATCTCTGGCGCGGCAGAAATAAAGCTGAAGAAGAGGACTGATACAAAAGTAACGCAGAAGGCATAACCGCAGAATGCACGCGACCGAAATAGTAGCGCATAGTTACCTATCATTGCTACGACGCCAGTGAAGGGCACCGGTTCCTTGAGGGTTTCTGGCAAGTTCTTAAAAAGCAGCAATGAGATCAAGATACACGCGATGGCGATTACTACGAAGACATATTCCCAGCCAAGCCGCAACATTAACTCTCCACCCAGCGCTGGCGAAAGCATGGGTGCCACCACCATCACCATGACGAGTGTCGCGATGACGCGTGCAGCCTCCTGTGCCCCATAAACGTCGCGTACTATGGCGCGTGCGAGCACGAGGCCAACTGCTGCGCCGAAGGCTTGAATGAATCTTCCCAGGATAAGCAATTCGATGGTGTTCGCTAAGAAACAGAATACCGATCCGACTAGTGCGATCGACAGACCAAGCAGCATGACGGGCTTGCGCCCATACTTATCTGACAGAGGGCCATAGAATAGAGTGCCTAAAGCAATGGCTAGCATCGAGAGGCTGAGGGTGAGCTGAGCAACTTCAGTGCTTACTTCAAATGTTTCTTTAATTACCGGCAGGGCAGGCAATAAGATCTGCATGGAAGCAGGGCCGAGTGCGGATGTGGCCGCTAGTAAGATAATGAGAGTCTTTGATAATGATGTGTGAGTAGGCAAAGCTATTTTCCATCAATGGCGTGAACATTGAAGAGATCTTAGGCAGTTGGAAACTGCGGTTATTGAATTAGCGATCCAATACGGCTTCTCGATTACGCTGCAGAGAACGATCGTTTTGTGAGCTGAGGATGACGCTTGATCCCATCAGGATAGAACGCTGAGCTTGACTGATATCAAAGCCTAAACCGAAGGTTTGGGTATGAAACATTTGTGTCAGTTGTTGAGCATTCCACTTGCTGCTTTCACTTTCGGCAGCGGCCATAGTGTAACACGACAAGATGGTGCCTGTTCTTGTTTTAAGGCATATGGATATATCGGGTGAGGTGCTAACCTCCAGGCCCATTCCGTTTGCTTCTCGAGAAAAACGTG
>Ga0308009_10000518_pt1 | contig 27801 bp, 15 predicted proteins | sample Neamet127_FD_203134 | JGI IMG/M metagenome (GOLD analysis project Ga0308009, IMG submission 203134) | Marine microbial communities from water near the shore, Antarctic Ocean - #127 | ecosystem: Environmental > Aquatic > Marine > Unclassified | place: Southern Ocean | collected 2014-07-24
TACAAAATCCTCTGCTGATGGTGGTATAAAAAATGTACTTCTACCTATTTTAGAACCTAAAGCTTTAGATCTTTTAGGTGAATATATTTCGTATACACCTATGCCTTTTGTTTGCTCTAATATTTTATTAAACTCTTTACTCATATCAGGTAAAGTGCTTTCTCTAGCGTTTTCGTCAATCTCTACTTTAACATTAAAATCTTTTAACATTTTAGCAGCAAACTCTGATTTGGCTACCTCGTACATTGTTTGATCTGTAAGAACACTGTATGTGTTTTTACCTATTTTAGGATCTAATAAAAATCTAAGATTTTTTAACCTGTTATTTCTACCACCTAGTTTATCTAAAAGATCTGCTAATTTTGATGGCATAAAGGATTGCTCAAAACCATCTAATATTCCTTGAATATCTTGATTAAAAGTATTATTTGCTATAGAGTTAATTATTGATGCTGTTAAATTAGATGCATCGTAAACGTGTTCTCCTTTTTGTCCTTGTAAATTTTTAGGAATATTTTGAGATCCATCAGTAAAATAAAAAGAAGTAAATGCAGCATAGGCTCTTGCTGAAAACACAGAATTAGTTGTTAACTGTAAGTTTGTTATTACATCTTTAACAGCTTCGTCTCTAGTCATTTTACCATCATTAACCTGTTTGCCAACCCAGTCATTCCAGCTAGAGTGCACGGCTTCCATTAATGCATGACCTGCTTCTAAAGCTTTTCTGCCATCGTTTCCAATAATTTTTCTTAATTTTGCCGCTTTTTCTTTTCCAGTTAATTGTTCATTAGCAATATCAGAAGCAATATTTATTATATGGCCAAGTTTATTAGCTGTTTTGTTAGAAACCTCAAGATCACCTTTTATTTTATCAAATTTTTTCCATCTAGCTTTTGTTTCTGGACTAGCAAATTCTTCAAACTTATTATCTTTTATAGCTTGTGCTATTTTTTTATCTTTAATAATTAAGTTGTTTTTATATGCTAAAGATCTAGCTCTGTTTAATAAAAGTTTTTCTTTTGCAACGCCATCTACTTCAACCGCTTGAAAACCTTTTTGTGCAATAATAGTTCCTTTAATTGATTTAGAATAAGCTATTTGTTCTTTTTCTGTTTGATTAGTAAAAAACATTAAACCTCTATCACTACCGGTATCTTTATATATAACTTTACTTATAATATTAGAATTAGCATTTGAGTACTTTTGTGTAAGCAATGATTTAGGTAAATAATCCAATACTTGATTAGCAACATCAAATTGTCTTTGTTGTCTATCTTTATTAGTTAAAGTAACTCCATTTTCTGTTCTAGTAAGCTTATAATCACCGTCTTTTAAATATTTACTTAATACTTCATTTTTTTCAAAGTCTTTTTTAAGCCTAGCGAGATAACCATCATTGTTTATACCTTCAAGATTTATTTCTTTTTTTGCAAAATCATTAAAAGCTTGATCAAAAGCAGCGAACAATTCAACATTTTCTTGCATTGTTTCTATTGGTCCCTGTAAAAGCTTAACTAAATCATCTGTTGATAAACCTTGACTATTAGCTATATCTACTAGCTCCGATGCTCTAGAATCGTTGTCAGGGTTATCTCTTTCAATTTGTTTAGCTATTATAGCTTGATAATTGTCTTTAAGATCATTATTCATCAATGACTGTACACCTTCAAATCTTTGTCTAGCATCCACGTTATTCATCAATACATCCATTGTTTGATCAAAAGCAAGTTCTGCGCCTAAATTTTCTGCTAATTTATCTTTTCTAGTTCCTTTTTTAGAACCTTCTATGTCAAAAAACTCTACAAACTGATCTTTAGTAGGCATTTTTTTAGAGTATAATGTTGGTCCTGTAGTTCTACCAGTATCTTTACCAAGTTTGCCTTCAGCTATAGCTTTATCTACAGCTTTAGGTTTTAAATTTCTTTTTAATTCTTTAGTAAAAATCCTATCATCTGGTTTTACCAGTCTTTCCATCCTTACTAAGGTAGACATAGGTAATTTTTGAATAATAGTTCTTCTCACTTGAGGATCAGATAAAAACCTTGTATAGTTTTTTCTTGTACCCATTAAATCTGCTAATGGTTTTTTTAATTCATTTGAAAAAGACTTTTCTAAATCTTTTCTAAATGATTTTTGATCTATTGATGGTAATCTAGTTCCTAATGTTTTAATGACAGCATTTACAACTTTTATTCTTTCTTTGTCGTTAAGTTTTAGTTTTTTAGCTAAATCAATTTGAGGTTTTTCTGATCTTGTTACTGGTGTTGGTTCAGGTTCACTTACTAACTTGTTTTCATCAACTTCTGATGTAAATAAATTTTCGTTTTGACCTAGCGCTTTTAATATATTTCCTAGTCTTCCACCACCAAACCTTCCTCCACCAAACAATGTTTCTCTTAAGTAAGCCCCGTATTCAGGGTTTTTATTTGGATCATAAGTTCTATTTATATTAAACAAAACCTCATCATTAACGCCATCAATAAAGTCTTTTCTTGATAGTCCCATACCATCAAAAAACTTTTGGTTAACAAAGTCTCTAATTAAACCTCCATTATTTGTGAATAAAGCATTTTTAATACTTGTTATTTGTGATTCATTGCCTTGAGCTATAGCAGTTTTTAGTTCATTTACTAATTCTGAATTTTTTGCTACAACTTCAGATTGTCTTTCACCAGCACCTTTTTTACCAGGACTTAAATTTGCGTCTACTTTTATTCCAGCTCCTAATTTTCCTTTAAAAAATGTTTTATTATAATTTTTCAAAAAATCAAAAGCTTGTTCTCCTGTTTCTATGTTAGCAGCATTAATGGTTTCATTGCCCATATTTAGGTTAAACTTAAAAAAGTCTGTTAAATCATTTGCCATTTTTTGCCAAAATGTTTTATCTTGCCTATTCCAGTTTATATTACCTAAAGATATTTCATCACTAATGTTTGTAAAAACTTCTTGAGCGTAATTCGCTTTGGCTTGTTGTTTTTGTTCTTTAGTAGATTTTTTATTATTTAAAACTTCATCTCTTTTTTTAGCATAATTATTTAATCTACTTTTTATTTTAGTGACAACTCCTGCTGAAATATTTTTCCCATCATTATTGTTTTGCTCTTCTAAATATGTAGTAAGTTTTTCACCCATATTCACAACTTGATCTTTAGTCATGGTTCTGTCTAGAACAGCATGTAGAACCTCGTGGGCAACACTAACTGATGATGCAGCTCTGCTATCATCTACTAGTTGTAATGATGCATTAGAGTTAATATTTTCAGAGCTAACAAAAATGGTTTGTTTTTTGCCAGGCTCATATTTTGTTATATATGCTGATGTATTAGCTGAAGCAAATTTATCTAATATTTTTTGTTTTTGATTTTCAAATTCAGAAGGTAAATTTGTTGGATCAGTGTTGCTATCTAAAGTAATTAATTCTAAATTAGAATTAGGATCTAATGATTTTAAAAAATTAACACCACCTTCAAGAGAATTGTTAGCATTTCTAACATAGTCAGTCATTGTAGTAACCTTGTCGTCAGATTTTAATTTACCATTCTCTTTTAAATAATCTATTTCAGCATCAATAGCTTTAATTTTTTTACCAGAAACGCTAACCAACGCATCGTTACCTTGTATATATCTTTTAGTTGATAACAAATCAGCAACTCTTTGCTTAACACTTAGAGATGCTCTTTTACCTTTTAAAGCTTCTTTAGTTGATTCAGCTATGTAGCCATTTTCTAATATTTGATTTTGCTCTTCTACTGTTATAGCATTTTTCTTTATTAATCCATCAGTAAACTTTTGTAATTGTTTTACAGAATATCCACCGCTGATCACAGAGTTTAAATTTGTTCTTAAACCTTCTGCAGTTTTAAGAGCTTGATCTGTCATGTTAGCTCTTGCTATTTTTAAACCTAAATTTGACGCAGTTCCAAACTGACCACCTATCATTTCATCAAATATCTCTGTTGGCTTTATCCCTTCGCCAGATGATAATTGAGCAAAAAGTTCCCCACCACCTTCAAATAAAGGTTCAACCACTGTTTGACTGACAAGACCTAAGCCTATTTGTTTAGCACTAGAGGCTAACGGTGCAACGAAAGCACCAGCCATTTTAGCACCAGCTATATTCATTAAAGCAATTGGTATACCTCTTTTAAAACCAAGATCGTTAGCTTTATCTCTTAGCTCTTGATTTCTAAGACCTTCAACGACTTGTTCCGGGTTTTCCATATCTATACCAGCTTCATTTAAAACCTGAGCGTAAGCATTACCAACTTCCATGCTTAACCCTGTTATTCCTTGCCATGTCATTAACCCATAACCTAAACCTGTAACAGCACCTGGCAAACCAGCTGACACGCCACCAATGGCAGCTCCTCCACCAACAACAGGGATTATCATTTCAGTTCCTGTAGAAAAAAATTGACTTAATGAATTACCGGTTAAGCTAGCTAATATTTGTATAGGATTAGTACCTATTATTGCAGTTTTTTCAGTTATAGTTTCTGCATTCATATAAGCTTCGTAAACTTCTGAAGTTAAAATACCATTATTTTTTGCAGTTACTAGAGCTATTCTTTCAGAAGCCTCAGCCATATCCTCATCGTTTTCAAGATCATTAATACCATAAACAATTTTATTAAACTCTTCACTAGCTTGTCCTGTTAACCATCCTTTTCTTACGGTATTAATTGTACTAGACAAAGAATTATTTTCGTATTCCCCACGCATCTTTGCTACAGTACCATAATCTAACATTAAATTCAAATTATCAGCAGATTCTGTAATATTTGCTATTTGTTTATTTAATACTTGGCCTTGGTTTAAAATACCATTTAATGGAGTTGCATAGTTTTCTAAAGCTTTAACTCTTGATAAAATTTCTTTTAATTTAAAAGCTTCAGCTTCATTTTTAGGCTTGTATTTATTTAAATTTTTTAAGTCAGAGCCTGTAACAGCTTTTATTTCTGCATCTAATTCTGCATATTTTTTATTTACATTTTCAATAATTTTTTGGCTACCTCTATAGTCAACATTATAAGCCTCCATCATTTTATCATCTAATAAAGAAATGTCTTTTTCTAATATTTTGTTATTTTTTTTAAGTTCTTCTTGAGTTTCGTTAACATCAGCTGCAAATTCTAAATCTGCTATTTTTTTAATTCTTTGATATTCTGAATTACCTTGAAAATCTTCATAGCCAGCATTTTCATCTTTTAAGCTTTGTTGAATTGAGGCTACTTTATTTTTTTTAATTTTACCTTTTTCATCAAAATAATCTGGATATTTTTTAATATCTTCTGGTGTACCTTGATAGGTTTCATCTACAACTGTTCTGTCTATTCCTCCAATTCCTCTTCTTTGCTCAGAAACGGTTGTTCCTCTACTTAAAATATCACCTATAAATTTTAAATCTTTTTCGTTTTTTTTAATATTATCATTAACTTTTCTTACTTTCTCAAAATCCAAACCATTGTTTGCAAAAGTAATATCTTCATAAGCATCTAAAATAGCTTTTTCTCCTGTGTGAATCCTTCCGTTAGCGCCAGTGTAACTACCATCTTCATTCTTAATCGCGTTTTCTTTAAAACTTTTCCAATTTAAATCTTTATTAGGATTGTCAAGAGGTGTATCTAATTTATAATCACTTATTTTCTCTAATTCAACTTTTCTATTTTTTAATTCTTTTTGTCTATTATCTGATCTAATTGCATAAGAAACCGTATCATAGTCTCTTCGCATATCTTTAAGCTCTTTAAAATATTTATCAGGATCACTTTTATATTTTTCGTACGTATCCAAAGAAGGAGCTTCCGAATCTGAACCCGTACTCTCGGGTGCTGCATTTTCCTGATCCACATCCGCACCCTTGGGTTGTGAATCGTTTGTTTTTCCCTCATTGCTTTTGTTTTCAGCTAAAAACTCATTTTTTAGCGCAATGTATTGTGATTTTTTTTGCTCTTTATCTAAATCAGATTGTGACAAAATTTCTGATAACTGAGCTAATTGTTCTTCTGTTAACATATATTTGATTTAATTATTTTTGCATTGCTTTATACTCTGCGAGACGTCTTTCAAACATGGCTTTTTCCTCTTGTGTTGTTGCCATTTCAAGACCCATTTCTGCGTTAATGATTCCTTGATTAACTTGCGCTTTTGTTTTAGGAACTCCTTCTATAGTACCTACTCTAAAATCTTTTTGTTCTGTCATTGTGTCAAATTCATTAACAATTTTATTTGCATAATTTTGTTTTGTTATTCTACCGCTTTTATCAAAACCATTCATTAGTCTAGGCATTTCATTACCCATTTGAAGATAAACAGAATTTTTATTACCACTCTTATTTAACTCTTCAATAGTTGCTTCAGAAGCTGCTTTGTCGTCACCACTCATTTTACTTAAGTTTTCTTTATAAAAACTTATTGTTTGTGCTAATGTTAAAGCTCTAGTTCCATCAGGTTCAAATGTGTTGACATTTTTTATAACATCAGCTGAACTCATCGTTGACCCTTCATAAGCATTTAAATCAGTAATCATTGGGCCAAATTGATTTGTGGAAGTTTCTTTTGTTTCAGGTGGATCTATTTTTTCTACACTTCCTTTTACAACTTTTGGATCTGTATAAACGCCAGTTAAAGAAAAAGCTTTGTGTGTAAGATAATTTTGTATAGACACTTGACTTTCTTCAGTAAAATTACCTGGTTTCTCATTTGACAAATCAAATTTAGGTAAAGAAATTTCTACTTCAGTAGTATCATCAGTTAATTTGCCACTAGAATTTCTCAACTCTTTGTTTTGCGTATACATTACACCTCCGCTGCCGGCTACTGTATAAAAATATTTACCGTTTTTTTCTGTAATATTAGGATCACTAAGAATCATGCTTTGCAAGCTTATGTTACCATTTCTTCTTCCAGATATTTCATTCCATAATCTACTACCTTCTTCTTGTGCGTAACCAATCAAATTTGCTGCATCTGGAACAATAATGTCCATGTTCTCTGTACCACCTTTAACAGATGTACTACCTCTTGTAACATTAAGAATGTTTGTATTTTCTTCTTTTAATGTAGTGCTACCCGCTTGATATGGGGTTCCTTCTGCGCTTGGATTATCTGGATCATTTGCTTTTTTTTCCCAGTTTGTTAAAACTAAATTATCTGCTTTAACTTTAGAAGCAAAAAATCTATTATAATTCTCATTATCTGGTTTATTATAAGTATCAGCAAGCTCTGTCATGCTTACAGTATATGGTGAGCTTGTTACAGGGTCTTTTTCTACTTCCATTACTTCACCTTCTTCATAATCACGTTCTACGTTTGAAAGTTCATCTAAAAATTTTTTGTTTTTATCTATAACAGCACCAGATGCTATCATGTTCATATCATAATCTCCAGTAGTTGGGTTTATAACCAACTTATAATCAATCTTCCCTTCTTCAGTTTTTTTACCAATTCCTATAAAAGATCTAAACAAAGGATTTGTGTTTGCAGAAGCATCACCATTTATATTATTTTCATCTGCTGTACTAATAGCCGCTTGATTAGATTTTAATAAATCAGGTAAATTTTTATAATACTTTTCAGACCTTCTTATTATTTCTAAATCTTCATCTTTTCCTTTATAAGTTTTTCTTCTTATATTTTTTTTTTGATTAATTAAAGCATCTTTATAACTAGTTAAACTACCTGCTATTTGTTTTTGAAATGCCTCTAAATCAGCACCCTTCATACCGCTGTCAGTTAATACTGTAGTAAGTTTATTACTTCTAGCAACAGCAGCAACTTCTTCTGTGTTTGTAATTACATTATTAGCCTCTAGTAGTTTGTTATACTGAGCTACACTTTTAGCTTCTATTTTATCTGCCTCAGTCATAGACTTAGCAATAGTTTGGCCTACGCCTGCTATCATTCTACCTAAATTTTGTCCGGATGTTCTATCAACACCTACATTGACATTTGGATTATCGTATGCTCCCATATTTTTAGTTATTTATTTTATAAATATTTTGCAAGGTCTGTAGCATCTAAGTTTGGATTACTTAATAATCCAGCTTGTTTAGTTGCGGCACTTGAAATACCGGCACCAGCTATACTGCTTAAACCACTAATCATACCTGTAAGAGCTGAAGTCCTATCAGAATTAGCTTGCATTTCTTGATTAGCAGCTCTATCAGCTAATCCAGCAACTCTATTCATTTGAGCTACTTGTCTGCCTTCTCTTGCATTAAACATAAATTGCTTACCTGCAGCATCGACCCCTTGCATTCTTTGACCTTCTGATATATTAACACCTTGTATTCTTGTTTTTTCTTGCATCTGTATCATCTCCATTTTTTGCTCACCTTGAGCTTTAAGCTTTTCGTTTTGAGCCTCTTGAGCTTCAATACTTGCTGAAACACCTTTTTTACTTTGTAAAGCGGCTTGTGCTAAAGCAGTTGCACCACCAGCGCTAGATCCAGTAGCTCTTAAAGTGTCTAAAGTGTTGGCTAGTGCTATATCACCTTGTTCTATTTGTATTTCAGCAGCTTTAGTTGCAACACCTAAATTAGCAAAAGGATTACTTATTGAACCACTTAAATCAACAGCCATAGAGCTTAAGTTTTTAGCATTAGAATAAGGGTTTATAATAGCTTGTCTATTGCTTTCTAAACGTGCTAGTTCTCTTTGTTGTTTTTGTTTTTCTATTGCAGCAGCTCTAGCTCTTGATTTTGCAGCACCCATACCAAATAGCCCACTACCAACAGTTAACACTCCACCTACTATTGCGAATGACATACTCTATGATTTAAGTTGTTTATTTTTTTCATATTCTAAATAATTTTTTGCTATAATTTCTTCTTCTAGTTGTTTAATGTTTTCACTATTATTAGGATTTGTATGAACATTAACAAATATAGAATCTTCAATAGCTCTTATTAACCTTTGTGTGCCTCCAGTTGCTTTAACATAACAAGGAGCAATGTATTCTTCTATTCCCTCTGCTGTTTCTATTAATAGCTTACCTGTTAACAGAAACCATATATGATCATGTTGATGTATTTTTCCTAAAACAAAAGTATCTTTTTTCATTTTCATTTCTCTTACGTAGATACCGTGTGCAAAAGTATGTTTTAAAGGAAATTCATCACTGTCTCCAATAACTAATTTGTCATTTTTTAATGCTTGATGCTTTAATTCTTTTTCTAAATCAACTAAAGATTTTCTATATTCTATAGTTGATTTGCTTAACTTATCCATTTAATTTAATTTAATATGATGATTCAACAACATTTGAAGAAACTGCGTATAATTCTTTTTTTACATTGAAATAAACAGAATTATCTACTGTCATTTTAACTGTAGAGAAAAATCCTTTAATACCCGATATGTCTCCTCCAAATAAAACTTCACCATTTGTTGCGATTGAATTATTTATAACGTTTGCAAAGTATTTATTTTCTTTTTTCTTAAACGTATTAGAAAATATTTGAAGTTCAAGATCTGCTAAGCTTTGTTGAAACACATATTTATTAATTGGAAAAATTAAATCACCAGAACTTGCAACCATGCTTTGTACAGCCCAACCATCACTACCTTCGTAATTAACAGTTTTAAAATTTTTAACAACAGATGGATTAGCATTTAAAAGTAAGGTTACAGTTGAAGGATAAGCTATTCCATAGTAAGTACCATATTTATTAGGTACGTTATGTAAAAATATATTTCCTCCTAGAAAACTATATAAAGTGCTTTTAATACTTGTTACATATGAAGGTCTATAATCAAAAAAGCTAGTCCAACCTAATGCTGATTCATCAAAAACTGAAGTACTATAAACTCCTCTATTCCAAAATATTATATTTTGACTAGCAGGTATTTCAGCTCCTATTTGACAACTAAAAGATGCAGGACTTGTTGTTGAAATTACAGACTTAACTATACCATAAAAAATTCCTTCAGGTTGACCAGTTGCATTATAAGAATAAATATGCATTCCAGCTGTTACACCTGTTAGTGCACCAGTTAAAGTTAAAGTAATATTGTTACCTACAAGAGTTGTAGCGTTACTAGTTTGTCCGTTTTTAGGTGGTTCTAAAAACCTGTTGTCTTGTATCGAGAGCACATAGTTTTTACTATGATTATCCCAACCACCTACTACATTGTTGTTATTAGCGTTACTTAATCTGTCTCTAAAGTAATCATGCATACCATAAGAAGATATTTCAGTTATACCATCTCTAGACAGTCTTAAAACACAACCTCTTTTTTTATCTGTAAAATATTTTCTATAACCATAAACAGCAAAACTATTAGGGTCTGTTGATATTCCATACTCACCAGCATAAGCTACTATCTGTCCAACAACTAATTGAGTAGATGTAAGAGTTGCATTACCTTCAGCTGAATATATAGCGTCTTTATCTATTAATGCTCTACTTACTTTGTCTTCTTGAAATATAATTAAATTTGTATCTTCAGCATATAGTCTTTGTATTGATCCATTAGCTGGATCTGCTGATTTAGTTATGTCTTGAGCTACTGAAAATTGATTAGTATCATTAATTCCTGTTCTTGAATTAAATATACCTGAGTATATTAATGAACTAAGTCTATGTTGCTGACTAAACGTATCTTCGACTAAATAAGCTTTTACACCAAAGTCAACACTTATGTTGTTGTAACCACCTCTAATTCTAGCTTCTTCTATGTACCAATCATCCGTGGTACTTGCCACGTAGTCTTGAGGTATGTTTGCATCCGGAGCAACACCTGTAAATTTAAGTATATCGTTAAGAACAACTGTTTGATTAGAACTTATAGTAATATCTTGTTTATTAGCCGCTACAGATACAACAGTAACTGTTCCTGAAAAAGCAAGAGGTGTTTTAGTTACAATTTGTCCAGCTCCAACGTTATCACTAGAGCTTTGTAAATTAACTACACTAGCTGCACTAGCATTAGCTGGCAGGCTTACAGTTTTTATATTTGTAATACTCTTGATTTTTTTTAACCAGAAAGAATTAAAGTAATTTACTTCTAATGTAGCTGCCATAATTTATTATCACTTATTTTTTACTATTATTACTAAGCTGAGAACGGGTATAAATATATATTAGGATTACAACCGCTAGTAGAGCATGCTTGTACATAACAACTTGATGCTGGGCTAGGTTCATAGGTTTTAGATGTAGTTGTAGAAAATCTAGCTGAAAAAATATATTTTTGAGGCTGTGAATTTCTGTAATAAGGAGAAGCACCAGCTGTTACGAAAGCTTTGTAATTTGTTACACCTGCAACTCCAGTGACTGCAAATATTGATGAAAGATTAGATGAAGAATAAAGCTGTGTTATATACTGACCATATGGAACGTGAGAATATACTGAAGTTCCACTTATGTAATTTGGGCAATAATTAGCACTGCTTCCTGCTAAATCAATTTCATATTCATAAGACTTAGCTGTTCCACTTGTTATGTTAACACCGTTTTCTATAACGCATGTACTGTAATATAAATCGTTAGAATTTACCCAGCAAGTCATCGATTCCGATTGTGTGTATGATACAGTTGTGTTAGCATTGTAAGCAGCTATTGCATATTCTCCTACTTTATCATAAGCTAAAACTCTTTGATCATAAAAATCACCAAGAACACCAGTAGCCGCCGTGTTAAATGTTACTTGAATAGCACCTGAATTGATTTGGCCTGTTGGAGAATTATTTATTGTATAATTATTTATATCTGCAACAGCAGCCCAAGCCGAAGTGCTGTTAGCCCTATGCCAAACTCTCCATTGTAAATTTGCTTGTAATCCCGCAGGGCCAGGAGGTTGAGTTGTTGACCATTGAAAACCACAATTAAGCGAAAATGCTAAAGTACCTTTTGTTAAAGTGCTTGATCCTAATCTAAATAATGTATTAGTTAAAGAAGCATCACCAGTTTGAGCGGTGCTAGGTTGTACAGGAAGATTACTAATATTATAACCACCAGTTCCACCACTTGTAAATGCGGTTCCTGCTAAATACCAAACACCAGTAATACCTTGTGTTGCGGTTCTTTTTGTTACAAGCGCAGGAAATGCTGGAATACCAATCGCAGCGTTCACTGGACCTTTGATACAAACATTTTCACCTATTCCTGAATTAGTAGCTATAGGTCCAACGTTGATTATTTGATTTAAGTTTGCATTTAAACCACCAACATTAGCAGTACCATTGCAATCTTCTATTTTTAAAACTAAAGTATGTTGACCACTTGGCGTGTTGTTTGCTCGTTGAGTTAAGTTTCCACCATTTACTCCACTTTGAACAATATTATATGCAGGCAAAGAATCATTACCCGTAGGATTTCCCGAAACAATAGTCCATTTTAATTCTGCTTCTTTGTTTGTAGTTAAGTTTGCGCTGTTTGTTCCGTTGACAGCTTCAGTATCCTGCCCATAAGCAGTAAGGCCAGTACCAATACTACCAGTTTGATCTACTGTTATATTAATTGTTGGTAGTGTTGACTCAACAAAAGAAGGAGTTACATTACTTAAAGATCCTTGAAAAGATATTGTTTGAACTACACCAGGGGCTAAAGAGGAACCAGCGTCTACAGTTACGGTTATATTAAAAGTGTAAACATCTTGTGTTATACTATCTTGTAAATATGTAAACAAAGAGTTGGTTTTTATTCTATATGCTTTAAAAGTTCCACTAGTATTATCAGTATCTTGTTCCAATGTAAAGAAAGCATCAGCCGACTCTTCATCTCTAACAGATGTAACGGTCATAACTGCAATTGTGGGATATGCAGAGTCAAAAGAAGTTCCTTCATTAGATACAGGATAAAAATAACTTGTAACAGCATGACCTGAGGCATCACTTTCTAATAATTGAAAGTTTTTAGTTGTAAAGCTTACTGGTCCGTCAAAACCAGTATTAACATCAGCGTTTAAATCTGCTATTAAACCTACAGTACCTGTTTCCCAAAATATATCTAAAAGAGAATCTACAGGTTCTGTTTCATATATAGCTAAAAACGGAACCATGTTTGTTGTATTACTAGTAGTACTACTAACTCCAATGGCTGCGGTAGTTGATAACCTAGCTATTAAAGGTTTAGTATCTATTTGATATAAATTAGCTTGACCCTGTGCACTAAGATGCTCAAACTGCATATTAGAATCACTTGTTGTAGCTATACTAATAGCTGTATCTGTTTTTATTCCTGGATAAATTTGTTTATTACTTGCAACACTATTAGTCAGTGTGTTTTCTACTCTACCAGACAGTTGTACAGAACTTCTAAATTGTTTTTGATCAGGACCAACTTCTGCTAAATCTCTAGGAACTTTATTTATATTATCATTTATTAAAATAATGTTTGATGTAGAGCCTAAAGGATCAGTACTAAGACCTGGGAATGGTGGTGGGTTGTCAGCTACTCCTGTTTGATCTGGATAACCTTTTAATATTCCTGGTAAATAAACATTATAATAATCTTGTTCAGTTTGTTTTACAACAACTTTGTATGAGTACCAACCAACTGGATTTATTTTATAAGCAAATTTTGTATCTGGTGAGGAGGTTATAGTTGTATTGTTAGCATAAATAGAATTAACCCTACCGTTTGTTGGCACAGTATATCTTGGAAACGCTGCACCGTCATTGGTTACAGCCCCACTTACTTCAACATAATCCTCATATTCTCCTCTTAAATAATCCCCTTCTACAGGTACTGTAACATTACCAGGATATGCTGTACTATCTAAGGTAAATTTATAATCAGTATCTGTTATAACCGTGACAGGTGTTTGTTTTACAGCAAACCCGTTTGTTCCAGTAGGAATAGCATAAAGACCTGGCTGTCCATTTGAAAAATTTGGATAACCATTTAGTCCTGAAGCAATAGGTTTTGTTATAGATAATTGCAAAGTTTGACCAAACCAATCTTTTATAGTACCTTGATTTGTTTCATTATTATAAGGTAGAAACAATGTAGATCCTAAAAAATCATTACTAACTGTAGTGCTTACTGGCGATAAAATAACAGAAGATTGTCTACCATATTTGTCAGCCAATATAAAACCTACTTGATAATTTCTATTTTGTTTTAAAGTGTGGTTTGGATATTCAGCCCAACTTGTGGAAAGTTTACTTCCTTTGTCAACAACCTTTACATCATATTCAATAAAAAGTGGTGCTGTATAAATATCTCTAAAATTACCATACATTATTCTATTGCCTGCTGTTTCTTGACTTAAAGCTCTTACAGGCACTTTATCAAATACTCTAGTTGTTTGATCTTGAGGTAAAGTTTTATAAGGTTTACGTGATTGATAATTATAAATAAATATATTATTTGTAGAACCAGCCGCTATACCATTTAAATCTATTGTTTCTAATACTTTTACAGCTAAAGCATCTGATTCTTTAAATAAAATATCTAAAGATTGTATTTTATATTTAGAAGCAGGTATAACACCTAGGTTACTAGCTTTGTCTGGTAAAGTTATTAATAACTGTACGTTATTAGTATTATTTTCCATCCACTCAACAATAGTACTTCTAAAAGCATCGTCTTCATTACCATTTTTAAAGTAACCTTTCTGCTTTGGTATATATGCTATTTGCGTAAAAGGTGCCATAATAGAATATTCACCATCATCAAATCTATATCTATAACTAAATCTGACATATCTACCTTCTAAATAATCTGGATCACCAGGCCAATTAGGTGTGGCAGATTCATTAGTCATTGTTGATGTTAGAAAAGTAAATAAATCTCCAGGAGCTACAGTTACACTTGAGGAAATAGTTATTGTTTTAGTTGCTACGTTTACAGCTGTAACCGTTATATAAAAGCTACTTTTTATTTTTACTGTTCCAGTAGAACTTGTACTAATTATACTCATCCCAACCTCTATGCCAGCAACAGTAGTTAATAAAATACTATTTGTTGCTCCTGGAACTATAAACTGTAATACATCACCTACAGCAGTTGTTGTATTGATAGCAAAATTGTATTGTTGTTTTGCTGAAACACCACCACCACCTGCTTGAGTTGTAAGACTAAGTATTTTAGCATCTGTAATACCATCTGTAGCAACGGTAACATTGTTAACCGTACACTTAATAGTGCTAGCTCCATATGTCGCAAAACGTTGTGAAGGAGTAATAGTAAGATCTCCACCTACTATTTGCGTATTAGCTATACGAGCTGTTGAAACAATGTCTGTCCAGTTGTCTGTGTTTGCACTTGATACAACAACTGATTCAGCTTTTTTAAATAAACTAATAGCTTGATATGGACTGTATTTAGCTACAGAAATTTGAGATTCTTCTTTGTAATACCCAGTTGGATTATTAATGTTTACTTTTCTTGGTTGATTTCTATTGTCTGTAAAAAATAATAAATTTTCTATTAAACTTACTTGTATGGGATTTGTTGTGGAAAAATTTAAAAATATACCATCTGCTATTAATTTAGCAGTACCAGCACCAGCTAACCAAGAGTATATCACACATCTTTCTATTGACGTGGCATAGGTAGGGGCTTCATTAGGATTAGAATCAGTATATGTTGTTGCGAAGATATAAATATTTGACGAATATTCATCAGATAAGTATCCTATTATTTTAATATTATTAGGAAGCACAGGGCTAATAGTAGGACTTTGAATAAGGTTACCTAAAACAGTCTCTAAAGCACCTATATCATCAGCCTCAGATTTACCTACAGATATGTTCTGCGCATCTCTATACTCACCGTTAGGTATCAATCTATCATCCAAGTCTTTATTCATCTTGGATCTTAGAAAACTGTTTTTAATTTCAGCCATGTATTAATATTTAAGCCATTTTGATTTACCTCTCATAACCTGAATCAACTGATCAGATTTAAGATTTGATAATCTTATTTTAGCATTTCTTAGTTTAGCACCTCTTTCTTTTTGAAATCTTTTTATAACATATTCTTGAACACCTCTACTAACTGATAAAATAGCATATATCATATGAGAGTATAAAGCTTCTTCAGCCATTTTAGGTATTCTCATATCTAAATCGTATCCATTACCATCTGACACATACTGTAATGTTATTAGTTTACCTGCTAAATCGCTACTAAAAGCAAATCTACCTTCTCTTTCGTTTATAGTAAACCAACCATTTTTTTGACTTGTTTCAGGGTTTAAACCATATCTTTGGCCTAAAGCTGTATCATATAAACTATTGTACAATAAATTAGCACTATCAAAATCATTTAAAAAAGCACCACTAATTCTTCTTGGATTATTAGCAGCCCACGCAGCTTCAGTTTGAGAAGTACCCGTTACATTTGAGTCTTGACTGTCTTGAGTAGGTGTACCTACATCATCTTGAATAGGATTTTCATAAGGATTAGTTGTTAAATTGTTTGCAGGAAATATAGTATGCTGTACACCCATGCCGTCTATCCATGATAATCTAGTATAATTAACGTAATCTTGAGGTATAATAACACTTAAAGCACTATTGACTGTTAATTCTTGAGACCTAATACTTCTTAAAGTATCATAACTAAATTCTTGTAAACCTCTTTTAGCATGAAAAATGACATCAGATCTTTTTACACTAGACAAAAGCTTGCCAACCCCAACGTATGCTATTAAAAAGTTATCAATAACATCAACTAATCTAGTATATTCATAACCACCATAATTATTTTCTATAGCACTTTGGTTCATCTGTATTTTAACATACGAACCTAAAGCTAAAAACGAAGTTATAGTTACCACATTTCCAGTCATTGCCCATGGTGATGTTGATTTTAAGCTTAAACTAGTACCAGGGTTTGCTGCAGGAATAGCAACTAATATATTTACAACAAAAGTTGTATTGCTTGTTACAGACACAACTGAACCGTAAGTAGTAGTACCTGCTGCATTTTGAATAAGCATACCTGGAACTACTTTATTATCACCAACTAAAATAACCATAGTCTGATTATTTGCAACAACCAAACCTGCTACAGGTGCTAGTACAACTGTATTAGATATAACAGCTGTTGGCGTTAACTCAAGCCATGTTAAAGCGTCGGGACTTGTAAATATTTTAAAATTATTTAAAAGATAACTATTATTTAATGAATCAGAACTTCCAAATGTTAAATCAGTATTGAAAGTACTAGTAAAAGTTTTACCTCCACCCGATGTGTCTATATAAAACTGCTGAGCTCCAGCGTAATATTGTCTGTTAGTTTCGGTGATTAAACCACCATTAGGTATAGACATAGTTTATTATCTTTTTTGATTTATGTTTTCTTGTTGCACTTGTTGTGCGGCTATTTGAACTATTTCAGGACTTTTTACCACAACACCAGCGTATAATAAAATCTTTAAAACAAGTTCTGTTTGCTCTGTGGAATGTATTTGAAAATCAGTAGAACCAGAGCCTGAATATAAGTATTGCCCATTAGCTCCAAGTGTAAAATTCCAAATAACATCACTAGGTTTTTTAATATATGAAGCGCTTATTCCTGTTTGTATGGTTTGTGGATAAACAATAATTCTATTGTTTTCTAATACATAAACTGGATATGTAGTTGAAGGTTTAGTTAAATTAGAAGAATTTAAATGAAATAAATTACCTCTATCAACTCTTTCAACTTCTTGTTGTGCAAGAGCATTGTTGCTGTAAATAACAGTTCCTAATTTGTAAAAACCAGAACCAGTACTAGTAACCTTAACAGTTCCTATAACATCTACTTTACTTGGAGTTTGCCAAGCTGGTTGAGCTACATTAAAAGTTATTTGGTTATAGTTAACACCAGCAGCAGCATAAGGCCCTGTTACTGTAGAAACAGTTGGACTACCACTATTGGTAGCTGTTGAAGAAGATATAGAATATCCAATTGGAAAAGGACCATCACCATTTAATAAACCAATTTGAAAAGCATTATTATTAGGCATTGCGCCTGCGCCATTAGAATTAGTTCCAAAATAAACAACTAAGTTTGGTTTAGAAACAGCGGGAACACTACCAGCTGTAAAAGTTAAAACGTTATTAGTAAAACTATAATTAGTTACTACAGTGTCGTTTAAAGTTACAGTTGATTGCTCTGCTAATTGCTCAGCTGAAATAGTTGTTAATGTATAAGAAGCGTTACCCGTTGTTTGAAAGCTTTGAGAAGCTGGAACACTTAAAACAGGCATAGAAAAACTACCGTTAGAATAAACAGTGTTATCAAACCTTTTGAATATAGAGATTTTTTCGTCAAGACTTACTACTCTATCTGCGTAGTCTGTGTTTGTTTGTGGAATACGTATTTGCTGATTTAAACTATCAAAATATGTTTCAAATATTTCTAATTGAACTTGAGTACCTATTTTATTAAACTCAACAGGTGTCATGTAACCTCTCTGTTCTTTATTCAGTATTAATAAAACGGTTTGATATATGTTATTTACGTTTATTGCCATTTTAATATTTTAGTTAATAATGACAGGGCCACAGAAGTGACCCTTCACTATATTATAGTTACATATTATTGTAACTTTTTCTCTATTGTTTTGAAAACTTCAACACCTTCATCAGTTTTGAACCACGCTGCCATTGCTGAATATGGGTTTTCATCAAAAGGTATAGTCATTAATTTTCTATCATTTGAACCCCAATTGAAAGTTCTTTGATCTTGTGATAGCTTAATTACACCTTGTTCTCTAGCTTTAATAGCTACATTTCTTAATCCTACGTTGTCATCGTTAGCGATGTCTATAAATGCTTTAGGATTTGTTTTAGCCATTATAAGTAAATCTCTTTTTATTTCTTTAGAAGTCATTTTACTTACTTCGCTGCCTTTTTCAACTCTTAATATTGCTTCGGCATGATCAATCTCTATAGCTTTAGCTGCATTCATAGCATCTAATTCTAAGTTAATTTCTTCAAGATCATCAACAGCTTCTGTTTCTTTAGAAAATTCAGTAAATATAATTTCTTTTTTTGGATGATATAATGAAAGGAGTTTTTGTAAGTTTTGTAAAGTTCTGTTTACAACTAACACTCCATTTTCAAATACAATATGACCTAATGTTGCTTCACCTTTTTGTTCATCCATGAACGGTGAATTTTGATTAGTGGCATATCTTAATTCTCGTTGACCTCCAGAGGCTTCATCAAACCATAATAATGGATATCGAGATGTATGTTTAGACCCTAATGTAAAAGTTAAGGGTGATTTGTTTTGTGTTAAGATATATGTTCTATCTTTTATCTCCCATTTAGGGGCTATTTCTTTTGTTTTTGACATGATATAATATAATATAATTAATAAAAATAAAGAATATCCCTGCCGATAAGACAGGGATAAACTTTAAAGTAATTCTAGCTTTGGAATAACACGAAGTTATTTGCAGCTTGAGTAACAAGACATCTTTCAGACAACCAGTTAACCTGCATTGCATCTAACTGAGAAGTGTAAACACCTCCAGCAGATCCAGTGATCCAGTTTTTGTATCGTCTGTCATCTCCTTGTGAAGCTCTGTATCTAACGTGCAAGAATGGTCTTCTAATGTTTGTACCAAGTGATTGGTCATAAACAGTTGAAGTTCCAGCAGGTATTAATACACCATCGATGTTATTAACAGCGACACCACCTCTAGTTGACATATCATTTAGATATTTCCAGCTAGTTTTGTAGAAGTCATAAGAACCTCTTCTGAAACCAGAGAAACCTAAATTAAGAGCCATATCTTGAGAGTTTTCAAATAAACCATAAGCAACACCACCAGAGAATCCAGCAGAAATTTGTCCTAGCATATCATCAAAATCAAGATCAAGAGATCTGTTTAAGAAAAGCATGTTTTCTTCAATAGCCCCTTGAGTATCTAAATTCTTAAGAACTTGATCAAAATCACTTATACCAGTTCCAGCAGAGAATCCTGTAAATACATTCCCTCTTGCTTGAATAGCAGAAAATAAACCTTGAGTACCATGTGCTAAAGTAGCAGCACTAAATCCTGGAACTAATCCAGCAGCAGCAGCAGTAACAAAACCATCCGCTCCAGCAGCACCAGCAACACCAACAGCTTGCTCACCTTCTACCATACTCATTTCTAAGTAGTCATCAAATCTTAATCTTGTTTCAGATTCAGATTTTAAGTACCATAAATAACCTCCAGTACCATCTTCAGTAGAAACTTCTACCCAACCGATTTGAGCCATATCAGAACCATTAATTTGGAATGAATCTTTTATGATAATTGGTTGATTAGAAAATTGAGTAAACCTAGGTTCAATCGATTTTATAGCACCACCTGTTTGAGCAGGAGCAGCTGTTCCTTTTGCAAATACAGAACCATAAACAAACATTTTTAAATTATTTGTTCCGTTTCCTACAGTTGCCCAAGTTGCTACTTGGAAAGGATAAGCTGTTACTGTTGTAACACCAGGACCAGCAGCTACGGCTGTAGCTCCAACAATACCTTTAATAGTAACTCCCGTTGCAGGGTTCATCACTACGATAGTATCATTTGGAAATATAGCATTTCTAGCAGCAGTTTGATTTACAGTAGCATTAGTTGGGATAGTGATTGTAAAGGCACCAGCCGCAGTTAAGTTACAGTTTTGATAACAGATATGTAATCTGTTTTGTTCAGACCAAATAACTTGATCAGATGTCATTGGCATTTCAGCGCCAACCATACGTAAAAATCCGGATAACGTTCTGTTTCCGTATCTTTCTACTTCCGCTTCGTATACCTCAGGAAGGTATTGTTGAGCGAAGTCATTAGCACCAGCCGCAGCTGTATTAAATGCTAGATAATTGCTTTGCAACGCAAGTTGCTGTGCGGATGGAGTTAAACTACCAAACGCGGGATTTATTACTCCCATAATTTTTAAATTGTTTTAATTGTTAAATGTTTTCTTTTTAATTCTAAGTTTTGAAGAATCAAGACCACTAACGGCTTTAACTTTTAATCCACCAACAAAAACGTCACTAGGTGTAGACCTAACTTCATTACTTATGTTTTTAGATTTTGCAATAAGATCTCTAGTAGCATCGGATTTACCTTGCTCATAAAAATGTTTTGCAATAGTATCAGCATTGTCAGCAGCATACATAGCTTTGTGATAACCTTTAACATCTTTTACATTTCCTTTATCATCTAAGAACTTCTTAATTGTATTGGTAATATTAGATTGTTTAGTAGCAACTTCATTAGGACTTTTAACTCCGTATCTAAATTTCTTTTCCCCTACGTTAAAATCAAAACCTTTGAATTCTTCAGAGAAATACTTGTTAGTATTGGATTTAAAATCTTCATGTTGTTGTTGAGCCACATCCTGCTCTTCATTGTAACGATTGAAAAAATCCATAGCTTTTTGTTGGTCTTTAGTAACTCCGGGTCTCAACTTGATTTCCTCGTAGTATTTACTTTTTAAACCTTCTAAATGCCCTTTGGCTTTTGCAACCTCTTCTTTATACGCGAGTTTCTTTTGTCGAACCTCACGCTCCTCGTCTACTTCTTCATCAAAAGCAAAATTATCTTCAATCATAAAGTTAATTTCATTTGAATCTAAGTGTGACTTAGCTTGTTTATAATACTCTCTTAATAGAGTATCGTTGTCTACGTTAGAATAGTCAGCATTTAATCTAACATAATCTTCTAGCGTACCACCTGTTTCTTTCATAAAGTCTACAACTTTTTCAATGTTTTCAGGTAGTTTAGCTATTTCTCGCACCTCTTCAGGTGTTGGAGCAATAAGCTTTTCATCTAGTTTTTCACCTATTTGTTGTATTTCTTCTTCTACAACTTCTTCAATAGGCTTTATTACTTCTTCTTCTTTAATTTCAGAAACCGGGTTGGGCTCTGGTACTCGTTCGTCCATTTTAGGGCTATCTCCGGTTTGTTCGCCCACAACCACTTTCTTTGTTTCTCCGACTGGAATGGCATCTGCTTCTGTTTTAGGTTTTGATAAATCGATTTTAATAATATCGTTTTCTACCAATTGTTTAGGTTTTTTAGATTTAATCTTAAAAGACCCTTCTTGTTTTACTTCTTGTTCTGACATAATATAATATAATAAAAATTAATAAAAATGACTAAAATTCTGTAGGAATTTCTCCCTCAGATTCAAAGTCTTGTGGTAACCCGTTATTCTGTCTTTGATTTATCATCGAAGATTGTTGGGTTGCTTGTAGTTTTGTTCGCTTGTCTTTACGGTCTTCAATATCAGCTTCTTTTTGGCTAATTTTAGTTGATTCCATTTGAGCTAATTGTAAGTCGTATTGAAACTGTTCAGCCATTAATTGAGTTTTTAACTGAGCATCTGTTTGCATTCTTTGTATTTCAAACTGAGATTTAGCTTGTTCAATCTGAACTTTAGACTGAGTCATAGCTTCGTTTTTTTGTACTTCACTCATGGCAGCAGCTTCAGCAGCTTGAGCATTAGCTTGTGCTTGCGCTTGTATTTGAGCTGTTTGAGCGGCTTGATCTTCTTTTTGTTTTTTAATTCGTCTGTATTTTAAAACTTGATTAGCTAAAGATATGTTTTTTATTTCTCTTATATCAATAGCATCTTCTAAATATATTTGGTTTTGTTGTAAAGCCATTTGAATATTTTGTTCTATCATGGCTTTTTCTTCATCATCTGGTTCTAAGTTTAAATATAAACCAAAGTCATACAAATGCATATCTTTTATTTCATCTAAAGTAGCTGTATTAAATCTTCCAATGCTAGATTTTAAAGCGTTATTCGTTAAAGGAAATTCTAAAACATCCGCTACTCTTAATGATATATTTTCGCAAGCTCTTAAAGTTAAATATAAACTAGCATCTAATATGTGTTTTGTAGCTATGTTTGAAGCATTAGCAGCCATTTTTTGTAAACCAACTAAAGCATCTTTGTCTGGTAAGCTTCCGTCTCTTGCTTCATTAAGACCAGTTACATCTCTTATCATTTGTAAGTAATATTGATAAGTACTTACTAATGCTTGAATTTTTGCATTACCACTAGACGATTGCAGTTCTTGTATAGGTACTTTACCTCTATTAGGATCTCCATCTTGTGTTAAACTTCTACCAACAATACTACCAGTTTGGAAATACATGTTTAAAGCTTCTTGTGGGTTATAATTAGTTCCGTTACCTAAATCAACCTCTGCTAACCCATCAACATCTACAAACACACCATCTGGAACCATCCTTGCAATTACTTGTTGTAATTTTAATGATGTCAATTGAATCATATCAGCAAAACTAGTCATACGACCTACTAAAGAATTAATACGCCCTTGGTAAATATGTGGAGCGCATATAACATAATTCATATTAACTTTAGTTAAATCACTTTTAGGCCTAGTCATATTTTCAGCCATTTTCCATTCGATCATTTGTGGAACACCCATAACTTTTACCCCACTGTATAAAACCTCTATACTTCTTGATACCCTATCAAAATTATCACTTTCAGGTGGATTAAAAAAATCTTCTTTTTGTAATGTTTTTTCTAAGCCTTGGTCTGTTTTTTTAATTTTAAAAACCTGATCCACATATGTTTTGTATTCAAAATATAAAACTTGAATTAAATCATTATCATAATTTGGGTTTGCAATATAACCTTGACGACCAGGATATCTTTGCATACTTTCTAGTTCTTCTATAGTAAGACTAGGAAATTGTTTTTTAATTTCAGGTATAGTTAAAGACTTTATTTCACCTACATACCATATATCCTCAAAATTAGGATCATTAGAGTATGAATAAACCATATTAGAAGGATCTACATAGTCTACTATAACACCTTCAGATTTATTAAACTGTGTTTTAATAGCTCCAATTCCTATAGTTACTATATCTTCAATTACTCTTTTTTTAGTTAATTGAAATTTATTAAAAGCTAAAACATTATCTATAACTTCTTCTTGTGCTATTTCCATGCTTTGCTTATAATTAAGCTGCATGTGTATTTCTAATTCTTCATCACTTTCCGGTATATCTTTTTCATCATTAAGCAAAAAATTCATACCTGTTGCTTCACCTAATTTTAAAGCCTGATCTTTCACAAGCATGTCTTGCATTAATCCTTCAGCGTAATCTGTTCTTTGTTGTTGTGAAAAGGGATCTTGAGCATAAGCATTTATTTCATAATCTTTAGATGCTATACCGTTTACAACTATATCTAAAAACTTAGGTATAATAGGTACTGGCTTCCAATCTAAATTTAAATAAGATAAGTCACCATTAATAGATAATTCATCTTTATATTTTTGTACAGGTTGTTCACCTCTAGCATATAAACGTAGTCTGTTAAAATTAGTATATCCTTGATTCCATTTACCACTGTTTAATCTTCCACCCCTAAACCATTCATACTCAATAGCTTGCCCAACTTGCAACCCATATTCTAAAGTTTTCTTTTCCGCCTCAGGTACCACCTGACTTGGGAACGCACTGTTAGTAACATTAGTGTTAATCATCTATTAATTATTTTTGATTCATTACCTTGGTTATCGTATTTAGAAAAACTTAAATTAAGCTTTTCTTTAACAACTTCAGCTACGGGTCTATATTTATTTTTATTGCATGCCATTATAGCTAGCCCTGAGCTAATAGATGCATCATGTTTTGTTCTATTATTAATATCAAATGAAGCCCAGTCTTCTAAAGTTTTTTGAAAATACATTGTGCCATACTGTTCATTGTTGTAACCTATAAACATCTCAATATAAGATTCAATAGCAGCAGCATGAGCCTGTTTAACATCTTCGCTTGAATTAGGTATTCCACCTATTTCTCTCTCTGTAATTGATAATTTGTGCATTGTTTTATCAGGTCGATTCATAGAATAACCTCTATAACCTCTTCTTTTAAAATGATATAATAGTCTTGGTTTGTTATTCTCTGCAAGTATTGGCATACTATAAAATACACAAGCCATAAGTACATCTTCAAAAAATATTTCAGCTGTTTGAGGTCTACATATATATTCTAAAAAGAATAAATTAGCTGGACAATTATCCATTGTAAACTTAGTTAATCCATGTAAAGATCCTTTAGAACCTCTACCATCGACTGTTCCAGATATATCATATGAATCACAACCAAAAGCTCCCATATGTTCGTTAGCAGGATGTTTAGTTCCATTTTTAATAATGATTCTATTTTGTTGACCAACTTCTGGTGTCCAAGAAATTAAAAACCTACCTTGTTTACTAGGTGAAAAAATTACCCTAGTATCTTTTATCCCACCTTCCCATTGAAAATTACCTTGAGTTACTACGCCTGAATGTTTTAAATCTTCATTATAATCTATTTGTTCATAGATTTTAGTAAGATTAAATAAAGACTGTTTAGTCTCATCTCTGAAAGCGTGTTTCTCTGTGCGTGGAAATTGTCTGTATAACTCATTAAGTCCATCAGGATCTTCCTTAAGGCCATCTACTTCATTCTCCCAGTGTTCAATGACGCCAATTTCAATCTCTTGACCATCAACGCCTTTAGTTTTGGATTTTGGAGTTTCAAAGACAGGGTATCCATAAGAATCAATGTATCCTTCGTAGTTCCATTCCATAGGTATAAACAAGCTATATAATCCTGAGCGAGTCTGTCCATTGCGGTTTCTTTTACTAACGTTTGAGTCATCGTATATTTTTTTGTAGTTTCTACCTCCTTTGTCTAAAGCATTTGATGTTGATCCCATCATACACTTACCTATAATTCTACTACCTAATCTTAATGTTGTTTTTGTAACCCGCCAGTTGTTTAATATGTTCTCTGGTTTTTCCCATTTACCTGCTTCATCGTGTACAAGTAATGCAAGCTTCTCTCCATCATAGGAGTTGTCTCCTGTGTTTTTCCAGTCAATAGTTGTATCCAGTCCAACGATTTCCTCAATTTGTTCATTGCTATCAAGTTTTTTTCTAGTGAATCTTGAAGCAGGAACTCTGTATGCAAGCTCTGTTTTTGGTCTATCCATACCATCTTGGATAGGTTTAAAAAAGAAAGGGTAGTTGACTGAGATTGGAACAATCTTGTCTGTAAACATTTTTTTAGCATCAGCTCCTGACTTTGATAAGACACCGTATCTAGCATCACTAGATATTGTGGCCAAGTTAACAGTCTCGCCTGATGCCATGAAAGAGAATCCACTTCTTCTGTTTTTAAGATAGCACATACCATATGATCGTGTATCGGACTTACAAGCTTCCCAGAATATAAAGAATAATCTGTTTGCTTCCCTAAAATCTGCTTGCCCAACATCAATCTTTGACCATTGCAAATACATGTAGTGAGTACCAGTAATATAAGTGGGAATACCTTTGTTATAAAACCAAAAGCCTTCGTCTCTTCTTTTAAACTCTTCGTCGATGTAATCATGGAGTTTTTCTTTAAAAGTATCTGGATAAGATTTCCAGTCAAATATTGTTTTAATATTTTTTAATTCTTTTCGTGGCTCAAAGACTTGCCAACGTTGATCTTCTTTTTTTTCAGATAATTTAAATGTATTATCTTCTAGTGGTAAAGCAATTATTAGGTTTTGTATTTCGTATATTTCACCAATTTTACCAGTCCTACTAATTACTATTACATCGTATTCTTTATTATAACCATAAGCCCACTTCTTTGACTTATTTAACCTCTTGATCACATGAGGCTTTATATGTTCTATTTTTTTATATAATGTTTGTTCGTACATTATTTAGATCGTCTTTCTGCGAATCCAGAAAAGCTTTTTTCTTTAATCTCTTCTTTTGGCACATCATTAAGTATATTTTCTTCATCTTGAATTCTGTTAAGAATTTCAAATGCATCAAATATAGCTAACTTTTTTGTAGCCGCTGCATTCTTTAATCTATCTGCCGTTATATCGTCTCCTGAATCAACAATAGCTTCTTTAGCAACTTTGATTAATTCCTCAACTGCTTTGTGCCCAGCTTGGATTATGTTCAACTTCGTTTCCTTGACGTTCATACTTTATAACAATATCATTAGATTTCATACAATATAACCTTTTGCCGTCAACGACAAAGTCATATTCTCCGTCTGGTGTATAACCAACAAGATCGTTTTTGTTGATTCCTAGTGCTTTTAAGGCACTATTACCATATTTAAGTATACCAATAAGAAATTGCTCTAAGTTGTTATGTACATCAACCTGATCTTTAATAGGAGATACAAAACATCTGTCTCCAAATGCTTTCCATTGTTTATTTCTTTTATATAAATAAACTTGATTCAATTGAACAAAATAAAGGTTTTCTTTAAAGTAAGCTTTACTATTTTTTTCTTCCCCTCTTACATTGAACCATCTTCTAAACACGTTATGATGTATCATAATGATATCACCAACCTTTATAGATGTTTTGTACGCTATGGGAATTTCAATGACTTTAGCAATATTATTAACAGCTTTAAAAGTTTCTATTTGCGTGTTAATTATAAGGCTTTTGTCACCTACTTTTACTTCATTAGAATACCGCTGGCCAACTGGCTCAACGATAAAATCAAATAAACTATTCACTAATATTCTAAATCGTACTCAACGGAGATTGCCATGTTAGAATTAAATTTTTTCCATGGCAATACTTCGTCTAGTTTTTTGATAAAAATATTATAAGAATTGTCTTCTTTATCAGAAAGTATATGTGATATAGTATGACCACCATATACTGACTGCCCTATCGAGTAGTGCATTGCATCAGTTTTGTAGTCAGAACCAATGCTTATCTTTCTAATAATAGATGACATTATTTCTTATCTTCTTCTTTTTCAATAGGTTTGAATGATCCATCTTCCAAATTAATGTTGATTGATCCATATTCATCTTCAAGTTCCTTTTTGAAAGCTTCAGTTTCCTTATTG
>Ga0308009_10000522_pt1 | contig 27741 bp, 26 predicted proteins | sample Neamet127_FD_203134 | JGI IMG/M metagenome (GOLD analysis project Ga0308009, IMG submission 203134) | Marine microbial communities from water near the shore, Antarctic Ocean - #127 | ecosystem: Environmental > Aquatic > Marine > Unclassified | place: Southern Ocean | collected 2014-07-24
ATTTCGTAGTTGCTGTGCACATGCTGCAGGATGGCAGCCAGGCGCTCCAGGCCCATGCCGGTGTCCACACAGGGCGCGGGCAGCTTGGTGATGCTGCCGTCGGCAGCCATGTCGAACTGCATGAACACGTTGTTCCAGATCTCGATGAAGCGGTCGCCATCTTCATCGGGACTGCCCGGCGGGCCGCCGGGGATGTGCGCGCCGTGGTCATAAAAAATCTCGCTGCAAGGGCCACACGGGCCGGTGTCGGCCATCATCCAGAAGTTGTCGGACTTGTAGCGCCCGCCCTTGTTGTCGCCGATGCGGATCACACGTTCTGGTGGCAGGCCAATCTCTTGGGTCCAGATGTCGTAGGCCTCGTCGTCCTCTTCGTACACCGTCGCCAGCAGGCGCTCGGGCGGCAGCTTGTAGACCTCGGTCAAAAGCTCCCAGGCCCACTTCAGCGATTCGCGCTTGAAGTAGTCGCCAAAGCTCCAGTTGCCCAGCATCTCGAAAAAGGTGTGGTGACGCGCGGTGTAGCCGACATTTTCCAGGTCGTTGTGTTTACCGCCGGCACGCAGGCAGGCCTGCACCGAGGCCGCGCGCACATAGGGGCGTTTGTCGGAGCCGAGGAACACGTCCTTGAACTGCACCATGCCCGAGTTGGTGAACATCAGCGTCGGGTCATTGCCCGGCACCAGTGGACTGGACGCGACCACGGTGTGGCCTTTGGATGCGAAAAAGTCAAGAAAGGACTTGCGAATGTCCGCAACGGACATCACAGAAACAGGGGGGGTGGAGGTGCTCATCCCCGGATTATAAATTTGAGGACCAAAGGCCCGGGTTCAGCGCCCCCGGTGGCTGCGCGACTGCTCCCGCGCCTGGTCGATGAATTCTGTCACCACCGGGCGGCCGCGCGACCCGCGCCGCCATACCAGGCCCACATCAATGCCGGGTGCGGCATCGCGCAGACTGCGCACCTCGACGTGCTGCGCGTCCAGTGTCCAGGGTCGGTAAAGAAAGTCCGGCAGCAAGGTGATGCCAGCGCCGATTCCCACCAGCGAACGCACCGCCTCCAGCGAGGACGTGCGCATCAGCACCTGGGGATGCAGGCCATGCCGCGACCAAAGGGCGCTGAGCACGCTCTCTACCCGGTCGGCCTCCAGCACCACCTGCGCATGGGCCGCGCACTCAACAAGAGACAGGTCGGCATGCGCTGCGAGCGCGTGGCCCGAGGCCATCCAGACGCGACTCGGCGAACTTGTCAACACCTCGACATCCAGTGCCTGCGGGTCGCCCAACGCGTTGGACACCATGATCGCCAAATCAACCTCGCCGTTGATCAGCAGATGCTCAAGAAACTGGGGCGTGTCCTCCACCACGGAGATCGTCACCGACGGGTGCGAGCGCTGGAACCGGCCAAACAGGTCGGCCAGGTAATAACCTGCCACCAGGCTGGTCACGCCTATGGTCAGGCTGCCGGTGAGCGTTTCGGTCTTCCCGCGCCCCAGTTGCCCTGCCTCGGCCACTGTCGCAATCACCTTGCGGGCGCTCGCCTGGAAGCGGTAGCCATCCTGCGTCAGCACCATGCCCCGCGAGGTGCGCTCAAACAGCCTCACCCCGAGCCCGTCTTCAAGCTCCTGAATGCTTTTGGTCACTGCCGACTGGGCGATATTGATCATGCGCGCCGCCGCAGCCACCGAGGCGGTTTCAGAAACCGCCAGGAAATAGCGAAATTGTCGGAGTGTGATGTGGCGTTGCATGCCTGAGCGAGCTGAAATATGGCGGGTTTACCCTCGATATCTGTTTATCAGATAGCGAGACCACCGAATATTGAACTTCGCAAGCCCGTGAGTCAAGGCTACAGTGGCGCTGCCTTTTGCACCCCGTCAGGCCGCGCACGGCCCAAGTCCGATCAACCCGAGGAGAAAACAATGAAACTTTTGAAGTACGCAGCGATTGGCGTCAGCCTGCTGTCGTTGAGCAGCGTCGCCCTCTCACAACCCGTCAAAAAAATCGGCAAGGGCGAAGGCCAGGTCGATATCGTGGCCTGGGCAGGTTACATCGAGCGCGGCAGCACCGACAAAAAGTTTGACTGGGTCACCGGGTTTGAAAAGACCACCGGTTGCAAAGTCAACGTGAAAGTTGCCGGCACCTCCGACGAGATGGTGGCGCTGATGAACGAAGGCGGCTTTGACCTGGTCACCGCCTCGGGCGACGCCAGCACCCGCCTGATTCGCGGCAAACGGGTGCAGCCTATCAATGTCTCGCTGATCCCGAGCTACAAAAACATCGACCCTCGCCTGCAAAAGGCACCCTGGCACTTTGAGAACAATGTGCACTACGGCGTGCCTTACCAGTGGGGCTGGAACGTGCTGATGTACAACACCAAGGTTTTTGGCGACAAAAAGCCGACCAGCTGGAGCGTGGTGTTTGAAGAGCAAACCCTGCCCGACGGCAAAAGCAACAAGGGGCGGGTTCAGGCTTTCGACGGGCCGATCTATATTGCCGACGCCGCGCTTTACCTGATGAAGAAAAACCCGGCGCTCGGCATCAAGGATCCGTACGAGCTGAACGAGGCCCAGTACAAGGCCGCGCTTGAGCTGCTGCGCGGCCAGCGCAAGATTGTTGGCAAGTACTGGCACGATGCTTTTGTGCAGATTGACGACTTCACCAACGAGGGTGTGGTCGCATCAGGCAGTTGGCAGTTCCAGGCGAACATTCTGGGCTCCAAGAAGGCACCGATTGCCACCGTGGTGCCAGTAGAGGGCGCGACCGGCTGGGCCGACTCGACCATGATGCATGCCGAGGCGAAACACCCCAACTGTGCCTACATGTGGCTCGAGCATTCACTCAACCCAAAGCTGCAGGGCGATCTGTCTGCCTGGTTTGGCTCTGTGCCAGCGGTTCCCGCTGCGTGCAAAGGCAACCCGCTGCTGGGCGACACAGGCTGTGACCGTCAAGGCTACAAAGACTTCGAGCGTATCTCCTTCTGGAAAACGCCCACTGCGCAATGCAAGACCCAGAACAACCAGTGTGTGCCCTATCACAAGTGGGCATCTGACTACATTGCCGTGCTCGGGGGCAGATAAGGGTTGACACCACCCCTGGCACGCACCGGGGGCGGACATTGCACCGTTTCGTTGCGCTGGGGCGCTGTAGAAAATTCTGCGCCCTGCGCCTGATTCTTCCTCTCCGAAAGGCTCGTTCTGATGAGTTCGGCTGTCAGTTTGCGCGATGTTTCGTGCGTGTTTCGTTCAGCCGGCAAGTCCGTGCATGCTGTCAATGGCATTGACCTGGATGTGGAGGCAGGAGAGTTTTTCACTTTGCTCGGCCCCTCTGGCTCCGGCAAGACCACGTGCCTGCGCATGATTGGCGGCTTCACCCTGCCCACCAGTGGAACCATCCACATCGGGGGCGCCGACGTCAGTCAACTCCCGCCCTACGCGCGGCCGATCAACACGGTGTTTCAGGACTATGCGCTGTTTCCGCATATGACCATTCTCGACAACGTGGCCTATAGCCTGATGGTGCGCGGTGTCGATCGCCCGACCCGCGAACGCCGCGCCGAGCAGTTGCTGGCCACAGTGCAATTGCCAGACGTGGGTCAGCGCAAACCCGCCCAGCTTTCGGGCGGCCAGCGCCAGCGGGTGGCTTTGGCGCGCGCATTGATCAACGAGCCTCAGGTGCTGCTGCTCGACGAGCCGCTGGGTGCGCTTGACCTGAAGCTGCGCGAGCAGATGCAGAGCGAGCTCAAGAGCCTGCAACGCGAGCTCGGCATCACCTTCATCTTTGTCACGCATGACCAGAATGAAGCACTGTCAATGAGTGACCGCATTGGGGTGTTCAACCAGGGCCGACTGGAACAGGTGTCCAGCCCGGCCGAGCTGTACACCCGACCCGCCACGCGTTTTGTCGCAGAGTTTGTGGGTGCGGCCAATGTGCTGCAGGGGGCCGATGCGCTTCAGTTCGGACCTGCGCCGACGCTGATGATCCGCCCGGAGATGATTGAGCTGGAGCGCGGTGACGACTGCCCCCGCCCCGACCCGCGCACACTGGGCCTGGTCCACGAAGTCCAGTTTTTTGGTTCTTTCTGGCGCATCCATGTACAGCGGGTGCAAGGTGCCACGCTGCTGGTGGACCTGCCAGTGCACAGTGCAGCAAAGTGCCCGCAGGTGGGTGAGACGGCCCGGCTCTACTGGCCCGACGCAGCGATGCACCCGATTCCGGCCAGCCACGCGGAGCAGGCTGCGACATGAGCCAGACCACGCACGCTGCCGCAGCCGGGGGACTGGCCAACCGGCTGTCAACGTTGCTGTACACGCGGCGTGGCCTGTTGCTGGGACTGCTGCTGACGCCGCCGCTGCTTTGGTTCGGCATCATCTACCTCGGCTCGCTGTTCAGCCTGCTGGCCAACAGCTTCTTCCGTCTCGACGACTTCACCGGCCAGATGGTGCGTGAAGTGGGCCTCAGCAACTTTGTCGAAATCTTCACCCCCACCAACCTCGACGTGGCGCTGCGCAGCACGCTGATGGCAGTCGTGGTGACATTGGCCTGTGCGGTGATTGGTTTTCCGGTGGCTTACTACATGGCGCGTTACGCACGCGGCCCGCAAAAGGCCCTGCTGTACGTTGCGGTGATGCTGCCGCTGTGGTCGAGCTATCTGGTGCGCCTGTACGCCTGGAAGCTGCTGCTGGCCAAGGAGGGCGCCATCTCCTGGGTATTGCAGCAACTGCACCTGCAGTGGCTGCTCGACAGCCTGCTGGCTCTGCCTGTGGTGGGCGGCAGCTCGCTGAGCTTCTCGCCACTCGGCACTTTCACTGTGTTCGTCTATATGTGGCTACCCTTCATGATCCTGCCCGTGATGGCGGCAATCGAGCGCATTCCTGCGTCGTATCTGGAGGCATCGGCAGACCTGGGGGCGGCTCCGATCCAGACCTTTCGCCAGGTCATTCTGCCCCTTGCGATGCCGGGGATTGCGGCTGGCTCCATCTTCACTTTTTCGCTGACCCTGGGCGACTACATCATTCCCCAGGTGATTGGCAACTCGACGCTGTACATCGGGCAAGTGGTTTACCGCCAGCAGGGGGTGGCCGGCAACCTGCCGTTTGCTGCGGCTTTTTCGCTGGTGCCGATTGTCATCATCGGGGTATACCTGTGGCTGGCCAAGCGCAAGGGAGCATTTGATGCGCTCTGACCCTCGCGCTCCCCATAGGGCCAGCCGGGTGGCGGGACGGCCGGGCGCCTCGCTCGGTCTGAAAGCCGCCACCTGGGCGGGCGTGCTGTTTCTGCATGTGCCGTTGGCACTGATCATTCTTTACGCCTTCAGCAGCGAAGACAAAAGTTATGTCTTTCCGCCGCCAGGTCTGACTACCCAGTGGTTCGCGGTGGCGCTGGACCGCAGCGACGTATGGGACGCAATGAAGCTGTCCTTTCAGGTCGCGCTCTGGGCTACCGCTATCGCCATGGTTCTTGGCACGCTGGCCGCTGGCGCACTGGCGCGCACACAGTTCTTCGGGCGTGAAGCCATCAACCTGCTGTTGATCCTGCCCATCGCGTTGCCAGGCGTCATCACAGGCATTGCGCTGCGCTCTGCCTACCATTCGATGGAGATCCCTTTCAGCTTCTGGACCATCGTCATCGGCCACGCCACCTTTTGCGTGGTGGTGGTCTACAACAATGCGGTGGCGCGGCTGCGCCGCATCAGCCCGAGCCTGGTCGAAGCCTCGATGGACCTGGGCGCCAATGCGTTTCAGACCTTTCGCTACGTGTTGCTGCCGCAGCTTGGCTCGGCGCTGCTGGCGGGCGGTTTGCTGGCTTTTGCATTGAGCTTCGATGAGGTGATCGTGACCACCTTCACCGCCGGGCAGCAGACCACGCTGCCGATCTGGATGTTTCAGGAATTGATCCGGCCACGCCAGAGGCCAGTGACCAATGTGGTGGCGGTGATCATGATTGCGCTGACCTTTATTCCCATCGTCGCCGCCTATTGGCTGACCCGCGCCGACGAAGACAGCCAGGGCCGTTAAACGCGACGCCCGCCCCCCCCTTCCCTTTTATCAGCCCATCCAGGAGACCAGACCATGGGACACCTTGCCGAACCCACCTTTCACTTCCCCACCGAGCTTTTGATTGACCAGCAATTGGTCATTGGCGAAGGCACCGAAGAAGCCATTCTTGACCCGGCGACGGGCGAACTGCTGTGCACCGTGCGTGAAGCGTCACCCGAGCAGGTCGCCCGGGCGGTCTCTGCTGCCAGCCGCGCCTGGGAATCGTGGTCGCAGACCACGCCAGCCGAGCGCTCGCACCTGCTGCTCAAACTTGCTGATGCGATTGAAGCCAATGGCGAGCAGTTTGCGCGGCTGGAGTCGCTGAACTGCGGCAAACCATATGCCCGCGCCCTCGGCGATGAGATTCCGGCCATCGCCGATTGCTTCCGTTATTTTGCCGGCGCGGCGCGCTGCATGAACGGCACCCTAGCCGGTGAATACCTGGCTGGCCACACCAGCATGATCCGGCGCGACCCGATTGGCGTGGTGGCCTCGATTGCCCCCTGGAACTACCCGCTGATGATGGCCGCCTGGAAAACTGCGCCGGCGCTGGCTGCAGGCAATACCGTGGTGCTCAAGCCAAGTGAACAAACGCCGCTGACCGCGCTGCTGTTCGGCCGGATGGCGGCCGAAATTCTTCCAAAAGGTGTGCTCAATGTGATCTGCGGCCGGGGCGCAAGCGTGGGCCAGCCGCTGGTCGAGCACCCGCAGGTGCGCATGGTGTCGGTCACCGGCGATGTCTCCACCGGTCGCAAGATTCTGCAGGCTGCGTCGGGCACCCTCAAACGTACGCATCTGGAGTTGGGCGGCAAGGCGCCAGTCATTGTGTTTGATGACGCCAATCTTGACGAGGTGGTGGCCGGCGTACGCACTTTTGGCTATTACAACGCGGGGCAGGACTGCACCGCTGCCTGCCGCATCTACGCGGGACCGAAAATTTATGACAAGCTGGTTGCCGATCTCAGCGCTGCGGTGTCCACGTTGAAGATGGGCACGCAGGACGAAGACGGGGTCGAACTTGGCCCCCTGATCTCAGACCGCCAGCGCAACCGTGTTGCGAGCTTTGTCGAGCGCGCGCAGATGACCGGCCACATGGAAGTCACCACAGGCGGAAAACTGCGCCAGGGCGCAGGCTACTTTTATGAACCCACAGTGATCGCCGGTGCCCGTCAGGACGACGAGATCGTGCGTCGAGAGGTGTTTGGGCCGGTGGTCTCGGTCACCCGCTTCAGCGATCCAGACCAGGTGGTGGGTTGGGCCAACGATTCTGACTATGGGCTGGCCTCCAGTGTCTGGACTCAGGACGTTTCCAGGGCGATGCGTGTGGCGCGGCAGTTGCAGTATGGCTGCACCTGGATCAACACGCACTTCATGCTGGTCAATGAAATGCCACACGGTGGACTGAAGTCTTCTGGCTATGGAAAAGACATGTCGATGTATGCGCTTGAGGACTACACCGTCGCGCGGCATGTGATGGTCAAGCTTTGAGCAGGGGACAGCCGTGAAACACTCATCCAACGAAGTTCTGATGACCCGCAAAGCCGCCGCCACGCCGCGCGGGGTAGGTGTCATGGGCACCTTTTTTGCTGAACGCGCGCTGAACGCCGAGCTGTGGGATGTAGAGGGGCGTCGCTACATCGACTTTGCAGGCGGGATCGCCGTGCTCAACACCGGGCACCGGCACCCCAAGGTGCTCGCTGCCGTGCAGGCCCAGCTTGAGCGCTTCACCCACACCTGTTATCAGATCGTGCCTTACGAGAGTTATATCGGGCTGGCCGAGAAGCTCAATGCCATCACCCCAGGCGACCATCCGAAAAAAACCGCCCTCTTTTCAACGGGCGCCGAGGCGGTGGAAAACGCCATCAAGATCGCACGCGCAGCCACCGGCCGCAGCGGCGTGATTGCGTTTGGCGGCGCATTTCATGGCCGCAGCCTCTACGCGCTGGGACTGACCGGCAAAGTCGCGCCTTACAAAAACGCTTTCGGCCCGATGCCTGCCGAGATCTATCACGCGCCCTTTCCGTGCGACGCGGTGACCCTGGTGGAGGCGCGCCGGGCGGTTGATCATTTTTTCAAGTACGACATTGAGCCAGCGCGCGTGGCGGCACTTATCTATGAGCCGGTGCAGGGTGAAGGCGGTTTCAACGTGATCCACCCAGAGGCTGTGCGCTGGTTGCGCGAGTTATGCAACACCCACGGAATCGTGATGATTGCCGACGAGGTGCAGACCGGCTTCGGCCGAACCGGCAGGCTGTTTGCAATGGACCACTATGCCGATCAGGGCATCACACCCGACCTGATGACCATCGCTAAATCGCTAGCCGCCGGCCTGACGCTGTCAGCCGTCACCGGGCGCGCCGACATCATGGACGCCCCTGCGCCAGGCGGACTGGGCGGCACCTACGCTGGCAACCCGCTGGCTGTGGCCGCTGCCCAAGCAGTGATTGACATCATGCACGATGAACAGCTGCCCGCGCGGGGCCAGCAACTAGGCGACCAGTTGCAACATCGGCTCAGCATCCTGCAGCACCGTGTGCCTCAACTGGCAGAGGTCAGGGGGCTGGGCGCCATGGTGGCTGCCGAATTCCGGAAGACCGACGGCAGCCCCGATGCGCCATTTACCAAAGATGTACAAGCCAGGGCACTGGCGAAAGGGCTGATTTTGCTGACCTGCGGCATGGACGGAAACGTGCTTCGCTTCCTGTTTCCGCTGACCATCGAACAACCCGTGTTTGACGAGGCACTTGAGATCCTGGAGGAGGCCCTTCTCAGGCGTTGAGGCAAAATCGGGCATCACCTCAGGAGTTAGCTAAATGGACATGAAGACCTCCCCGATTTCCCTGCTCAAAGACCCCAGCCTGTTCAAGACCGATGCCCTGGTCAACGGCCGGTGGCTCAAGGGCGCCTCCCGCTTCGACGTCAACGACCCGTCTACCGGGCTGAAACTGGCCGACGTTGCCAACCTTGGTCCGAAGGACGCTGAAGACGCGATTGCCGCCGCCAACGCCGCCTGGCCGGCCTGGCGCAGCAAGACCGGCAAGGAGCGCCACGCCATCCTGCTCAAGTGGTACCAGCTCTTGATGGCCAACGTCGAGGACCTGGGCCGCATCATGACTGCCGAACAGGGTAAACCCTTTGCCGAAGCCAAGGGCGAAGTTGCTTACGGCGCCAGTTTTGTCGAGTGGTTTGCCGAGGAAGCCAAACGCGTCAACGGCGAAACGCTGCCGCAATTCGACAACAACCGCCGCCTGATGGTTTTGAAGCAACCGATTGGCGTCTGTGCGGCCATCACACCCTGGAACTTCCCGCTGGCGATGATCACGCGCAAGGTGGCGCCCGCCCTGGCCGCCGGCTGCCCGGTGGTGATCAAGCCGGCCGAGCTGACACCGCTGACGGCGCTGGCTGCGGCCGAGTTGGCCATGCGCGCCGGTATTCCTGCAGGCGTGCTCAATGTATTGACCGCCGACAGCGACAACTCGATTGCCATCGGCAAGGTCTTTTGCGCCAGCGACACGGTGCGCCACATCAGTTTCACTGGTTCCACCGAGGTCGGCCGCATCCTGATGGCGCAAAGCGCGCCCTCGATCAAGAAGCTGGCCCTTGAACTGGGCGGCAATGCGCCCTTCATCGTGTTTGACGACGCCGACATCGACTCCGCCGTCGACGGCGCGATGGCCAGCAAGTACCGCAACGCTGGCCAGACCTGCGTTTGCGCCAACCGCATCTATGTGCAGGACGGCGTGTATGACCAGTTTGTCGAAAAATTTGCGGCCAAGGTCAAACTGCTCAAGGTTGGCAACGGCTTCGAGGACGGCGTAGTGCAGGGTCCACTGATCGAGGACTCAGCCGTGGACAAGGTGCAGCGCCATGTGGATGACGCGATTGCCAAGGGCGGCAAGCTGCTGGCCGGTGGCCGCCGCATGAAGGGGCAGTTCTTCGAGCCCACCGTGATTTCCGAAGCCACCGGCGACATGCTGTGTGCCAAGGAAGAAACCTTCGGCCCGTTTGCGCCGGTGTTCCGCTTCAAGCACGAGCAAGAGGCGATTGACGCCGCCAACAACACCGAGTTCGGCCTGGCCAGCTACTTCTACAGCCGCGACATCGGCCGCATCTACCGCGTGGCCGAGGCGCTCGAATATGGCATGGTGGGCATCAATGCCGGTATCATCGCCACAGAACACGTGCCCTTTGGCGGTGTCAAGCAATCGGGCCTGGGCCGCGAAGGCTCTAGCCACGGTATGCAGGAATATCTTGAAATGAAATATCTTTGCCTTGGAGACATACAAAAATGAAACGCAGACTTTTTATCCATTCTGGCGCCGCCCTTGCAGGCGCTACATTTTTAATAGCAGGCCATGCACAGAACACGGGAGCTACCGGCCAAAAACGCCACAAATTGGTGATTCAAGTCAGCGACAGTGACCCCGCCAAATGGAACCTGGCGCTGAACAACGCCAAAAACGTCCAGGATGACGTGGGCGCCGCGAATGTGGACGTGGCCGTGGTTGTGTATGGTCCGGGCATAGGCATGCTCAAGCTTGAGTCACCGTCGGCCGCGCGCGTTGCCGACGCCATGAAAGCCAATGTGCGTGTGATTGCCTGCGAAAACACCATGCGCGCCCAGAAAATCGCCAGGGACGACATGCTGCCCGCCATCAGCTACGTGCCAGCAGGCGTGACCGAGATCATGAAAAAACAGGGTGAAGGCTGGGCTTACGTGCGGCCTTGATTTTTCCGGGAACCGTGGGTCCTGAGGTTTTACAATCAGGACACGCGGGTGTAGTTCAATGGCAGAACTTTTGCTTCCCAAGCAAATAGCGTGGGTTCGATTCCCATCACCCGCTCCAGACAATAAAAGGCCCGACAGGGCCTTTTTTCATGGAGCCGCCCAGCCAGCGGATCAGTGCAGCTTGCACCCGGTTTTGGCCTGCAGGGCCTCCATGGTCACGCCGGGCGCCAGTTCGACCACCTTCAGGCCTTCGGGCGTCACGTCGATCACGGCCAGGTCGGTGATGATGCGATCAATCACCGCTTTGCCGGTCAGGGGCAGCGTGCATTCGGGCAGGATTTTGAAATCTTCCGTGCCATCCTTCTTTTTCGCCACATGCTCCATCAGCACGATGCAGCGCTTGACGCCGGCCACCAGGTCCATCGCGCCGCCCATGCCTTTGACCATCTTGCCGGGGATCATCCAGTTGGCCAGGTCGCCCTTTTCGCTGACTTGCATCGCGCCGAGGATGCTCAGGTTGATCTTGCCACCGCGAATCATCGCGAAGCTGTCATGGCTGCCGAAAATCGACGAACCCTTGATGGTGGTGACGGTTTGTTTACCGGCGTTGATCAGGTCGGCGTCGACTTGGTCTTCGGTTGGGAAGGCGCCAATGCCCAGCATGCCGTTTTCCGACTGCAGCCAGACTTCTTTATCGCTGGGCACAAAGTTGGCCACCAGCGTCGGAATGCCGATGCCGAGGTTCACGTAAAAACCGTCTTCGAGTTCCTGGGCGGCACGCGCCGCCATTTGGTCTTGGGTCCAGGGCATATCAGGCTTTCTCGGTGATGGTGCGTTTTTCGATGCGTTTTTCCGGGCTGGCATTGAGCACGATGCGGTGCACATAGATGCCCGGCAGGTGGATGTCGTCCGGGGCCAGCTCGCCCACTTCAACAATCTTTTCCACCTCGACGATGCAGATCTTGCCGGCCATCGCGGCGGCGGGATTGAAATTGCGGGCCGTCAGGTTGAAGCGCAAGTTGCCGGACTTGTCGGCCACAGCGGCCTTGACCAGCGACACATCGGGCACCAGTGAACGCTCCATCACATAAGTCTCGCCGTCAAACTCGCGCAATTCCTTGCCCTCGGCCACCTGGGTGCCAACACCGGTCTTGGTGAAAAAGGCCGGAATACCAGCGCCGCCGGCGCGCAGTTTTTCGGCTAGCGTGCCCTGCGGCGTGAAATCCAGTTCCAGCTCGCCAGCCAGGTACTGGCGCTCGAACTCCTTGTTCTCGCCGACATAACTCGAAATCATTTTTTTGATCTGGCGCGTCTCCAGCAGTTTGCCCAGGCCAAAACCATCGACACCGGCATTGTTGGAAATGACGGTCAGGTCTTTGGTGCCGCTGTCACGCAAGGCTTGAATCAGTGCTTCAGGAATGCCGCACAAACCAAAACCGCCAACAGCCATCAACTGGCCGTCCTTGACGACACCCTTGAGGGCCTCGGCAGCGGAGGGAAAAAGTTTATTCACAAAAATCTCCTGGGGAACTTCAACACAAACTTCAAAAACACGACGATACTACTTATCATGATACGTAGTTCTCCCTAAAGTTTAACCCTCGGTGCCTCAAACAAACCCCATGGATATCGATTACCGCCTGGCATTCAACATGGCCCCGGTTGGCTTGGTGCTGTCTCGCAACCGCGGCATCGTCGACTGCAACCAGCATCTGTGCGAAATGTTCGGCGCCACGCGTGAACAGCTCATCGGCCAGTCTTTCCAGATTCTCTACCCGAGTGCCGACGAATACGAGCGCATAGGCGCGCGCATGTTGCCCATCCTCAATACCAAAGGCCATTACGCCGACGACCGCATCATGAAGCGGGTTGACGGGCGCCTCAAAGGCGAGACCTTCTGGTGCCACGTCACCGGGCGCGCACTCAACCGCGCCGCGCCGCACGAGTCGGGCATCTGGACCTTTGAAGACCTGAGCTCGCGCCGCCCGGTCAAGGCCGAGCTGACGGCGCGCGAACGTGAGGTTGCGGCCCACCTGATGGACGGCATGACCTCCAAGGAAATCGGCCGCGCCCTCGTCATCAGCCACCGCACGGTGGAGATTTACCGCGCCCGCCTGATGCGCAAGTACAAGGCGTCTACCACGGCCGACCTGGTGCACAAGCTGATGGAAGGCTGATTTGGCCTCTGTTTGCTACATTTTTTATAGCTGCTTACGCCCATCTGGTATGGGCTAGAGGCCTAAAAGGCTTAAAAATCAGCGGGGTACATCGCGCTGGTCTGCGTCAGGCTTTCTTCGGCCCATCCACCACCTCGGCGGCGGTTCTGAAGGCATCGACTGCGGTGGGCACGCCGCAATAAACAGCCGCATGCAGCAACACCTCTTGCAGCTCTGCGGGCGTGGCGCCGTTGTTGAGTGCGCCGCGCAGATGCGCTTTGAGCTCATGCTGCTTGCCCAACGCCGTGAGCATGGCCACGGTGATCAGGCTGCGGGTCTTCAAGTCCAGTCCGGGTCGCTGCCAGACATCGCCCCAGGCTTTGCTGGTGATGTGCTCCTGGATCGGTCGCGTGAAATCGGTGGCATTGCCCAAGGCGCTCGCTACAAAGTCTTCGCCCATCACCTGCTTGCGGGTGACCAAGCCTTTTTCAAAAGCCGCGTCCATGGCTCGTCTCCTGATATGAAACCGTCAGCATAACGTAGCGCTTCACTCACCACGACCTGTCAGCACCTGATCGTCGGGCGCTGGGCATACTCCGCCAACTCATATTTTAAAACTATCGATGTGATTAGAAAGATTGATTAGTTCTATTAAACAGGCAGGTCTAGACTCTGTTCGGCAGCACACATAAACACCCACAGGAGAACACTTTGTCAACTGAACAAACTTGCCCATTTTCGGGCGGCGCTCGTAAAAACGCAGTGGCTGGCGCCACGACAAACGCTGATTGGTGGCCCAACCAGCTCAACCTCAAGATTCTCAACCAGAACTCCCCGCTGAGCGACCCCATGGGCGAGACCTTCAACTATGCGGAGGAGTTCAAGAGCCTCGATCTGCATGCCGTCATCAAAGACCTGCATGCCCTGATGACCGACTCGCAGGACTGGTGGCCCGCAGACTATGGCCACTATGGACCGTTCTTCGTTCGCATGGCTTGGCACAGCGCGGGCACCTACCGCATTGCCGACGGTCGCGGCGGCGCGGGCTCCGGCACCCAGCGGTTTGCGCCGCTCAACAGTTGGCCGGACAATGGCAACCTTGACAAGGCGCGACGCTTGCTCTGGCCGATCAAGCAAAAGTACGGTCGCAAAATCTCCTGGGCCGACTTGATTGTTCTGACGGGCAACGTCGCGCTGGATTCCATGGGTTTTCAGACCTTCGGTTTCGCCGGTGGACGCGAAGACGTCTGGGAACCTGAAGAAATTTACTGGGGACCTGAAGCCGAGTGGCTGGGCGACAAGCGTTATACCGGCGACCGCGTCCTGGAAAACCCGCTGGGCGCCGTTCAGATGGGCCTGATTTATGTCAACCCGCAAGGCCCCAATGGCAACCCCGACCCGATTGCCTCGGCTCGCGACATCCGGGAGACATTTGCACGCATGGCGATGGACGACGCGGAAACCGTTGCGCTGGTTGCCGGCGGACACACCTTCGGCAAATGCCATGGCGCGGCCGATCCGGAGAAGTACACCGGCCCTGAACCCGAAGGGGCCGGCATCGAAGAACAAGGCTTTGGCTGGACCAACAGTTTTGGCAGCGGCAAGGGTGTGCACACCATCACCAGCGGCCTGGAAGGCGCCTGGACACCGACCCCGATCCAGTGGGACAACAGCTACTTTGACACCCTGTTCGGCCATGAGTGGGAGCTGACAAAAAGCCCTGCCGGTGCAAACCAGTGGACGCCCAAGGGTGGCTCCGGCGCAGGCACCGTGCCCGACGCCCACGACCCCTCGATTCGGCATGCCCCCATGATGTCCACGGCAGACCTCGCGCTGCGCATGGACCCGGCTTACGAAAAGATTTCCCGGCACTTTCATCAGAATCCGCAAGAACTCGCAGACGCGTTTGCGAGAGCCTGGTACAAGCTGACGCACCGCGACATGGGTCCTATCGAACGTTACCTCGGCCCACTGGTGCCTAAGGAAGAGCTGATTTGGCAGGACCCTGTTCCCGCCGTGGACCATGCCTTGATTGGCGAGCAGGACATTGCCGCGTTGAAGGCCAAGATACTGGCATCAGGCCTGTCGATTTCCCGGCTGGTCTCGACGGCCTGGGCTTCAGCGGCCACTTTCCGCGGCGGCGACAAGCGCGGCGGGGCCAACGGCGCACGCATTCGCCTCTCGCCGCAGAAAAACTGGGAAGTCAACCAGCCGGTGGAACTGGCCAAGGCGATGGATACGCTGGAAGGCATCCAAAAAGCGTTCAACGGCGCGCAGTCTGGCGGTAAAAAAGTATCGCTCGCCGACCTGATTGTTCTGGGTGGTTGCGCGGCCGTCGAAGCCGCCGCCAGGAAGGCCGGGCACGACGTGAAGGTGCCCTTCTCGCCGGGGCGCACGGATGCCTCGCAGGCGCAGACCGATATCGACTCCTTTGCCCCGCTTGAGCCCACTGCAGACGGCTTCCGAAACTACCTTCGTAAAGGACTGGAAGGGTCGGCGGCGGAGTTGCTGGTTGATCGCGCGAACCTGATGACCTTGACCGCGCCCGAAATGACGGTGCTGGTTGGTGGCCTGCGCGTTCTCAATGCAAACTTTGGGCAGTCCGAACACGGCGTCTTCACCAAACGACCCGAAACATTGACCAATGACTTCTTCGTGAACTTGCTCGACATGAACACGAAGTGGAAAAAGAGCCACACACCCGAAGGCGGGCCGGAAGGGGCAGATCGGGAGACGACCGGCCTGATCGACATGAACACCAAGTCGCACAACGCCGCCCTGCCAGAAGGTGTGCTGGTGGGGCTTGACCGTGGGGCGGGCGGCACCAAGTGGACGGCCACCGTGGTCGATCTGGTCTTCGGCTCGAACTCGCAACTCCGCGCCCTGGCGGAGGTTTATGCCTGTAGCGACTCGGAGCCAGCGTTTGTGCGTGACTTCGTGGCCGCCTGGAACAAGGTGATGAACCTGGGTCGCTACGACCTGGCGTGATTGAGCAGCAACAGGCCGCTACAGCGGCCTGTTGCGTACATCCCTGAACAAAAGTAAGATTCTTACTTTCAAGGAGTAAGAATCATGCGGCTCACCAGCAAAGGCCAAGTCACCATTCCGCAGGCGGTGCGCGACAAAGCCGGCCTGCAGCCACACAGCGAAGTGGAATTCGAGGTCTGCGCCAATGGCGACGTTCTGATACGCCGCGTTGCGCATTCCAGTTCGCCTTTGCGCACGGCGTTTGAGCGGGTCCGTGGCAGCGCCAATGCAGCGCAGTTCAAAGGCATGGGCACCGACGAATTCATGAAGTTCATCCGTGGCTAACCCTGCCCGTGAGGGGAAACGCAAGGCCAGTAAAGTGCAAGAGGTCGATGCGCGTTATCTGCTGACGCCGACGCTGGTCGATAGCTGCGTGCTGATTGACGTGCTGGCCAATGACGCAGACTGGTCGGAATGGTCACTGGAAAAGCTGGACCTGCTGGGTCAACAGGCGCCGCTGGTGATCAACCCCATCATCCTGGCTGAGATCAGCCCGAGGTTCGACCGCGCGGCCGACCTGGAGGCAGCGCTGTCACAACTGCCCCTTAAACGCGAAACCCTGCCCTGGAACGCAGCTTATCTGGCGGGACAGGCTTTTAAAATTTACCGCACGGCCAGCGGCACCAAGCGTTCGCCCATGCCAGACTTTTACATCGGCGCGCACGCGCTGGTGGGCAATATGCGGCTGCTCACGCGTGATGCGGTACGCTTTCAAACTTACTTTCCCAAACTCAACATCATCTCTCCATGACACCCGCACACACACGCTACCCTGCGCCAGAACTCAAGGATGTACCGGACGACATACGCGCGAAAATTCTTGAAGTCCAGGAAAAGGCCGGCTTTGTGCCCAACGTGTTTTTGGCCTTGGCGCGGCGCCCGGCCGAATGGCGGGCCTTCTTCGCTTACCACGACGCGCTGATGCTGCGGGAAGACTCCGGTCTGAGCAAAGGCGACCGCGAGATGATTGTCACCACCACCAGCGCGGCCAACCAGTGCCTGTACTGCGTGGTGGCACACGGCGCGCTGCTGCGGATTTACGAGAAGAAACCGCTGGTGGCCGACCAGGTGGCGGTCAACTACCGCAAAGCCGACATCACGCCGCGCCAGCGCGCCATGCTGGACTTTGCAATGAAGGTCTGCGAGCGCTCGCACGAGGTCGAAGAAGCCGACTTTGCTGCGCTGCAGGCCCACGGCTTCAACGACGAGGACATCTGGGACATCGCGGCGATCACCGCGTTTTTTGGCCTGTCCAACCGCATCGCCAGCTTCTCCAGCATGATGCCCAACCCCGAGTTCTACCTGATGGGGCGGATCCCCAAGCAAAAGCAACCCGGTTAAAACTGCTACATTTTTGATAGCCGCTTGCGCCCGCCCCACATGGGCTGGAGGCCAATTTGGCCCTTAACTGACGATGCGACGCATCCACTCGGGCAAGGTGGCGGCTTTCTGGCTTGGAAAGTCCACCCAGATGGTGGTGGCGCCACCAGCGGCATAAATCACGCCGGGGTGGTCGACACGCTCCATCGTGCCCCAGGTTTCAAAGGTGGTGCGGCCGGGGTCACTGGCATACATGCGGACCAGGATGTCGCCGGGGTATTCGAGCTGTTTGTAGAAGTTGCAGAAGGCGTTGACGATGACCGGACCCTCGCCTTTGGGGTCCGGCACACAGCCAATCGAATACATCCAGTCGATGCGCACCGTTTCCAGGTAGCGGAAGTAGCTGGTGTTGTTGACGTGGCCCATCGCGTCCATGTCGCCCCAGCGGATCGGCATGTGTTTCTCGAAGACCAGCTTCTTATTGTCGGGAATTTCAATTTTCATGGGTCAGGGGTCAGCAGGTCCGTGGTTCAAATGCCAAAGCCATCATCGGCAGCGATCACGGCGCCATTGATAAAGTGACTCTGGCCGCTGGCCAGCATCACCAGCAAAGCGTCCAGGTCTTCAGGTTTACCAATACGTTTGCGCGGCAACATCTGCACCAGTTTTTTGCCCTGCTCGGTCTGCCAGTGGTGATGGTTGATCTCGGTGTCGATGTAGCCGGGGCAGATGGCATTGACGTTGATGCCATATTTGCCCCACTCCAGCGCCATCGCCTTGGTCATCTGCACCACGGCGGCCTTGCTCATGCAATACACGCCGATCTGCGGCAACACGCGCAGGCCGGCCATCGAGGCGATGTTGATAATGCGTCCGCCGGAAAACGTGCCCGGCGCCGTGCCGCGTGCGCGGGCCAGCATGCGTTTGCCAACTTCCTGCGCGACAAAAAAAGCGCCTTTGACGTTGGTGTTGAAGATGAAGTCGTAGTCCTCCTCGCCCACATCCTGGATGCGCTGGGTGGTGCTGACTCCGGAATTGTTGACCAGGATGTCAATGGGTCCGACCTCGGTCTCGGCATGGGCGACAGCGGCCTTGATGCTGGCGGTATCCGTCACGTCGAGCATCACCACATGCGCATCACCGCCCTCGGCCTCAATCTGCGCACGCAGGTCCTTGAGCTTGTCCATGCGCCGGCTCGCCAGCACCACCGCCGCGCCGGCGCGGCTCAGGGTTTTGGCAAACTGGGCACCGAGCCCGCCCGAAGCGCCTGTCACCAGCGCAACCCGCCCCGACAAATCCATGCTGTAAGCCATGGCAAACTCCTTTCATCATTAGAGACAGGTGTCTTACCTGCTGCTGACCTTAGCAGAATAAAATCAGGCGCTGCATGGCGACCGCAGCCGACACGTTCCGCAATTCATTATCAGTGAGCCCCCACATGAACAACCAAGACATCCTGGCCCAGTTCGGCCCCCGTGAAGCCATGGAATACGACGTGGTCGTGGTCGGTGGCGGCCCCGGTGGCCTGGCCACCGCGATCCGTCTGAAACAGCGCGCTGCCGAGAAAGGCACGGAGCTGTCGGTGGTGGTGCTCGAAAAAGGCTCGGAGCCCGGCGCGCACATCCTCAGCGGCGCGGTGATGGACCCGAAGGCCCTGACCGAGCTGATCCCGAACTGGAAAGAACTGGGCGCCCCTTTGACGCAGCCTGTCACCTCCGACGAAGTGCTGTTCTTGAGCGAAACCGGCGCGACCAAGACACCGGGCTTTTTCGTGCCCGAGTGTTTCCACAACGAAGGAAACTACGTCATCAGCCTCGGCAATGTAGTGCGCTGGATGGCGCAGCAGGCCGAGAACCTGGGCGTTGAAATTTTCCCCGGCTTCGCGGCCGCCGAAGTGCTCTACAACGACAACGGCTCGGTCAAGGGTGTGGCCACCGGCAACCTCGGCGTCGGCAAGGACGGCCAGCCCAGCGACCACTTCCAGCTCGGCATGGAGCTGCATGGCAAATACACCATCTTTGCCGAAGGCGCGCGCGGCCACCTGGGCCGCAAGTTGATGGCGCAGTTCAAACTCAACGACGGCAAGGACCCGCAGGCCTACGCCCTGGGCGTGAAGGAACTCTGGGAAATTGACCCCGCCAAACACAAGCCCGGCCTGGTCGTGCACACCGCCGGCTGGCCCATGGACAGCAAGACCTATGGTGGTGGCTTCATGTACCACCTCGAAGACAACAAGGTCACGCTGGGCCTGGTGGTCGGCCTCGATTACACCAACCCCTGGCTCAGCCCGTTTGAGGAAATGCAGCGCTGGAAGACGCACCCCAGCATCAAGGCCTACCTTGAAGGCGGCAAACGCATCAGCTACGGCGCCCGCGCAATCACGGCCGGCGGTCTCGTCAGCCTGCCCAAGACCGTGTTCCCCGGCGGCGCGCTGATCGGCTGCGAAGCCGGTTACCTCAATGCGGCGCGCATCAAGGGCAGCCATGCGGCGATCAAGACCGGCATGCTGGCCGCCGAGGCCGCTTACGACGCAGTGACAGCCGGTCGCCAGCACGACGAACTCACGGCCTACCCGGAAGCGTTTGCAAAAAGCTGGTTGTTTGCCGAGCTCAACCAGTCGCGCAACTTCAAGCAGTGGTTCAAGAAAGGGGTCTACCTCGGCTCCTTCATGACCGGTATCGAGCAATGGCTGCTGCCCAAGCTGGGCATTCGCAACCCGCCCTGGACCTTGCGCCGCACCACCGCCGACCACGCCATGCTCAAGCCGGCAGCCGAATGCCCGCAGATCGTCTACCCCAAGCCCGACAACAAGATCACCTTCGACCGACTCAGTTCGGTGTTTGTCTCCAACACCAACCACGAAGAGCAGCAGCCGGCGCACTTGACGCTCAGGGACGCCAGCGTGCCGGTCAACATCAACCTGGCCACCTACGCCGGGCCGGAATCCCGTTATTGCCCGGCCGGGGTGTATGAGTTCGTGAAGAACCCGGACAACTCGGACCGACTGCAGATCAATGCGCAGAACTGTGTGCACTGCAAGACTTGCGACATCAAGGACCCGACACAAAATATCGTCTGGGTCACCCCTGAAGGCGGCGGCGGGCCGAACTACAGCGGTATGTAAATACCCGGCCGCGCGCACTGCACGGGCGGGGCAGGCGCGCTAGACTCGCATTTCGGTCAACCCCTGGCCGCTCCGTCCACGAACAACGCATTGCGAAAGCCCGACACTTATGAACATCGTCATCTCCGGCGGCGCCGGATTTTTGGGCGTACGCCTGGCCCGTGAACTGCTCCAGAACAAGACACTGTCGCTGGCCGGCAGTGCGGCGCAGACCATTACCCGCATCACGCTGGTGGACCGCGCGGCGCCACCGGCAGACCTGGCGGCTGACAGCAGGGTGCATGCCATCGAAGGTGATCTGAACGCGCTGCTGGAGCCCACCAACACGGCGGCGCCCGTGGTGGCCGAGGGGACGTCACTGATTTTTCATCTGGCGGCTGCGGTCAGCGGAGAATGTGAGGCCGACTTCGACCTCGGCCTGCGCAGCAACCTGGACGCCACCCGCGCGCTGCTGCAAGCCTGCCGCGCGCTCAAGTCCCCGCCGACCCTGGTTTTTGCCAGCTCGCTGGCCGTGTTCGGCAACTCGCCCGAGCAGCCGCTGCCCGCCGTGATCACCGACACCACCCTGCCGACCCCGCAAAACAGCTACGGCATCCAGAAATTTATCGGCGAACAACTGGTGGCCGACTATGCACGCAAGGGTTTTGTGCGCGGCCGCAATGTACGGCTGATGACGGTCAGCGTGCGCCCCGGCAAACCCAATGGCGCTGCGTCGAGTTTTCTCAGCGGCATGATCCGCGAACCGCTGGCCGGCGTGCGCGCCGTCTGCCCGGTCGCGCCGGAAACCCCTGTGGCGCTGTCCTCGCCCGGCCACACCATAGACGGCCTGATTCGCGCCGCCGAGGCCAGCGATGCGGCTTGGGGCGCGCGCACCGCCATCAACCTGCCGGCGCTCAAAACCACCGCTGGCGAGATGGCGGCAGCGCTGGCCCGCGTGGCCGGCCCGGAGGTGGCCGCGTTGATCGACTGGGCGCCCGATGCGGTGATTGCCAACATCGTGACCAGTTGGCCCGCCCACATTGACGCTGCACGCGCAGCCCGCCTGGGACTGTTGCCAGAGCAAAGTTTCGACGACATCATTCGCGCCTACGTCAGCGAAAACCCCTATGCAGTGAAGCCGCCCATGCGGTGAGAATTACAAGTTGTATGACAACTTTGTCGTTCACCCCTGTTTCAAGCCCTTTTACTCCGAAGGAGACATCCATGACATTTTTCAAACCCGCACTTTCCCGGCTGGCCCTGGGCATGACATTGGCGCTCGGCCTGGTTGCCGGCGCCGCCGCCCAGACCACCATGAAGATCAGCATCTCGACAGCGCAGAACTCGCACCAGGGCGTGGCCATCGACACGTTTGCGCGCGAAGTTGAAAAACGCACCGGCGGCCGCTACAAGATCCAGACTTTCTACAACGGCTCCCTTGGCGGCGAGCGCGAGTCGATTGAAGCGGTCCAGCTCGGCACCCAGGAGCTGGCCTTCTCATCGACCGGCCCGGTCCCGAATTTTGTACCCGACACCAAAATCCTTGACGTGCCTTTCCTGTTTCGCGACAAGGCCCATGCCCGCGCGGTGCTTGACGGCCCGATCGGCCAGGACCTGCTGACCAAGTTCGACAGCAAGGGGTTCAAAGCCCTGGGCTGGGCTGAAAACGGTTTCCGCCATATGACCAACAGCAAGCGCGATGTCAAGGTGCCCGAAGATCTGAAGGGCCTGAAAATGCGCACCATGGAAAATCCGGTGCACATCGCCGCCTACAAGGGCTTTGGCATCGTGACCACACCCATGGCTTTTCCGGAAGTATTCACCGCGCTGCAGCAAGGCACGGTTGACGGCCAGGAAAACCCGCTGTCCGTCATCATCGCGGCAAAGTTCGACCAGGTGCAAAAACATCTGTCACTGACGGGCCACGTTTACTCGCCCTGCATCTGGGTCATGAACAAGGCGGCTTTCGACAAGCTCAGCGCCGCTGACAAAAAAGCCTTTCTTGAAGCCGCCGCAGAAGGCACCAAAGCCAACCGCGCGCGCGTGGACGAAGACGACGCCAAAGGTGTGGCCGACCTGCGCGCCAAAGGCATGACCGTGATCGACACCCTGGACAAAGCCAAGTTTGTTGCGGCACTTGCACCAGTCAACGCCGAGTTCGAGAAGCAGTTCGGTAAAGCCAATATCGACAAAATCCGCAACGTCAAATAAGTTTTCCCGTTTGCTACAATTTTTGTAGCTAGACACGCCCGCAGCCAAAAGGCTTGCGGGCGTTTTCCTTGCAGACCGGTACGCTATGAAGAACACCTTTCTCAAAATCGAACGCTGGACCACTGGCTTTGCCACCCTGGTGGCCTGTCTTATGTTGGCCATCGCGTCGGGGCTGGGCATGTACCAGATCGTCACGCGTTTTGTGCTTGAGCAACCCGCCGAATGGACTGAAATCCTGATCCGCCTGTCGCTGATCTGGATGGTCTTCATGGGCATTCCGGCGGCTTTCCGGCAGGGCGCGATGGTCAGCGTCGATGTGCTCTACCGATGGAGCCCGGTCAAGGTCAAACGGCTGCTGGACTGGGTGGTCTGCGTGGCCGCTCTGCTGCTGATTGCCGTGATCATCTGGTGGGGCTGGGACTATGCGCTGCGCGGCCGTGTGCAGTCGATGGCGGGACTGGAGTCGATCTCGATGTTCTGGGGCTATGTGGCGATGCCGATTGGCGCCATGTTCTGCGTGATCGGCATCATCGGCAACCTGATGGACCCACAGCGCCAGGAACTGGAGACAGCGCAATGACCGCCGTGATGTTGACCACCATGATCGTCTGCTTTGCGCTGACGATCTCTGTCGCCGTGTCCATCGGCCTGGCCGCCATCTTCGGCATCCAGGCCTCGAACGCCCATATGCTGATCTCCGTCAAGGAGATGTTCAACGCCATCAACAAGTTTCCACTGGCTGCCATTCCGTTTTTCATTCTGGCCGGTAACCTGATGGAAACCGGCGGCATCTCGCGCCGTCTGGTCGAGTTTGCGAAAAGCATCGTCGGCGGCGTGCAGGGCGGGCTGCCCATGACCTGTGTGCTGACCTGCATGATTTTTGCGGCGGTCTCGGGCTCTTCGGTGGCCACCACCTTTGCGGTCGGCGCCATTTTGATTCCTGCGCTGATCAAACACGGCTACCCCACCAGTTACGCTGCGGCGCTGCAAGCCACCAGCGCCGAGCTGGGTGTGATCATTCCGCCCTCGATTCCGATGATTCTTTACGGCGTGAGTGCTGAAGTCTCCATCGGCGAGCTGTTCATCGCCGGCGTGGGCCCCGGCATCCTGATCAGCATTGCGCTGATGATTTTTGTTTACGTGTACTGCCGCATCAAGGGCTGGGGCAAAAACGACGGAGACGGCCGACTCGGCTTCTTCAAGGCCACCTGGCAGGCCGGCTGGGCGCTGTTGATGCCGGTCATCATTCTGGGCGGCATTTACGGCGGCATCTTCACACCGACCGAAGCCGCCGCCGTCGCGGTGTTTTATGCGCTGGTCGTCGGTGGGGTGATCTACCGTGAAATCAGCCTGCCCAGCCTGATGGTGGTGCTGCGCAAATCGGTGATTTCCAGTGCGGTCATCATGTTCATTATTGCCAACGCCGGTCTGTTTGCGTTTTTGATCACACGCGCCGGCGTGCCCGATGCGATCGGGCGCTATCTTGAAGCGGTGCTGCAGTCGCCCATGCTGTTTCTGCTGGGCGTTAATGCGGCGCTGTTCATCATCGGCATGTTCATCGAAACCAGCGCTGCCATCATTGTGCTGGCGCCTATTTTGGCGCCGGTCGCCATGCATTTTGGCATCGACCCGGTGCATTTCGGCATGATCATGGTGGTCAACCTCGCACTCGGCATGATCACGCCACCTTTCGGCGTGAACCTGTTTGCGGCGTGCACCGTCGCGCGAATATCGTTGGACCAGATCATCCGGCACCTCTTGCCCTTTGTGCTCGTGATCATCGCTTGCCTGATGCTGATCACCTATTTCCCGGCGATCTCGCTGACCTTGCGGGACTTGGTCTACAGTAAATAGAGCCCCCACGCCTTCTTGCCCCCTCTCCCTCGGGGAGACGGTTGGGGTGAGGGCAACTGCCCGACCTTGGGCTACACTTGAGCCCGTCAGGAGAGAGTTTTCCCCGCGAAAACCGCCGAAGGCGCATGCCCACCCTTTCTGGTGGGCTGAACGCTCAGGCAAAAGGACTGGCAACCGCCCTTCGGCAAACATTTGACGAGCGGCGTTCCCTACTGGAGAGAGGCGGCCTTCAAGGTCGTCCACCGAAGGAGCAAGCCCGCATCGCCGGGTGAATCTCTCAGGTAAACCGGACAGCAGGGGCAGCCCATGGTTGATCACCATGTTGTCTATTTGCCCCGGAGAATGCCTGTGTCTGCCACCGATACCCCTCTGCTGAAAACACCCCTGCACGCGCTGCACCTCGAACTCGGTGCGCGCATGGTGCCGTTTGCGGGGTATGCGATGCCAGTCCAGTACCCGGCCGGCTTGATGGCCGAACACATACACACCCGCACAGCCGCCGGGCTTTTCGACGTGTCCCACATGGGCCAGTTGCGCCTGGTCGGCCCCGGCGCTGCCGCCGCGCTGGAAACCCTGATCCCGGTGGACGTGATCGGCCTGGCGGTGGGCAAGCAGCGCTACGGCCTGCTGCTCAATGAGGACGGCGGCATCATCGACGACCTGATGTTTTTCAACCGCGGCGATGATATTTTTGTCATCGTCAACGGCGCCTGCAAGGTCGGCGACATGGCGCACATCCAGCAAAAAATCGGCAGCCGCTGCGAAGTGATCCCTATGCCGGAAATGGCCTTGCTCGCCTTGCAGGGACCGCAGGCGGTCACCGCGCTGTCGCGCCTGGCACCCGACGTTGAACAACTGGTGTTCATGACCGGTGGACGTTTTAGCGTTGCAGGCTGTGACTGCTTTCTCACACGCAGTGGCTACACCGGTGAAGACGGTTTTGAAATTTCTGTGCCGGCCGCTCAGGCCGACACCCTGGCGCGCGCCCTGCTGGCCCAACCCGAAGTCCATCCCATTGGTCTGGGCGCGCGCAACTCGCTGCGGCTGGAAGCGGGCCTGTGTCTCTACGGCAACGACCTCGACACCCGCACCACACCGGTCGAGGCCAGCCTGAACTGGGCGATCCAGAAAGTACGGCGTAGCGGCGGCGAACGCGCCGGCGGTTTCCCCGGCGCGGCGAAGGTGCTGGCGCAACTGGATACACCAGCCAGCCTGGCCCGAAAGCGTATCGGCCTGATTGCGCTGGAGCGCGTGCCGGTGCGCGAACACACCGAACTGCACAATGATGAGGGCAGGCGCGTCGGCGAAGTCACCAGCGGCCTGCTGGGGCCAACAATAGACAAGCCGGTGGCCATGGCTTATGTAGCACCCGCCTTCGCCGCCATCGGCACCCGCCTCAATGCCATCGTGCGCGGCAAGCCCGTGTCCATGGAAGTGACAGCCATGCCTTTTGTTCCCGCACGCTATTTCCGCGGCTGAAATCTCAAATCTCAACTTTATTCAACGGAGAAGACCATGATCAAGTACACCGAAGACCACGAATGGATCCAGCTCGCCGGCGACATCGCCACCGTCGGCATCACCACCCATGCGCAGGACGCGCTCGGTGATGTGGTGTTTGTGGATCTGCCGTCCGTGGGCAGCACGTTTGCGCAAAAAGACGTGGCCGGTGTGGTCGAGTCGGTCAAGGCTGCCGCCGACGTGTTCATGCCGATCAGCGGCGAAGTCACCGAAGTCAACGAAGCGCTGCGTGACGACCCCTCGCTGGCCAACAGCGACCCGCTGGGGGCCGGCTGGTTTTTCAAGGTCAAGCTGTCGGACAAATCGCAACTTGATGCCTTGATGGACGAGCCCGCGTACACCAAATTTTCAGAGGCCTGATTCCCGACACGCCCCGTTTTATGTCCCCCTGCTTGTCATCCCGGACTTGATCCGGGATCCATGTCACATCCACCAGCGCCGCAACACCGCGCGGCATGGATTGCGGATCGGGCCTGCCCCGGACCACGATCCGGGGTCCGGGGTCCGGGGTCCGCAATGACAGATTTGCTTTTTCCGGAGTTCTCCATGTTGATGTCTACCGCCAAGTCGCTCGGTGAGCTTGAAAACCCCGCCGAATTTATCGCCCGCCACATTGGTATAGGTGCGGCCGACGAAACCCACATGCTCAGCGTTGTCGGCTCGGCCTCGCGCCGCGCCCTGATTGATGGCATTGTTCCGCGCTCCATCGCACGCAGCAGCGCCATGGCGATTCCGCCGCCAGTGACGGAAGCAGCCGCGCTCAAGCAGCTCAAGGCCATGGCGGCCAAAAACCAGGTCTTCAAAAGCTTCATCGGCCAGGGCTACTACGGCACGCTAACGCCCGGCGTGATTCTGCGCAACATCCTCGAAAACCCCGCCTGGTACACCGCCTACACGCCCTACCAGGCCGAAATTTCGCAGGGCAGGATGGAGGCGCTGATTAACTTCCAGACCATGGTCTGCGACCTGACCGGGCTGCCGATTGCCAACGCGTCCATGCTCGACGAAGCCACGGCCGCTGCCGAAGCCATGACCCTGGCAAAACGCAGCGTCAAAAGCAAGAGCCATGTTTTTCTTGTCGCCGGCGACTGTCACCCACAAACCATTGAGGTGATTCAGACCCGCGCCAAGCCACTGGGCATTGAGGTGAAGGTCAGTACCGCCGCCACCACCCTGCCGATGATGATGGCCGAGGGCGACTACTTCGGCGTGCTGGCGCAATATCCGGCCACCACCGGCAGCATCCACGACCTGCGCCCGCTGGCCGGCCTGGCGCATGCGGACGGCGCGGCGCTGTGTGTGGCCGCCGACCTGCTGGCGTTGACCCTGCTCACGCCGCCCGGTGAATGGGACGCCGACATTGTGCTCGGCAACACCCAGCGCTTTGGCATGCCGATGGGCAACGGCGGCCCGCACGCCGCTTACCTGGCCTGCCGCGACGAGTTCAAGCGTTCGCTACCCGGCCGCCTGGTCGGCGTGAGTGTGGACACGCACGGCCAGCCGACCTACCGTCTGGCGCTGCAGACGCGCGAGCAGCACATCCGCCGCGAAAAAGCCACCTCCAACATCTGCACCGCGCAGGTGCTGCCGGCCGTGATTGCCAGCATGTACGCGGTTTACCACGGCCCGCAAGGCCTCAAGCGCATCGCTGAGCGCGTGGCGACCTACACCGCCATCTTCGTCCAAGGCCTGAAGACGCTGGGTTACCAGATCACCAACACCGGCGCGTTTGATTCGGTCACCATCAAGACCGGAGACGCTACTAATTTGATAGCTGACCGCGCCCGCCAG
>Ga0308009_10000523_pt1 | contig 27739 bp, 26 predicted proteins | sample Neamet127_FD_203134 | JGI IMG/M metagenome (GOLD analysis project Ga0308009, IMG submission 203134) | Marine microbial communities from water near the shore, Antarctic Ocean - #127 | ecosystem: Environmental > Aquatic > Marine > Unclassified | place: Southern Ocean | collected 2014-07-24
CAACACGATCTCAGCTTCCCGCAGCTTGCCGATGATCTCTTCCGGCTTGTGCCTCTTACCCATTTCCAAACTCCTTCATGATCCAAAATAACAGAGATTTTGGACCACTCAGAAGGGGGCAGATCAGAATCAAAACACCGGCCTTGGCTCGGGACTATAGTCGAAGCGCGACAGGGGCCTCGGAGGTAGATGATGCTGGTTTCCGATCAGCCGATATGCCGTTAGACACAGGAGACGATGATGTTTACCGAGCTTCTGCAGCTCGCCGCCGACAAGAAGCTGATCGTGGGCATGTGCGTCTATCCTCCAGGAGCTTCCGGGTATCACGTGCAAATCTGGACCGGCCCTAGCATGGGTGAGCGTACAGAATGGTGGGAGCGATTTCCGTGCGATATTCCGCACCGGGAGGCGCTTGATCGAGTCGCCGGAATCGCCGGGCGCGCCCTGGCACAAACGTGGCGCCGTGAGGCAGCCTCGAGTGCATTTTTCCAGCCCGCGCCTCGCCATGACCTGATCGAGCCGAACGTGAACCAAGCGGCAGACGAACCCGACAGGCGACGCCTCCGCATCCTGCACGGAGAGAGCGTCGGGAACCCTACGACTCCCCAGTGATGCACGAATGGATCGCGTGGTCATAGGTTCGCGACTACTGGGCGTCGCGTGACGAAGGAACCCGCTTCATGGCCGCCATCCGCCTGACCACCAAGCGAGTCGAGAAACCCTGGGGGCGGACCAACCTGTGGCCGGGCTTCGGCAGCGTGGCGCCAGGCGGTGAGCCCGTCGGAGAGATTTGGTTCGAGGCACCCGGCGATCCCGAGCTGCTCATAAAATATCTATTCACCAGCGAGAAGCTGTCGATCCAGGTTCACCCCGACGACACGGTGGCGCAGGCGCACGGCTATCCGCGCGGAAAGGACGAGGCGTGGGTGGTACTCGCCGCGGAGCCGCGTGCAACAATCGCGATTGGCACGGTGGCCCCAATGACCCAGGACGAACTTCGCCGCGCCGCGCTTGATGGCACGATCGAGAAGCTCGTCGACTGGAAGGCGGTCAAGGCGGGCGACGTCTATTATTCGCCCGCGCGCACCGTCCATGCGATCGGGCCGGGGCTGACGCTGGTCGAGGTGCAGCAGAATGTCGACCTGACATACCGCCTCTACGATTATGGCCGGCCGCGAGAGCTGCATCTCGACGAAGGCGTCGCAGCGAGCAATCCCGTCCCGTACGTCGCACCGTATGTAGCCAAGGAGGTCGCGCCAGGTCGTACCATCCTCTCCGATCGCGCTGCCTTCGTGCTCGAGCGTTGGACGCGCTCGGGCGAGGCGACGCTTGCCAGTGACGGTCGGCCGATCTGGCTAGTGCCGCTCCAGGGCGGCGGCGCGATCGACAACGACGGCTTCGAGGCGTGCGGGGTGTGGCTCGCCGAGGGTGAAACCACGCTCCGCGTGGATCCAGGCACCGAACTGCTCGTCGTCTATCCCGGCGTGGGCGTGATCGACCGACTATGGGAGCCCGACGTGTGACATCCACCCTCCTCGCGGTTCAGCCGCGGTGACGGAGCCACTCTGGCGCCCGAGCAACAACGAGCGGCACAGCCAGGTGCCGAACTTCGTCTATAGTCTCAGGATACAGGCGCCTGATCGGGCTGACGGCGTACTACCGAAATGCCTTGATCACCGCGTTGAGGTTTACCATCGCCGACTTATCGTGATGTATTATTGATGGAATCACCGCATCGATCCCAAGCAGTTGATAAACCGCCATTTGCGCGACCCTCACAGAGTATTCGACGGTGAAGACTACATCTTCGGGTATTTCGACGAATTGACTGACGAAGGCGAGGTTCTTCGAGTTCTTTGGGACCGGCAGCGGACGGTCTTCGCTCGCACGCGGCATGAACATGCTGGTGATATAGGGCATTCGGCAAGGAATGCAGTTCGCCGTTTCGAATACCGTCAGGTCGAGGTTGAGGTGACCAGAAAGCTCGATCAATATCTCCTGACCGGTGCACTCCGACATTGGCTTCGCTACAAAGTCGCCCACCCGGTCGGGGTGCAACGCATAGCCCCAGAAAACGCGGGTCCCGGCAGGCTGGTCGGGGAAATGCGGTTGATGTGCCAGCACTACCGACATGAACCAATTGGAGTCCTTGAACGTAACGAGGCCGCCCGTGCCTGCCTCGTTGCCCGTAAAAGCCTGCATATGATCGAAGAAGGCGGTATTCTGCTGGGTGACAGTGAACGACAGCCAGTAGGACTCAGGGATCGAGGAATTAAACACGGCAGGATTGCCAAACTCGGGCCGCCCCTCGGCTAACTTCTCCCACAGAGCCCACCCGGCGCTGTCATCCTTCGTCAGACGTTCGGGTGCTCGTGTCATCGATCCAAGGCTAGACGCGTCCGTCATCGAGCCGTTCTGAAAAAAGACAAGGTCGTCATCGCCGACGTTGACGGATCCGTTTCCACCAGCGTCGCTTATCTCGATGCTCGTGACTGCTATCTTTCCGTTCATTGTCGACAGACCAAAGTCTGTTACCCGACAGTCGTTGACGAAATGAACACCCCTCTCCCTCAGCCAGCTCGCCAGTGGCCGAACCAATGAGTCGTACTGGTTGTAGATCGTGCGCTTCACGCCCGCGAGCGTTTCGATGCGTGAGAATTCTTTCATGAAGCGATGCAGGTAGCGTTTAAATTCGACCGCGCTATGCCAAGGCTGAAAAGCAAAAGTCGTCGCCCACATATACCAGAACTTGGTCTCGAAGAACGTTGGCGACAGCCACTCGGTAATTCGACTTGAGCCCAGCGTTTCCTCGCTTGCCCCGGCGAGCTTCAGCAACTCGACGCGATCCTTCATTGAAAAACCCATCGCGGTGACGTCGAGGATGGCGCAGTTGCGGTCCACGAGGCGCGCTTTGGAATGCGATTTCACACGCTCGTTGAACGCGACCGTCTCCTCAAACACAGTCCTGCCAGGCTGTTCGAGCGAGGGGATCGTCTTGAACAAGCCCCAGGTACATTCATAATTGTCCGTTGTCAGCATCCGCCCTCCCCGCATCGAATAGCCCTCCGCCGGGTTGCCGGCGCCATCCAGACTCCCGCCCAGGACCGGCAGGGTCTCATAGACAGTGATGTTCTTGCCCCGCATGCCGCCATCGCGGATCATGAAGGCTGCTGCCGCCAGGGAGCCGATGCCTCCACCAACTAAGTGCGCTCTTCTGTCGTTTGCCATTTTGTTCTCCGGCGGACACCGCGTGCTTCCCTTGCGAATGTAGAGGAATCCCGTCCCTTAGCCGTTGACTCAGGTCAAAGGCTGACGTTCCGGAGCTCGGGTTTAGGTGGGGATGAAGCGCCCGCGAGCGGATGGCGCGCTGCCAAACGCTAGCGCCTACCACGCGCTCGACATTGTTCTTGAGTATGGCAGGCGGTGTGTCGAACCATATCAGGCAAATCAGGAAGAACCCTGCGGCCCCCACGATCACCGCAACCTCACGAGCGACATCTCGGGTAGTCCGCTGCTCGAGCAGTCTCGCCTTGAGCCTTGAGCAGCCGACGCTACGCAGCACACTTCGACGGGCGGTTCAATCGCCTGCGTCGGACGCAGCCCGGTAAGGCCAACTCCACTCGCGAATCCCGGGCATGTCCTCACCATAGGCCGTTATATATTGTTTGTGCTCGATCAGCCGGTCGCGAAACGCTTGCTTGGCGTGCGCGGTGGTGTCGGCAAGGCCCGGCACACGGTCGATCACATCCATTGCCAGATGGAACCGATCAAGATCGTTGCGCACGACCATGTCGAACGGTGTTGTGGTCGTCCCCTCCTCCTTGAAGCCGCGGACATGAAGATTGGCGTGGTTGGCTCGCCGGTAGGTCAGCCGGTGAATGAGGTACGGATAGCCATGGAAGGCAAAGACGATCGGCTTGTTTCGAGTGAACAGGCTGTCGAAGTCGTTGTCACTGAGGCCGTGTGGATGTTCGCTTCTTGGCTGAAGCGTCATCAAGTCGACGACGTTCACCACCCGGATCTTCAGTTCGGGAATGTGCTGACGAAGGAGGTCGACGGCCGCAAGCGTCTCGAGCGTCGGCACGTCGCCGGCGCAAGCCATGACGACATCCGGCTCCCTGCCGTCGCGATCGGTGCCCGCCCAGTCCCATATGCCCACCCCCGCAGCGCAATGCGTCTCCGCCTCGTCGGCGGTCAGCCATTGAGGTGCCGGTTGCTTGCCGGCCACGATCACGTTGATCCGGTCGTGGGTGCCCAGGCAGTGGTCAGCCACGCGCAGCAGGCAGTTGGCATCCGGTGGCAGATATACCCTGACCACATCGGCCTTTTTATTGACAACCAGATCGATGAAACCCGGATCCTGATGGCTGAAGCCGTTGTGGTCCTGCCGCCAGACATGACTGGTCAGCAGATAGTTGAACGAGGCGATCGGCCGACGCCAGTCCAGTCCGCGCGAGACCTTCAGCCATTTGGCATGCTGGTTGAACATCGAGTCGACGATGTGGACGAACGCCTCGTAGCAGTTGAACAGTCCGTGCCGTCCGGTCAGCAGATAGCCTTCAAGCCAGCCCTGGCAGAGATGCTCGGACAGTATTTCCATGACCCGCCCGCCGCGGGCAAGGTGCTCGTCATAAGGCTCGATCCGCTGCATCCAGGCGCGGTCGGTCACCTCGAACACCGCGTCCAGGCGGTTCGACGCGGTCTCGTCTGGTCCCATGACACGGAAGTTGCGGGCGTCCGCATTCAGTCGGAGCACGTCGGCGAGATACTTGCCCAGTTCCCGCGTCGCCTCGCCGATCGCGCCGCCGGATCTCGGGACCGCCACCGCATGGTCGCGCCAGTCGGGGCGCCTGAGTGCGCGACGCAGCCGGCCGCCATTGGCATAAGGTGTGGATCCCATCCGCTTGTCACCGGCGGGAGCCAGCGCGCGTAGCTCGGGCAAAAGCCGGCCGGCCGCATCAAACAGCTCCTCGGGACGATAGCTTTGCATCCATTCCTCGAGCAGCCGGCGGTGGGCGGCATTCTCCCGCGCCTCGGCGATCGGCACTTGATGCGCCCGCCAGAAGCCTTCGACCCTCTTGCCGTCGACGTCCTTGGGACCAGTCCAGCCCTTCGGACTGCGCAACACGATCATGGGCCAACCGATCGTGCCAGGAGCCTCCCCGGCGCGGGCGGCGTGCTGAATTTCCGCGATCCGGTCGAAGACGCGGTCCAACGTCGCCGCCATCTGCCGGTGCATGTCCATCGGATCGCTGCCCTCAACGAAGAAGGGCTCGTGACCATAGCCCTCGAGGAGCTGGCGCAGTACCGTGTCGTCCGACCGCCCCAGAATGGTGGGACCTGCGATTTTGTAGCCGTTAAGGTGCAGAATCGGCAGCACCACGCCGTCATGCACAGGATCGAGGAACTTGTTGCTGTGCCAGGAAGCGGCGAGCGGGCCGGTCTCGGCCTCACCGTCGCCGATCACGCAGGCGACCACCAAACCGGGATTGTCGAATGCCGCGCCATAGGCGTGGACGAGCGCATAGCCGAGCTCCCCACCCTCGTGGATGGAGCCCGGGGTTTCTGGCGCGGCGTGGCTCGGGATGCCGCCGGGGAAGGAGAATTGACGGAAGAGCTGACGCATGCCCTCCTCGTCGTCGCTGATCGCCGGATAGATCTCGCTGTAGGTACCTTCGAGCCAGGTGTTGGCGACCATTCCCGGCCCGCCATGACCCGGCCCACAAACGTAGAGGAGATCGGTATCGCGGGCGCGGATGATGCGGTTGAGATGGGCGTAGATGAAGTTCAGCCCCGGCGTCGTCCCCCAATGGCCGAGCAACCGCGGCTTGACGTGTTCGGGCGTCAGCGGCGCTCGAAGGAGCGGGTTGTCGAGCAGGTAAATCTGCCCGACAGAGAGATAATTCGCCGCGCGCCAATAACGGTCGATCAGCATCGCCTGCGTGTCCGAGAGACCGCTTATCGCCGGACTATTGTCTGCATGATCGGTCAAGCTCAATCTCCTCGACGTGAACAGCTTGTGCCCGACCCACTTGCTTTTCGTCCGACCTGCACTGGCAGGCTTTGATCTGCGTCAAAGACGTGACGCCGATCGAGCCGAATGATCGGGTGAACCAATCGCAGGCAGCAACCACAGCATGGCCGCTGACGACCAGAAAAATCGACCGGGCGGCGGGCGAGGCAGGGCCCGAGCTACCGCCGTCGTGATCGCCGCTCGCGGCGACGCCTTTAGCACCGTCGGGCTGCCGGGCATCAACGACGAGTTTGACGTGCAGTCGGATCCACCAACCGCCTCGATGGTTGAGGTGCAACGCCCCCTCGGCCTTTTTTCCAACCGCGTTCTCGCAGCCTTAGATTTTTGACCTCGGTCAAAAGAACGGCCTTGACCCTGGACTATGGTCCAAGCGCGATAGAGGTGGCGGAGGAAATTTGTGGCTGGCTTGACCATCGGCGCTTTCGCGAAGGCTGTCGGCGTGCGACCCGACACCGTTCGCTATTATGAGCGCAACGGTCTCCTGCCGCACCCCGCACGGTCGTCGGCGGGTTACCGCTTGTACGCGGAGAGCGATCTCGAGCGGGTGCGCTTCATACGCAAGGCGCAACAGCTTGGCTTCACGCTCGCCGAGATTGGACTCCTTCTCACGCTGCGGGCTTCGGACACCGCTCGCGCCGCGGACGTTCTGGACATTACGGAGAGGAAGATCGCGGAGTCCACTTCCCGGATCATCGATCTCAATCGCATCAAGGATGCACTCGAGAGGCTCGCCGCCGAGTGCCCGGTGGATGCTCCGGTTTCTGACTGTCCGATTCTTGCGCACCTCGCGAACACGAGCGCCCCTGCTTTCGGCGCGCACGGGGCGACAGCATGAGATTTGGTCCCCTACCCGATGTGACCCGCCGGGACAGCGGAGCTGGAGGTCCGCGCGCTGCCGACGAACTGCCGGCGGTCTCTACCCGCAAATCGATCGGACAGAAGAACGGGCCTTTTGAGCTCGGGAGAGGGACTGCGGGGCATACAACCGAACAGAGAAAGGTAACATCATGAAACTTCTTATGGCAGCAACCGCGTCGCTCTCCCTGGTTCCGCTTGCGGGGTGTGCAACGATGAGGGACGCAACTCCCGAACAGCGGGCGAGTTGCGAGCGCATGGAACAAACCATGGGCACCAACACGACGCACGACCACAATGAGATGAAGGGCATGGGCATGAACCCGATGAATCTCAGCCACGCACGCTGTCAGCAGATCCTCGCACAATAGTCGCGCGACCTGAGTCGCTCGTCGAGTCGCCATAGAGTCTCTGCGTCGGGCAACCGACTGCTTTACTTGTAGCGACTTGGCGAACGACGAGGGTGACAGCATCTCTTCGCTGCCGGGACTTATGCTGCGGAGACAGTGCAGAGTTTCAACCGTTGAAAGGAGTAAGACTATGAAGAACCTAAGAAGGAGTATCCGCCGACCGGTTTTCGCCTCCACAGCCGCCATGTTAGCGCTCTTGAGCGTGACAGCGTGCGACGGTTCAAAAGACGCACCGGCCAATATCACGGCTGGTGACGAGAACGTCGCGCTGCCGGAAGACGAAAGCAGGGAAGAGCACCACGAGCAGGGAGTGGCGGCCGAGATGCACAATCGGATGTCCACTCAGCAAGGCAACCAGATGGGTGCAGGCCAGGGCGGAATGGCGGACGATCAGATGGGGGCCGGCGGCATGATGGATGATAAGATGCCGATGGGCAACTCCACGGCCAAGCCGGATACCGGCAAGGATAAGGCCATGCCGAAGGATAAGGCCATGCCGATGGAAGACGACGAGCCCATGCCGATGAAAGACGACATGTAGCGTGAAACTCTCGCCCGCGGGGAATTTGGCAATGGTGGTTCAACAATGGCTCTTTGGACGGTGAGCGGCGCGACAACGATCGTCGATGCTTGCCTGGAACGGGTGGCGTGGGTTCAGGCTCCAGTGCTCGCGCCCCTGATCTCGATGTCGTCGGCGCAGCGGCCCCCCCCCCGGCCCTGCGCCGGCGGCACTGCTCGCGACACTTGTCGCATGACGAATAACTCGATAAGTCACCCATCAACTGCGGAAATTTCAGCACAAAGAGGCCGCAACTCGTGCCTGAGGGAGCGGCACCAGCGCCGCTCCGCCGGCAGTCCAAGCTGTCGATTGCCAAGCCGGCGCCGATGCCGGCCGCGGCCCAACCGATGCCGATGAAGGATGACAAGTAAGGAATCCTGATGTGAAGTACGGTCCTGCCCAGATCATCTCGCGCCGTACGTGGACGACGATGAAAATCGTTCGGCTGGGATTCGCGGCGCCAATGGCGCTCTTCGGATCCTCAGCGGCGCTGGCGCAGGCGTCGCCCTCCGAGCACGCTTCGCATCATCCGGGCGCCGCTGCCGCACCGGCGAACGCAATGCCGGCAGCCGACACAAAGGTGGCAGCCCCGCAGGGCGCACCCGCCCCTCCCCCCGCGGGCGGAATGACGGGCATGATGAAGGGGATGATGTCGCCATCCCCAGGTGGCGGGGAAGCAGCTGGAGCCGAAGCAGGCTGCTGCGGGATCGTAGGCGGCAAGCCGTTCTACCCGGCCATGATGAACTTCCCAGCGCTGACGGACAAGACGCGCGCAGCCATCAGGACCGAAGCGATCGCGCGCCTCGGATCGGGCGCGGCGGCCGTCACGGCCGGGCAGGTCGAACTCCATCGCGCCCAATCGTCGAACGACCCGGTGGCTGCGCAGGCAGCCATCGGCCTGGTGCGCGATGGGGTGTCGCTCGCGGAAAGCGGCAACAGTGCGTTGCAAGGCCTGAACCAAAATCAGCCGCCGCCACGCATCGCGCTCGCCTGGTTCAAGCGCGAGATGAGCGTGACACCGGAAAGCGACATGATCATGGACGGCGGCTTTCGTGACCTGTCCTGGCTTCACGTCGCCGCCATGCTGCTGCTTGCAGCCGCGCTCGTTGCGGCATTCCTGCTACGCCGGGCGCGGCTACAGCGTATCGGCGCCCTGGCGCAGCGGCTGACTCCCGGGGGGCAGCCGCCCGGCACCGCTCCTGCGGCAGCGGTCGCACCGAAGGCGCCGGGGCCCGTCGCGGGTGCCCCGGTTGGGGCGCCCCCCCCGGTCAAGCCGCCGGTCAAACGGCCCTGGAAGGGCGTCCTGCGGATCAAGGCGATCTTCGACGAGACGCCGACGGTCAAGACTTTCCGGCTGATGGAACCCAATCTAGAGTCGATCCCCTTTACGTTCCTGCCGGGACAATATGCGTCGATCACCTCCGAGATTGACGGTCAAAAAGTGCGGCGCTCCTACACGATCTCTTCTTCGCCCACCCAGCACGACTATATCGAGCTTACCGTAAAGCGCGAGGAGCATGGCCTAGAGTCCCGCCACCTCCACGATCATGCACAGACTGGCGATCTGCTCGAGATCACCGCGCCGGCCGGAAATTTCTTCTTCACCGGCAAGGAAGCCGACGGCATCGTCCTGATCGCCGGGGGTGTGGGCATCACGCCGATGATGAGTGTTTTGCGCTACCTTACTGATCGATCGTACCCGTATGAAATCCACCTTATCTACGGTGTTCGTACTCCCGCTGACCTGATTTTCCGCGAGGAATGCGCGTATCTCGCCAGTCGGCACCCGAACGTCACCATCCTGTCGATCGTCTCGTCCGCGGAAGGCACCGACTGGAAGGGCCCGGTCGGCTTCATCACGGCGGACTTCATCGCCGGCTGTGTCGACGATATCGTGAAACGCCGCATTCATCTTTGCGGCCCGCCGCCGATGATGGACGCGGTCAAAGCGGCGCTGGAGGAACTCCACGTCCCGTCGGATCAGGTCAAGACCGAGGACTTCGCGCCGCCCAAAGGCGGTCCCGTTCCCGATAAGGAGCCCGACGACGAGCCCCCGGCTCCGCCGGCGGATGCGGCTGGCGGCGGTGCGGCGCCACCTTCGGCTCAGGCGACCGTCAACTTTTCCAAGTCCGGGAAGTCAGGAAACCTGGCGCCGGACCAATCCGTGCTCGAGGCTGCCGAAGCGATCGGCGTTGTGATCGACTTCGAATGCCGGGTCGGGATCTGCGGGCGCTGCAAGGTGCCGCTTAGCGAAGGTACGGTGACGATGGAGGTTGAGGACGCGCTCTCGGCCGACGAGAAGGCGGGCGGCATGATCCTCGCATGCCAAGCAAAATCTGCGAGCAACCTGGTCGTGGACGCCTGACGTGACCGAAAGCGAGAAGGTCACCGTTGGCGGCATGCTCAGCGCTCTCGTCCTGATCGTGCCCGCGTTCCTGGTGCACGTCGCGCCTCGCTTTCCCGGCAGCCTGACAGGCTCATTGTTCGGCATCGCCGCGGCAGTGCTCTTCCTGCTGCTGCTGTCCTATTCGGCCGTGAAGCGGCTGCCGTGGGTAAAGGAGCGCACGAAAGAGCATGTCTCGATCGGCGCTGTTCTGACCTTTCACGTCTATGCTGGCGCAGTCGGGGCGCTGCTCGGCATCATTCACTCGGGACACAAGTTCCAGAGCCCGCTCGGAATTGCACTGACCCTGTCCATGCTCACGGTCGTGGCAAGCGGGTTCGTTGGTCGATACTACCTCGCTCACATCGGCCAGGACTTGCGCGACCAGCAGAAGGAGCTCGGTGTCTTGCGCACTCGCTACGACAGTCTCGCGCTGGCCGCGGCGGGGCTCAAGGATCAGGCCGTGGTCGACCCTAACGGTGTCCCGCTCGGGCAACTGCTCGGAGCGATGTCGGATCTCGAATTCGCGATCACGGCGCGCGAAACGCTCAAGCGCACGCTGGCGCGCTGGGTGTTTCTGCACATCGCAGCGTCGATCGTAATGTATGCGTTGCTGGTGCTGCACATCTGGAGCGGGATTTACTACGGCCTGAGGTGGCTCGGATGAAGCTGCCCGGCGCATCCCTGCTTGTTCTCGTGGGAGCTGCGCTTCTCTTGGCGATCGCCGTGCCGGTCTCGATCTATCGCTCCGATGGCGACGCGATACCGGGCTGGAGCGCGGTCGTGCGTCCGGGGCCGTTGTCCAAGGCTCACGCATTCCTCGGAGATAAATGTGCGAGCTGTCATACGCCCAACGAGGGCGTCACTGTCGACAAGTGCGTTGCCTGCCACGTGCCGGCCAAGGAACTGCTGTCGAAGCCCTCGACGGTGTTCCACGCCAATGTGACGACCTGCAGTGGTTGTCATGTGGAGCACCAAGGGCGCGACAAACGCCCCATCAAGATGGACCACGCCGTTCTCGAGAAGCTCGCGATCCGCCAAGCGGGCAAGCCCGTCGCGCTCGATTGCAAGGGGTGCCACGTCTTCAAGGACAAGCACCAGGAATTCTTCGGGCCAAAATGTGCGACTTGCCATGCCACCGACACGTGGAAAATCGTCGGCTTCCTTCACCCAAGCCCGAAATCGAAGGAATGCGCGCAGTGCCACAAGCCGCCGCCGAGCCATCTGATGATGCATTTCGAGATGATGGACAGGTCGATCACCGGCCAACGAAACGCAACCGTCAACCAGTGCTTCGCCTGTCACCAGACCGATTCGTTCAACAACATCAAAGGGGTAGGTCGGGTCGATATGCACTGAAACGCTAGTAACGGGGAACTGAAGTTTCACCGCGAAAGGCCAAAGCTCGACACTTTCTCACCGGATGCAATGTGGCCGCCGCACAGCGCTGACGCTGGACCGGATCCTCGACGCAATGCGACACCTTCGCCCATGCGGCCGGCACGCAAGCCCAAGGTGATCATCGCGGCTTGGTCGCATTCGTCCACAGCACCGACGCGCGCACGAGCTGGATGGGAAACGGGCAACCCAGTCCTTTTTTGTCGTTGTCGCTTTTGACTAAGGTCAAAAGAACGGCCTTGACCCTGGACTATGATCCAGGCGCGATAGAGCGATTGGAGGTCAGTGATGGGTGATTTCACAACTGGCGTATTTGCAGAGGCCGTTAGCCTCCGGACCGATTCATCCGCTCTTGTAAGCGTCACGATGTTCGACACGCGCTGCGCAGCGACAGCCGCTCTGTCAAAATGAGAAGAGCCGAAATCGAACGATATTTTGCGTGGGGTTGGCGAGCAGACCCCCCAGGCGCGATCCGGATGGAGACGAGACGATGACCTACCAGAGCATCAACCCCTACGACGGCAAACTCCTGCAAAGCTTCGACGATCTTACCGAGGAGAGCCTTGAGACAAAGATTGCGACGGCCGCCGCGTGCTTCGAGAGCTGGCGGCAGACGACGTTCGCGCAGCGGGCGGCCATCGCCGCGAAAGCCGCCGCCATCATGCGGGCCCGCGCCGACGAGTTCGCGCGGCCGGTAACGCTCGAAATGGGCAAGCGCATCGCCGAAGCGCGGGGCGAAGTGGCGCTCAGCGCGGACATCATCGATTACTACGCGCAGAACGCCGAACGCTTCCTCGCGCCCGAACGCCTCCATCCGAGTTCAGGCGAAGCGGAGATCGAAAGCACCCCCCTCGGCGTACTCTTCGGAGTTCAACCATGGAACTTTCCCTATTATCAGCTCGCGCGCTTCGCAGCGCCCAACCTGATGGCGGGCAACGTCGTGATGGTGAAGCACGCCGGGAACGTTCCGCAATGCGCCATCGCGTTCGAAGAGCTGTGGCTGGAGGCCGGGGCACCAAAGGGCGCCTACACCAACCTGCTGATCTCCCACGACCAGGTGAACCGCGTCATCGACGACCCGCGGATCAAGGGCGTGGCGCTGACGGGCAGCGTCGAAGCCGGAAAATCCGTCGCTGCGCGGGCGGGGCAGAACCTGAAGAAATCGACGATGGAGCTTGGCGGCAGCGATGCCTTCATCGTCCTTGATGACGCCGATCTGGAAAAGACCGTCGAGTGGGCGGTCTGGGCCAAGATGAACAATACGGGCCAGTGCTGCGTGGCGGGCAAGCGCTACATCGTCGTCGAGGAGTTGGCCGATCGGTTCCTCGACAAGTTCCGCACCGCGCTCGCGAAGCTGGAACCCGGGGACCCGATGGACGAGGCGACAACGCTCGGTCCGTTGTCCACCGAAGGCGCCCTGGTGAACCTCCTGGACCAGGTCGATCGGGCGGTCGGCGACGGCGCCACGGTCGTGATGGTCGGCAAGAGGATCGACCGTCCGGGCTCCTTCATGCAGCCCACGATCCTGGCCGATATCGCGCCCGATAGCGCCGCATTCCGGGAGGAGTTCTTCGGGCCGGTCGCGCTCTTCTTCCGGGTCAAGGATGAAGACGAAGCGGTGGCGCTCGCCAACGACTCGGCTTTCGGGCTTGGCGGCTCGGTCTTCACCGGCGACGTCGCGCGCGGCAAACGCGTCGCGAGCCGCATCGATACGGGCATGATGTTCGTCAATCACCCAACTTGGACGACGCCCGACCTGCCGTTCGGTGGGGTCAAGGACTCAGGCTACGGCCGCGAGCTTTCGAACATGGGCATCCAGGAATTCGTCAACAAGAAACTGGTTCGCGTCGAGGCGATCGACGCGCCAGCCTAGATCGCAAGGCGCGGATTTCGAACCAGCGCGGCGTCAACAGCGCGCCTTCGACTGACTTAAAAAGGAAAACAGCCATGGCTTCTACAATGCAGGCCGCAGTGGTCGAAACGTTCGGCCAGCCGTTGGTCCTTCGCGAATGGGACATGCCCACGCCCGGCCCAGGTCAGATCGTCGTGAAAACCGAAGCGTGCGGCGTGTGCCACACCGATCTTCATGCCGCGAACGGCGATTGGCCGGTGAAGCCAACGCTCCCGTTCATTCCGGGTCACGAGGCCATCGGTCCGGTCGTCGCGGTCGGAGCCGGCGTTACGATCGTCAAGGAAGGCGACTGGGTCGGGGTGCCCTGGCTACACTCGGCATGCGGTCATTGCGAATATTGCCTGAAGGCCTGGGAAACGGTTTGCGCCCAGGCGCAGTTCGGCGGCTACACGAAGAACGGCGGTTTCGCCGAATACGTTCTGGCCGACCCCAATTACGTCGCCCACATCCCCGACGGCCTCGCGGCGGCCGAGGCTGCCCCGCTCGTCTGTGCCGGCATCACCACCTACAAGGGCATCAAGGAAACCGGAGCCAAGCCCGGCGAATGGATCGCCGTTTCGGGCGCCGGAGGCCTCGGCCATCTGGCCATCCAGTATGCCAAGGCCATGGGACTGTCCGTCGCGGCGATCGACATCGACGACACAAAGCTCGAACATGCCAAGCGCCTCGGTGCCGATCTCGCGATCAACGCCAAGGCGGGTGACCCGGCGGAAGCCTTGAAGAAAGCGACGGGCGGCGGTGCTCACGGCGTCCTGATCACGGCGCCCTCCCTCCCCGCGTTCAAGCAGGGAGTCGCCATGACCCGCAAGCGCGGAACCTGCGTGCTGGTCGGGCTGCCGCCCGGCGAGTTTCCGGTCTCGCTCTTCGATGTAGTCGTTGACTGCATCACCATTCGCGGATCGTTCGTCGGCACCCGCCAAGACATGGCCGAAGCCCTCGCATTTGCCGCCGAGGGCAAGGTCAAGGCGAATATCGAACTGCAGCCGCTGTCGGCGATCAACGAGGTTCTGGGCCGGCTGCAACGTGGCGATGTGGCCGCGCGCGTCGTCCTCGATTTCGCGGGCAGCTGATCGTTATGACACGGCTCTCGATCGCATCGGCCGGCGCGAGATATGGCGGGCGCCGGCCTGCTTGGCCTGTCGGCGGTTTTCGCGCGCTCAACGTGAAAGATTGTCGGGTTTTACACCCAAGTCCTCGGTCAACCACTTGTTCTCAGTACCACAAGGCACCGCCGAGCCACTATATGGTGCACTTTGAAATGATGGATAAGTCGATTACGGGTCAGAGAGCCGCGGGTGGATCAGTTCTTTGCGTGCCACCGGACCGACTCGTTCAATAACATCAAGGGCGTTGGCATGGTCAAAGTAACACTGACCTCAGCAAGTCCCGGCGTTACCATGGCTATCTGGCAAATCCGCAGTTAAACCGGTCTCATTATGCTAGACATTGACATTGGCCATCCTTCATCGCTGGACAGCGTCACGCATATAATTCAGGTCGCGTTGACACCTATATTCCTGCTCTCAGGTATCGCGGCGCTCCTCAACGTGTTCTCGACTCGCCTCGCCCGTGTGGCCGACCGGGTGGATCAGCTTGCGCTAGCGCTCGAGAGAGCCAATGCAGCGGACGGCTTACTCCTTTCGGTCCAGCTAGCCTATCAGCGGAGGCGATCGCTGGTGCTTGATGCGGCCGTCGTGCTCGGCGCTCTCGCTGGAGGAGCGACCAGCAGCGCAACGCTTGTGCTCTTTCTCGGCGCTTTGCGCAATAACACGGTCGTCTCGGCGTTGTTCATACTTTTTGGTTTGGCAATTGTGTTCACCATCGGCGCACTCGCGGCGTTCGTGACGGAAATGCTGATGGCGAGTCGCGGTTTGCGGAGCACGGTCGCTGAACACTGCCGATCGGACCCGTGCACCAACGGCCCACAAGACGGTTGAGTTCACAGGCTCTCGCCCTAGCCGCCGCCACGAGCCTTCTCCTTTTTGATCAGGGTCAAAAGAACGACCTTGACCCTGGACTATGATCCAAGCGCGATAGAGCGATTGAGGTCAGTGATGGGCGGTTTCACAATTGGCGAATTTCCAGTGGCCGTAGGCCTCCGGACCAAGCCATCCGCTGCTGCAAGCGATTCGATGTCCGGCGCGCGCTGCATAGCGGCAGCCGCTCTGCCGAAATGAGAAAGGCCAAGGATGATCAGCCCCTCTGAGGTAATCGACCGGCGAAGAGTGCTGACGAATGGCGGCCTGCTTGGTCTCGCCGCGGTGCTTGCGCGCGGAGCGCCGGCCTATGCCTGGACACAGGACAGCCAGGCATTGGCGGTTTCGAACCCCGCCGCGGCAGGCGTGCGCAGCTACGATCTGGAGATCGACGACTACCGACTGATGGTCGACGGACGTCCCGGCAAGGCGATGGCGATCAACGGAACCGTGCCGGGGCCGCTCCTGCGTTTCCGCGAGGGCGAGGAGGCCGTCATACGGGTTACGAACCGCTTGAAGGAGATCGCCTCGATCCACTGGCACGGGATCCTCCTGCCCCCGGGCATGGACGGGGTTCCCGGCGTGAGCTTCGCCGGCATCGCGCCCGGCGAGACGTTCACCTACCGCTTTCCGCTGCTTCAGAGCGGCACCTACTGGTGCCACAGCCATTCGGGCGGGCAGGAGCTGCTCGGCGTTTACGCGCCCTTCGTCATCGATCCGGCCGGTCCCGATCCCGTCGCCTTCGACCGGGACTATGTCGTGTTGATGTCCGACTGGAGCTTCGAGGCCCCAGAAAAAATTATCGCCAATCTCAAGAAGCAGTCCGGATATTACAATTATCAGAAGCGCACGCTGGCCGATCTCGTCCGCGATGTCGGCGCGAACGGCTGGTCGGCGACGCTCACGGAACGGCTCAGCTGGTCCAAGATGCGCATGGACCCGACCGACTTCGCCGACGTCACCGGATACACCTACACTTACCTCATCAACGGACTGACGAGTGACGCCAATTGGACCGGGCTGTTCCGGCCGGGCGAGCGCGTGCGCCTGCGCTTCATCGCGGCTGGCGCAATGACCTATTTCGACATCCGCATCCCCGGGCTCAAGATGACCGTGGTGCAGGCGGACGGGCTGAACGTCCAGCCGGTTGAGGTCGATGAGTTCCGGATCGCGCCCGGCGAAACGTTCGACGTGATCGTCGTGCCTGAGGACCGCGCCTACACGCTGATGGCGGAGACGATGGACCGGAGCGGGTTCGCGCGCGGCACCCTCGCCCCGCGCGCGGGCATGACCGCCCCGATCCCGCCGCGTCGGCCGCGGCCGATCCGGACGATGGCCGACATGGGCATGGACATGGGCGGCATGGACATGGGCGGCATGGACATGGGCGCGGGCAAGGCCGGGATGGGGAGCATGTCCGGGATGCCGGGCGCCGTCGCTCCCTCGTCACCGCCAGTCATGGACATGAGCGGTCACCAGATGCAGAACATGGGCGCGGCCGAGCGGGTTCGCGCGGACGCCGCCGAAAAACTGAAGACGGCGCACCAATCGGGCATGGCCGACATGCCGACGACCGGCGGCGCGATGGGCGCCATGGGTGCGATGCCGGGCATGAGCGGCGAAGGCGCCGCGGCCAAAGATCAGCGCTTCGCTCACGGCCCCGACACACACGGGGTCGGCAATTCCTCGATCGCCATGGTCGCGAAGAACCGTCTCGGCGAACCGGGCTCGGGGTTCGACACCGAGAATTCGCGCGTCCTGGTCTACGCCGATCTTCGCAGCGTGATCCCGCAAACCGATCTGCGTGCGCCCGAGCGCGAGATCGAACTGCACATCACGGGCAACATGGACCGCTACAGCTGGTCCTTCGACGGCAAGAAATACTCCGAAGCGCGCACCCCGATCGCGTTCAGATATGGCGAACGGCTGCGCATGGTGTTCGTCAACGACACCATGATGGAACATCCGATCCACCTTCACGGCATGTGGATGGAGCTCGAGAACGGCGGCGGAGCGAACCAGCCGCGCAAGCATACGGTCAGCGTCAAACCCGCCGAGCGCCTGACGGTGGCTGTGACCGCAGACGCACCTGGGCAATGGGCGATGCACTGCCACCTGTTGCTCCACATGGAGATGGGCATGTTCCGCGTCGTCGAAGTCTCCTCCCCCGCCTGACCGGAGAAAGCCGTTGCGCTTCACACCTTCATTGTTGCCCGTCCTGTTCGTGCTGCCGACCGGTCTTCAAGCACAGGAGACGGGCGTGCAGGGAGCTGGCGAACCGATGGCTATGCCGATGCCGGCTCCCGGCAAAACTTCGCAAGCCGAACCGGTTGCTGCACCTGCCCCGACAGGCCAGGAGACAGCAACGCTGCCCAACCTTGCGGAGCGTTCGGGATGGCCGGAGCCGACCGCCGACAGCGCGAACTACAGCTACTTGGTGACAGAATTGCTTGAGTATCGCGAAAGTCGCGCCGCGGGAGCAATCCGATGGGATATTTACGGCTGGTACGGCGGCGACGTAAACCGGCTTTGGGTCAAGACCGAAGGGCTGCAAGACGTATCGGGGCCAGGCGGAGGCGAGCAGGAGGGGCAGCTTCTCTACGGCCGATTGATCTCGCCCTTCTTCGACTTTCAGGCCGGCGTCCGTTTTGCGCACCGCTCGGGGCCAGGCCCCAATCAATCGCGAACCTATGCCGCGATCGGCGTGCAGGGCCTCGCTCCTTACCGCTACTCGCTCGAACCGACGCTGTTCATCAGCCAAGATGGTAAGGTCTCCATGCGGGCGACCGCCACCTATGATCAGCAGTTGACCCAGCGGCTCATCCTGCAACCGCGCTTCGAGTTCGACGCCGCAGTTCAGAAGGATCGGTCGTTCGGCGTCGGTTCCGGGCTGAACAAGACCGAACTCGGTCTCAGGCTGCGTTACGAAGTCAAGCGCGAGTTCGCTCCCTATGTGGGTGTCTCGTGGACACAGAGCTACGGGAGCACGAAACGACTGGCGCGCGCGGAAGGTGAAGACACCAGCCTCGTCTCCGTCGTCGCGGGAGTCCGGATGTGGTTCTGAGAATGGCTCGCGTCTCGATTGAGCTGAACCAGTCTCGCCCGGCAGTCGAGGTGTCAAGATGTTTGACGGAAATGGAGCGTCGATATGAGTAATTCCATACAGAGCTTGGCACAACGGCTCCGAGCGCACCCCCTGACTTCGGTTATCTCCGGCATTCTCGTCATTGTGGCACTATATCTGGTGTACGAGCACCGCACCTCCCCACTTGCGACGCTCCCCTACCTCCTCCTGCTCGCTTGTCCGCTGATGCATCTTTTCATGCATGGTGGTCATCGCCGGCACACCAGCAAACATGCGGAGAACCCGGGAGGTTCAACGGGGGCAATCGGCAACCGCCTTGTTAGCCGCGAAGCAGAGGGTGGGCAGTGATATGCCGCTGCGGAGCGCCCATTGGCTCCGCGCGATTGCTCTGATGGCATTTGCCGCCGGTGCTTCCACGACGAGCGTCTCGCAAGCAGCGATCGCCCAGGCGGAGGCGAGCCTTGTCGGAACTTGGTCGTTCGACGGCCGCCAAGCCTGCAAGTCCGGACCAGCCTGGGTCTTCAGCCCCGACGGTTCGTATTCGGAGGTGATGCTCCCCGAGAGAACGCCGCGCGGGACCGGCGGGTGGCGTGAGCAGGACGGAAGCATCTTCTATTCGCTGGCCGTTCCGGCTTCGAGAACGCAGCGCCAGCCCCGGCTTGAACGCCGCATGACCATCATCGAGCGCTCACCGGACCGGATTGTTGCGGTGACACAGCGGCGGGTTCGGCATGTGATGCACCGGTGCCGGTAAGAACTTCGTGCTCGTGCCGCCCTGGCGGCTGGCGGGACGCTTATCCCGCCCAAACGGTGCAAGGGCGCCGGGTTCACACGCAGCGGGTCAGAGGGAAGATGGCGAGCGCGGCGATCACGGCTCAGTGCGGCCAGTATCCCAGCCGTCCCCACCGAGCGGGTCTTTGGTCCCGCTGCCGTTCGTGGCTTCGAGCAAACTCCCTGCGCCTCTGGTATGATCTCATACGACAGCCGGTTGGCGGCAGCCGGATTGGCGCACCAGCGAAGCTCGGGTTCCGCGTACAAGGTGCTGCCGCGCCGGTCGCGCACGCCTGCGTCTGAATGAAGGATAATATTGTGGATCACACGCACGAACACGCGGAGCGCGACCATCAAAAGAGGCCGGCCGGCTCAGGGGACGAAATGGTCAAGGACCCGGTATGCGGAATGACGGTGGACCCCGCTACGGCAAAACACCGCCATGATCTGGAAGGCACCATCTACCATTTCTGCAGCGCGGGATGCCGCGCGAAGTTTGCCGCGGATCCTGAGCGATATCTCAACCCTCCCGCTACAAAGCCCGCGATCACCAGTCCGGCAATGGGCGCATTGCCTGAGCCGGCTCAGGGGGCCGTCTGGACCTGCCCGATGCATCCCGAGATTCGCCGCCCCGGTCCCGGGAGCTGCCCGATCTGCGGGATGGCGCTGGAGCCGGCCGACCCCACGCTCGAGGAGGGCCCCAATCCCGAACTGATCGATATGACAAGGCGGTTCTGGGTCAGCGCCATTCTGTCCCTGCCACTCCTCGCTTTGGCAATGGGCGGCGAGCTTTTCGGCTGGCATCCGCTTCCGATGCGTACGTCGATGCTCGTCCAACTCGCGCTCGCTACCCCGGTCGTGCTCTGGGGCGCCTGGCCATTCTTCGAGCGAGGCTGGGCTTCGCTCAAGAGCCGAAACCTCAACATGTTCACATTGATCAGCCTCGGCGTCGGCGTTGCGTACGTCTTCAGCGTGGTGGCCACTTTGGCGCCCGATCTCTTCCCTCCCTCGTTCCGAACGATGGGAGGAGCCGTCCCGGTTTATTTTGAAGCGGCGGCTGTCATCGTCACGCTGGTTCTGCTCGGCCAGGTCCTTGAGCTGCGTGCCCGTTCGGCGACCGGACGGGCGATCCGCGCGCTGCTCGGCCTCGCCCCGAAAACGGCTCGCATCGTGCGCGCCGACGGACGAGAGGAAGACATCCCGCTCGAGCATGTCGTGGTCGGTGACACGCTTCGCGTGCGGCCCGGCGAGAAGATCCCGGTCGACGGCATCGTCACCGACGGCCGATCCTCGGTCGACGAATCCATGATCAGCGGCGAGCCCGTACCGGTTGAAAAAGTCCCCGGGGAGAAGGTGACCGGCGCCACCGTGAACGGCACTGGCAGCCTGTTGATGCGCGCCGAGCGCGTCGGCCAGGATACCATGCTGTCGCAGATCGTCCGCATGGTCGCAGACGCACAGCGCTCGCGGGCTCCCATCCAGGCCCTGGCCGACAAGGTCTCGGCCTGGTTCGTTCCTGCCGTCGTGCTAATCGCCATCCTCGCCTTTGGCGTGTGGTCGATCTGGGGTCCGGAACCGGCGCTCAGCTTCGCGCTCGTCAACGCGGTCGCGGTCCTCATCATCGCCTGTCCTTGCGCATTGGGTCTGGCCACCCCGATGTCGATCATGGTCGGCACCGGGCGCGGCGCGACCGCCGGCGTCCTCGTCAAGAACGCCGAGGCACTCGAGCTCATGGAGAAGATCGATACGCTGGTCGTGGACAAGACCGGCACGCTCACCCTCGGTAAGCCCAAGCTCGTCGCCGTCACGGCCGCGAAAGGGAGAGCCGAAGCCGAGGTGCTGCGGCTCGCGGCCGCCCTTGAACGAGGAAGCGAGCATCCGCTTGCACCGGCGATCGTGGACGGTGCCGAGGAACGCGGATTGGAGCTGCCGAGCACGACCGACTTCGCTTCGCACACCGGCAAGGGCGTGACCGGGACCGTGGAAGGGCGTCAGGTCGCTTTGGGCAATAAGGCGCTGCTTGAGGGCCTGGGCATCGACACCTCGGAGCTCGCCGGCCAAGCCGATGCGATGCGCGTGGAGGGCCAGGGCGTCATGTTCACGGCGATAGACGGAGCGCTTGCCGGGCTTATCGCCGTCGCTGATCCCATCAAGGAGAGCGCTGCCGGCGCGATCGCCGAACTACGCAAGGGAGGCGTTCGAGTGGTCATGCTGACCGGCGACAATCAGCGCACCGCGGATGCGGTAGCACGCAAGATCGGCGGGATCGACGAGGTCTTCGCCGACGTTCTCCCCGACCAGAAGCAGGCCGTGGTGGAACGGCTCCGTGCCGAGGGCCGCCGCGTCGCAATGGCCGGCGACGGCATCAACGATGCGCCTGCTCTGGCTGCGGCGGATGTCGGCATAGCGATGGGAACAGGAACGCACGTTGCGATGGAGAGCGCGTCGGTGACCCTGGTCAAGGGTGACCTTGGCGGGATTGTCCGCGCCCGCCGGCTCAGCCGCGCGGTGATGCGCAACATCCGGCAGAACCTGTTCTTCTCGTTCATCTTCAATGCGGCGGGCGTGCCAATCGCGGCCGGAGTGTTCTATCCCCTGTTCGGACTGCTCCTCAGCCCCATCATTGCCGGCGCCGCGATGGCGTTCAGCTCGGTGGCTGTTATCGGAAACGCGCTTCGTCTGCGGACGGTGCGGCTTTGATGGCGAAGCAGCTCCCCGTCTTTCGCCAGAACGGCAGTTGCTCGTTTTTAGCGAAGCTGAAGTAGGCTCTCCGATCTCGCCGGGCAGCCGCCATCGGTGGCAGTAGGTAGCTCCGGGCGTGGATCGAGCAAAACGAAATAGTTTGAGGGCGATATCAGGACAACGGACTCTATGACCATTACGCAGGTGGCCACGATTGATATCAGCGGTATTGTCCGGGTTGCGGTAACGGCCCTTGAACTTGCCGGCACGGGCGCGATCTTGGCGGGCGCCCTGATAGCTACCGCGGCTTGCGCCAAGAGAACCTGGTCCAGCGGCTACGAGGCGGCATATCGCCCCTTCCGCGCAGATCTTGGGCGCAGCATCTTGCTCGGGCTCGAGTTCCTCGTAGCGGGCGACATTCTCAAGTCGCTGGTTATAAACCCGACGCTTGCAGACCTCGTAGTCCTAGCCGGATTGATCCTCGTCCGCACCTTCCTGAGCGTCTCGCTTGGCGTCGAGATAAACGGGCACTGGCCGTGGCAAGAAACGCGTTTAGCACGCGAGCAAGCTGCGCGGGGAAACAAATGCCCCGAGAGCGACGGCAAGACGGATGAACCTGGGGAGGGCCAGTGAGGCCGAGGAAAATGGCAGATGCTGGTCGAAGGTTCAGAGCGCACCGCCTCAATGAAGGTCGCTATGCGACTGCGGGGATGGTTCAAGTCCACAGGCGAGACCGCTACAATTGTCGAGAGACCGTCCGATCGTCTCATAATTATGACGCTAACAGGGACGCTCCGGCTCTTCCTGGCCGGTTTGAGAGCAAGCGACGTATGAGCCAAGCTTTCACGCCAGCGCTCGGGAGGGAGGCGCTCACTCCGCTCTACGATCTGGTGATCCGCTTGCTAACCCGGGAGCGGTACTGGCGATCGCTGCTGTTGGAGCAAGTGGCGCCTCACGACGGTGAGAACATTCTCGATCTGGGCTGTGGGACGGGCACATTCGCGATCATGCTGAAGCTGCGATCGCCGGGCGTTCGCATCTTAGGTATCGATCCGGACCTCGGCATCTTACAGATTGCCCGAAAGAAGGCCCGGCGGGCGGGCGTTGAGATCGAGTGGCGGCAGGGTGTCGCGAGCGATCTTGCTGGCTCGCCAGGTACGTTCGACAAGGCGGTCTCGAGTCTCGTCTTCCACCAAGTGACACAGCGCGAAAAGGAGGCTGGTATCGCTGCGATGGTCGCCAGCGTCCGCTCGGGCGGCGAAGTTCATATCGCGGATTACGCGCAACAGAGAGGGTATATGCGGCAGCTTTTTCGGATCGTTCAACGTCTGGATGGATATGAGAACACCCAAGCAAATGCGGATGGAGCACTTGAGCGGATCTTCGCTCGGTATGACGGACCTACTCGAGCGGCGGCGGTGGTCGCGACGCCTACCGGCGCGATTAGCCTATTCAGGATGTTGGTGGATCATCCTTCTGAGAGGCAGGTACCCTAGATCCTGGATATTGCTGCGTCCTTCTCGCTCAGCGCGGAAATCTGCGGCTTCGGACGATCGGCACCCGACCCTGCCACAGGAAATGACCACCTCGAAGCGTTCTCTCAAGCGCTTGGGTCGCATTGCATTTGATCTGGGTCAATGTCGCGCTGGATGCTAGGTGCTGTTATCGGTCCAAGCCCCAGGACCTCCAGGAGATCACGATGCAGGCCCGACGCTTCTTGCTGGCGACCGCACTTCTCGTAGTGACCGCCCCTGTCGCGGTCATCGCTCAGCCCGCCGCCCGCACGCCGGGGCTGTGGCATGCGATCCTCATGCGCGGCAGCGTCGTCAAGGCAGGTCAGGCCAACCTCGTACTTTGTGTGGGCAAGGCGGACGGTGCTCAACCTGGGCAGATCCTCAACGTCTACCGGAACAAAGAACATCCTCATGGCCCGCGCGGGGCACCCCTGTTCACGCGCGTCGAAGTCGGCACGGTCCGGATTGATTCGGTGATCGATAATCACTTTGCGAAAGCGATCAAGGTGTCCGGTGACGTCAGGGCCAACGACATCGTGGAGCTTAAGCGTCGCTCAGGCTAAGCAATTGCGCGGCCGCCGGCGTGCCGCCCGACGCGGCAGCCGCGAATGGACCGACCGTTCACCTTATATGCAGAGGGAGCACTGACAATGGCCGAGTCGCTCAAGCCTAGCGCACCGCGGGTCCCCCAACCCGACACTGCGGCTCCTGCTATAGCGGCCTATGATGCGGGACTGCGGTCCTACATGTTGGGCGTTTACAACTACATGGCGAGCGGCGTTTTACTGACTGGCCTGATCGCGTTGTTCGTTGCCAGCAGCGCTCCCGTTCGCGCTCTGTTTTTTGCCACGAATGGTGCTCCAACTCTGCTGGGATGGGTCGCGGTGTTCGCACCGTTGGTCTTCGTTTTTGCGTTGAGCTTCGGCATCAGCCGACTGTCGGAGAATGCCGCCAAGACATTGTTCTGGGCCTACGCGGCGCTGATGGGTGTGTCGCTGTCGACAATTCTGCTCGCCTACACAGGCGTCAGCATTGCGCGCACCTTCTTCGTCGCTGCGGCGGCGTTTGGCGGATTGAGCCTATGGGGCTACACCACGAAAAGGGATTTGTCGCCTTTTGGAACCTTCCTGATCATGGGCCTGATCGGATTGCTCATCGCGATGATCGTTAACATGTTCCTGAAGTCTTCGACAATGGACCTCATCGTCAGTGCCGTTGGTGTCCTGCTATTCGCCGGGCTCACAGCGTACGATACGCAGCGGATCAAAAGCATCTACTTCTCAGTGGAAGGTAGCGAGTTCCGGGGCAAGTCTATGGTGATGGGTGCGCTGACCCTCTACCTCGACTTCATCAATCTGTTCCTGTTCCTGTTGCGTTTCATGGGCAATCGCCGATAGCGGATTGCCTCAAGGCTGCTTGAGCCACCAAGGAGGTTCTGGCAGACGATCCACCTCGGGCACTCGCAGTCTAGATGTTTTTGGTTCTGGGCGGTGTCCTGGCCTAAGTCGTCATGTTCGCGTGCTAAAAGCGAAACCACACCTCGCCGCGCGGTCGGCAGCGCCCTTGGTATCCATCCGGCGGACCCCGCCTTGCGGTGAAGTAGGCGATCACTCTTAAGGGCGCTCTCGAGAGCGCACTCAGGAGCGGTAGATGCGGCAGATCACTGTGATGCACGGACCAGAGCGTCGGCGGCGATGGAACGATGAAGAACGGCTGCGTATTTTGGCCGAAGCCTTCGCACCGGGGGCTTGCGTGGCGGACGTGGCGCGGTTGCACGACATTTCGACGGCGCGGATTTACACATGGCGCGCCAAATTGCGGCAGCAGATCGCGGTGCCTCAGTTTGCCGAGGCGGTGGTGGGTGCTGGGGAACCGTGTAGTCCAGAGATGTCGGCCCCGGTCATCGTGGTGGAACTGGGCGGCGAAGGGCGCGTCAGCATTTTCGCGGCGGCATCGCCTGATTTGGCAGCGGCTACGTTGAAGGCCCTGCGATGATCCCAGCAGGCGCGCGGGTGTGGATCGCGATGGGGCACACAGATATGCGCAAAGGGATGCAGGGGTTGGCGCTTCTGGTGCAGCAAAGCTTGAGCCGCAATCCGCACGGCGGCGATCTTTTCGTGTTTCGCGGGCGTGCCGGCGCACTGGTTAAGATCATCTGGCATGACGGCATCGGCATGTCGCTCTACGCCAAGCGACTGGAGAAAGGACGCTTCATCTGGCCCTCGGCGAAGGACGGCATGGTGTCGCTGACGGCTGCGCAGTTGGCCTGTCTTCTCGAAGGTATCGACTGGCGTAACCCACAACATTCTTGGCGGCCCGAGAGTGCCGGATAGGGCTGAATTTTTAGCGGTTTCCTTTGTATTTTTCGCTTCAAAAGCGCCGCATTATGTGATTCCATCATGGCTGTGGACATGGTCGTTTCGCCTTTGCCGGATGACATTGAAGCGCTGAAGGCGCTTGTCCTGGAGGCGACGATGCTGGCCAACGTCGCCACGCAGCGTGCGACAGAAGCCGAGGCGCGGTTGGCCAATGCCCAAGCACAAGCCAGCGCCACCGAAGCCCTGATCGCGCACCTCAAGCTGCAGATCGCCAAGCTACGACGCGAACAATATGGCCCCAGCGCCGAACGTAGCCAGCGCCTGCTGGACCAAATGGAACTTCAGCTTGAAGATCTGGAAGCCGACGCCACCGAGGATGACCTGACTGCCATCGCGATGGCAGAGAAGGCCACCACCGTCGTCGCCTTCGAACGCAAACGGCCAGTCAAGAAGCCATTTCCCGAACACCTGCCACGTGAGCGCGTGGTCATCCCGGCACCGTGCTCATGCCCGGCCTGCGGTGGTGAGCGTCTGTCGAAGCTCGGCGAGGACGTGACCGAGACGCTGGAAGTGATCCCGCGCGCGTGGAAAGTCATCCAGACGGTGCGCGAGAAATTCTCGTGCCGGGACTGCGAGAAGATCATGCAGCCGCCAGCGCCGTTCCATGTCGTGCCGCGCGGTTGGGCGGGGCCTAGCTTCCTCGCGATGTTGCTGTTTGAGAAGTACGGCCAACACCAGCCCCTCAACCGCCAAGCGGACCGCTTTGCCCGTGAGGGCGTGCCACTTAGCGTATCGACGCTCGCCGATCAGGTCGGGGCTGCCGCGTTCGCGCTGATGCCACTGTACCGGTTGATCGAGGCGCATGTTCTTGCTGCTGAGCGATTGCACGGCGACGACACCACGGTGCCGGTCATGGCCAAGGGCAAGACTGACACCGCAAGGTTATGGGTCTATGTGCGCGATGACCGACCATTTGCCGGTAGAGACCCGCCTGCCGCGTTGTTCCACTATTCGCGTGATCGACGTGGCGAACATCCGAGGGCGCATCTCGCGGCGTGGTCAGGGATTTTGCAAGCCGATGCCTATGGCGGTTATGGCGAGCTTTACGCCGCCCACCGCCAGCCTGCCCCCGTGCTGGAAGCGGGTTGCTTTGCGCACGCGCGCCGCAAATTCTTCGAGCTGGCCGATGTCGAGGGCGCAGCCCGCAAGAAGAGCCGGGGCGAGCGGTCACGCCAGATCTACCCAATCGCGCTGGAAGCCGTGCAAAAGCTCGATGCGCTGTTCGACATCGAGCGCAGCATTAACGGCAACAGCCCGAGCGAACGGCTCGCCGCCCGACAGGAGTTCAGCGCACCGCTGATGGTTGAACTGCACGATTGGCTGACCGCCCAATTGGCAAAGCTGTCGCGCAACCACGACTTGGCCAAGGCGATCAACTACATGCTGCGTCGCTGGGACGCGTTCACCCGCTTCCTCGACGATGGCCGGGTCTGCCTGACAAACAATGCTGCGGAACGCGCACTTCGCTGTGTGCCGCTGGGCAGGAAAGCCTGGCTATTTTGCGGCTCTGACCGCGGTGGCCAGCGCGCGGCAGTCCTTTACACCCTGATCCAGTCCGCCCGGCTGAATGATGTCGATCCGCAGGCCTGGCTGGCCGACGTCCTCGCGCGCATCGCCGATCATCCGGTACGCCAACTCGATCAGTTGCTGCCATGGAACATGGGGTAATCGCGGATCGTACTGAACCCTTTTACGACTTGGACGGGCGATATCGGTGCCATCAAAGTTCGGCGCTAAGATGAAGCGCTGGTTGGGGAAGTAGCCCTGATCCTGCCTATGACG
>Ga0308009_10000524_pt1 | contig 27738 bp, 24 predicted proteins | sample Neamet127_FD_203134 | JGI IMG/M metagenome (GOLD analysis project Ga0308009, IMG submission 203134) | Marine microbial communities from water near the shore, Antarctic Ocean - #127 | ecosystem: Environmental > Aquatic > Marine > Unclassified | place: Southern Ocean | collected 2014-07-24
AGAAGTTGAACTCGGAGCCAGGCACACCGGCCTCGGCCGTGGTCGGCACCTGGGGCAGGGCGGTCGCGCGTTTGGGTGATCCGACGGCGAGGGCTACCAACTGCCCGCCGCGGACCTGGCCGATCACTGGGGCAATTGGCGAGAAGTAGTAATCAACGCGGCCGGACATGACTTCGGTCACGGCTTCGCCGGAGCCTTTGAAGGGAATGTTGGTGGCTTCAATTTTTGCGGCGAGCTTGAATTTTTCGGCATTCAGATGCGTGGCGCTGCCCTGACCGGCAGACGCGAAGTTCATGCTGCCCGGTTTGGCGCGGGCGGCGGCCAGCAGTTCCTGCAGGGTTTTGATGTTTTTCGACGGCGACATGACCAGCACGTTGGGTGTGCTGGAGATTGGGGTCACGCCGACGAAGTCAGCGGTGGTGTCGAAGGGCAGCTTGGCAAAAGTGGAGGGGCTGACCGTGTGCGAGGACGAGTGGACCATGATGGTGTAGCCGTCCGGTGCCGCGGTGGCCACGGCCTGCTGGCCGATGGTGCCGCTGGCGCCGCCCCGGTTGTCGATGATCAGGGTCTGGCCCATGCTTTGGCCCATCTTGTCGGCGATGGCGCGGGCGATGATGTCGGTGGTGCTGCCTGCGGCAAACGGCACGATCACGCGGATCGGCTTGTTGGGGTAAGGGCTCTGGGCGCTGGCGGCCAGCGGCGACAGCACGGCCAGCACAGCGAGGGAAGTGAGCGAAGCCAGGGCGGCGCGGCGTGCAAAGGTCATGGTTGTCTCCTGAGGGTTTTTGAAAGAAACGGAAATCCGGTAAACACAAGCAGGCCAGAGTCTACAACTAATTCACCATTGAGTGAATTAAAATTGTAAAACACGTGCGGCACCGACTTCCAGTGGTGACGCTTCAGTTTCTAAGGACATACCCCAGGATCACGTCGCACATGTGCGAGAGCCGCTCATGGTGCGCCTTGGGCGTCATCAGATCGCGCCCGAAAATCGCCGACAGCGTGTGGTTGTTTGACAGGTAGAAATAGGCCATGCCGGCAATCGACACGTAGAGCTGGATCGGGTCAATGCCGCCGCGAAACAGCCCCTCGCTGCGCCCGCGCTCAAGGATTTCCGCCAGCGTCTGGATCAGCGGCGAGTTCATGTCGCGCACCCGCCCGGACATCGCCAGGTGCCGGCCCTGGTGCAGGTTTTCGCTGTTGAGAAGCGTGAGGAACTCGGGGTGAGCAATGTAATACTCCCAGGTGAACTGGGTCAGCCGCTGGATCGCCTGGGCCGGCGGCATGTCACGCAGGTGCAGTTTGTTTTCCGCCTCGCGGATGTCGGCATAAGCCTGTTCCAGCACTGCCAGAAACAGCTCGTCCTTGCTGGTGAAGTAGTAGTAGATCAGGCGCTTGTTGACATCCGCGCGTTCGGCGATGCGGTCCACCCGCGCGCCGCCCAGGCCGTGTTGCGCAAACTCGTCGCGGGCCGCCAGCAGAATGGCCAGTTGGGAACGGTCGGCATCGCGCGAGCGCGGCTCAACGGCTTTGATGGTTTTGACGGGCGGAACGGGTTTGGCTTTGACGCTTGGCATGGCAGGTAATTTAACTGTTTGGTGAATTAATGCAAGGCAACCGTCACGGTGTGAACGCGGCCGACCAAAAGGCGATATTGGATGACAGCGACTTTAGCAAGTCGCGCCCATAATGAAGCAGGCACCGGCCACCCGCGCCGCTGCCACTTCAAGGAGACGGCCATGAATGACTCGAGCACACCCAAAGACGGCGACTTCGCTAGCTGGGTCGACGAAAAGTCCGAGGCGCTCAAGTTCGAACTCGGCGATAAATTCCCGGTGCCGCCGACCGAATTGCATTCGCCCTCGGTGCATGTGGAAACTGGACGACAAAAACTCGAAGAAGTGCTGCTGGAACACGAGGAGCCGACCGCCGAGTTTCTTGAGGAACTGGATGCGCTAAAAAACGCGCCACCCCTGAGTGACGAAGAGCTGGCCCGGCAGGCGCTGGAAGCCGGCGGCGACGACGGCGACAACAAGACACCCGAATAGGCCCGCGCCGCACAGCTCTGGTCTTTGCCAGCAGGGGCCGCGGGTCCGGCTCTGCCGGCCCGCAGGCGCAGCGCCCCCTCGGGGGGCAGAGAGCTACGCGAAGCGAGAGAACGTGGGGGCTCCATTCCAACGGCACAATTAGGGCATGACAACACAACTAGCCGGCCATCTTCTCGTTCAATGCCTTGTCACTCAGGGCGCCACCCACGCCTTCGGCGTTCCCGGCGAAAGTTATCTCGCGGTGCTCGACGGTTTTCATGCCTACAGCGACGACATCCGTTTCATCACCTGCCGGCAGGAGGGCGGCGCCGCCTTCATGGCCGAGGCGCACGGCAAGCTGACCGGCCGGCCCGGCATCTGTTTCGTGACGCGCGGGCCGGGCGCGACCAATGCCTCCATCGGTGTGCACACCGCCTTCCAGGACTCCACGCCCATGATTTTGTTCGTCGGCGACGTGGCCAGCGACACGCGCGACCGCGAGGCTTTTCAGGAAGTCGACTACAGCAGTTTTTTCGGGCCATCTACCAAAGGTATGGCCAAACGGGTAGAGCGCATTGACGACGCGCGGCGCATCCCCGAATACGTGGCGCGCGCCTTCGCCACCGCCATGAACGGCCGGCCTGGGCCGGTGGTGCTGGTGTTGCCGGAGGACATGCTGACGAAGTCCGTCGATCTGGCGCCTTTGCCGCGCGTGGAAGCCGTCGAAGCCTGGAGCGACCCCGGTTCGCTGCGCAAGCTGCGCGAGATGCTGCTGCAGTCTGAACGCCCGCTGGTGATTGCCGGCGGTGGTGGCTGGACGCCGCAGGCCGCACAGGCGCTGCAGCGTTTTGCCGAAAACTGGTCGCTGCCGGTCGGCAATGCCTTTCGTTTCCAGGACACCTTTGACAACCACCACCCGCTTTACGCCGGTGACGTCGGTATCGGTCTGAACCCGAAACTGGCGGCACGCATCAAACAAGCCGATTTGATCCTGGCCATTGGCCCGCGCCTGGGCGAGATGACCACCGGCGGCTACACGCTTATCGAGGCACCTCAGCCCAAGCAAAAGCTGGTGCACATCCACGCAAGCGCCGAAGAACTCAACCGGGTGTTCCAGGCCGACCTGGCCATCAACGCCACCATGAATGCGGCAGCGCGTTCGCTGGAGGTGCTGACTGCACCCGTGACCGTGCCCTGGCAGGCCTGGGCCGAGTCCGCCAATGCAGATTACCTCGCCAACATCGCCCCCACCAACGGCGGTGTGGTGCTGCCCGGCACGATCGACATGCCGGCCATCGTCGCCACGCTGAAGAAGCTGCTTCCCGAAGATGCGGTGCTGACCAACGGCGCCGGCAACTTCGCAAGCTGGGTGCACCGCTTCTTTCAGCACCACGGCCTGGTCAAGGGCCTGAAGACGCAGCTCGCGCCGACGGTGGGTGCCATGGGTTATGGCGTACCCGCCGGCATCGCGGCGGCCATCACCACCGGCCGCACCGCCTTCACGATTGCCGGCGACGGCGACTTTTTGATGAACGGGCAGGAGCTGGCGACCTCCGTGCAGCATGGCGCCAAGACCATTGTGCTGCTGCTCAACAACGGCATGTACGGCACCATTCGTATGCACCAGGAGCGCGAGTACCCGCGCCATGTCAGCGGCTCGAATCTGCAGAACCCGGACTTCTGCGCACTCGCGCGGGCCTACGGCTACGCCGCCACACGCATCACGCGCACCGAAGAGTTTGAAGCCGTCATGCGCCAGGCGCTGCAGGGCAAGGAAGGCGCGCTGATCGAGATCATGCTGGACCCGGAAGTCATCAGCACGCGTGGCACCTTGTCCGGCATCACGAACGCAGCGACGGGCCGCCCCTAGCAAGTTCAGCCCCCTCGGGGGGCAGAGAGTTACACGTATTGAGCGAACGTGGGGGCACAAGTTCTGCGCTACAAAAACAATAGCTGCTTGCGCCCGTGGGGTATGGGCTGCATCATGTTTTGACATAAAAAAAGGGCCACTTGCGTGGCCCTTTCGGCGATTCCGGTTCCCATGCGCGTGAGCGCCGGGGGATCGCTGCGACGTTTACTTGACGTGCTTGCCGATCAGGCCAGCCATCTCGAACATCGACACCTGCGCCTTGCCGAAAACGGCACGCAGTTTTTCGTCGGCGTTGACCATGCGCTTGTTGACCTTGTCCTGCAGACCCTTGGCCTTGATATAGACCCAGAGCTTGCGCACGATCTCGGTGCGGGGCAGCGCAGCAGCGCCAACCACAGCCGACAAAGCGGGGCTCAGTGTCAGTGGCTTCATGAAAGCTGCGTTGGGCGTACGCTTTTTGGCGGGCGCTTTTTTCGCAGGGGCTTTCTTGGCCACAACCTTTTTCGCAGGGGCTTTTTTCGCCACTACTTTTTTAGCCGGTGCTTTCTTCGCAGGGGCTTTTTTCGCAGGAGCTGCTTTCTTCGCAGCTACTTTCTTTGCCGGTGCAGCCTTTTTTGCGGCTGCTTTTTTTGCCGGTGCTTTTTTTGCAGTTGCCATGATTGATTTTCCTTCTAGAAGTTGATAAATCACCAATGCAGATAACTACTCTTCACTGGCAAGGGGGATGCTACTGGAGAAAACCACTGTTTCATAGGAAAAACGCAATTTTTTTGGTCTTTTTTGTTGCTGATTTACCTCTGAAAATCCAAAAACGCCCAATGAAAATCGAGCGGCGGCCGGACGGAGGTGCCTCTCACGCGCTCCACGGACACCGCATCGCAGCGAAAAAACGCCGCGCCTACCGACACTTTTGTTCGCATCGAATACGCGCACCGGACCTCACATCGCCCTCATGCAACACAGCAGGTAGCGCGCTTAACACCGTGCCAGCACACGGCATTTTCCGTGTGTGCATCAGGGCTGGCGGGGTGTCCGTGGTGACCCGCCGTGTCGTGCGACAACTCCCTCCTGGCGATGCGGCGCAATGCACCCTCTGTTGGCAAGCTCTCCGCGAAAGGCTGCGTCCCCTTCACAAGAGCGTTCGCGACGGGCGATTTAAGAGGGCTCCATAAAAACGACAGCGCGGGCCGTTTCCGCGTCTTGCCGCCTTTGTTTCGCGATTTTCGGGGCTGAACTGTTGTTGCTCGACAAGTGGGGCACAGCTCGCGACACTGGAGGTTTTTCAAGCAAGAGGGCAGACCATGGCTGAATTCATCGCCGACATCACCTGGGAGCGCGGCGCGCAGGATTTTTTGAAGGGCCGTTACAGCCGGCGCCACCTGATGCGTTTCGACGGCGGCGCCGAGGTGGCCGGTTCGTCCTCGCCGCACTCGGTGCCGCTGCCGATGTCCGACGCCGCAGCGGTTGATCCGGAAGAGGCTTTTGTGGCCTCGCTGTCCAGTTGCCACATGCTCTGGTTTTTGGCGATTGCCGCCAAACGCAAATTTTGTGTGGACCGGTATACCGATGCAGCGGTCGGGATCATGGCAAAGAATGCGCAGGGAAAAATGGCGATGACCGTGGTCACACTGCGTCCTGCGGTGGTTTTTTCGGGTGAACGCCTGCCCACGCGCGAGCAGCTCAACCAACTTCACCACGAAGCGCATGAAGAGTGCTTTATCGCCAATTCGGTGCGCACCGAGGTCCGCTGTGAACCGGTGGTCGGCGATGTTTGATGCCGTCCTCCAGCCGCCTGCCAACCCCGCAGTCCGATCACTTCGATCCGCAACGCGCCAACCGCCGCAGCCTGGGTTTCGGAGCGGGCGTCCACGCCTGTCCAGGCGCCGCCATTGCTATCGAAACAGTAGCTGCTTGCGCCCGCCTGGTATGGGCTGGAGGTCGATTTGACTCATATTTCGGGCGGCAGACGGGATTTCGCCCACTGGGCAATGCCCGCATCCCGGTTTTTGAAGAATGACAATTGCAAACCAAGGAGACGCAAGATGGTGTCAGTGATTTTTGAAGTCTGGCCCGACCCGGCCCACCGCGAGGGCTACCTGAACTGGGCGGCCGAACTGAAGACCGAGCTGCTCAAGATGGACGGCTTTATTTCCATTGAGCGCTTCCAGAGCCTCTCCGAGCCCGACAAGCTGCTGTCGCTGCAGTTCTGGCGCGACGATGCCTGCCTGACGGCCTGGCGCAACCTGGAGGCACACCGCGCCGCGCAAAACGCAGGCCGCAGCACCCTGTTCAAGGATTACCGCTTGCGCATCGCCGAGGTGACGCGTGACTACGGCCTCATGGAGCGTGACGAGGCGCCTGCAGATTCACGCCAGGCCCACGGTTAGACGTTCAGATACCGGCCAGCGCGACCGAGTTCTCCAGCGCCTGGCCGCCGCCGTAGCTGTCCTGAACCGGTGGCACACCGCCCAGCGTGACGCGGATCGCGCAGTACTTGAACTCCGGGATCTTGGCAAACGGGTCCAGCGCCGCGTTGGTCAGCTTGTTGATCGCTGCCTCGTAGTAGCAGAAGGGCACAAACACCGCCCCGCGCGGCGAGCTTTCGTCGGCGCGCGCGTACAGCGCGACCGTGCCACGGCGAGATTCAATCGTCACCACATCACCAGGTTTGCCACCCATGTCGGCGAGGTCCAGCGGGTGCACCAGCGCCACTGGATCGGGCTCGATCGCATCGAGCACGGTGGCGCGCCGCGTCATGCTGCCGGTGTGCCAGTGTTCGAGCTGGCGCCCGGTGATCAGCACCATCGGGTAGTCGGTGTCCGGCCGCTCGGCGGCCGGAATGATGTCGGCCGGCACAAAGCGGGCACGGCCGGTCTCGCGCGGGAAGCTGTCCACAAACACCACCGACTGACCGGGGTCGCCTTCCTTCATGCAGGGGTAGGTGACCGAATGCTCGCGCTCCAGCCGGTCCCAGGTGATGCCGCCTATGCTGGGCATGGTGTGGCGCATCTCGTCGAAGACTTCGCTGACATGGTTGTAGTGCCAGCCGCAACCCATGCGGTTGGCAATCTGCTGGATGATCCACAAGTCCTGGCGCGCGTCGCCGGGCGGGTTGATGGCCTTGCGGCCCATCTGCACCAGCCGGTCGGTGTTGGTGAAGCTGCCGTCCTTTTCGGGGAAGGCGCTGGCAGGCAGGATCACGTCAGCCAGGTAGGCGGTCTCGGTCAGGAAGATGTCCTGCACCACCAGATGGTCCAGCGCCGCCAGCGCTTCGCGCGCGTGGTTGGCGTCGGGGTCGGACATGGCCGGGTTTTCACCCTGCACATACATGCCGCGTATGCCGCCCTTCTTGATCGCGTGCATGACCTCGACCACGGTCAGCCCGACCTGGTCGTCGAGCGAACCTTCAGGCACCTTCCAGGCCTTCTCGAAGTGAGCGCGTACCGTGGGGCTGGAAACATGCTGGTAGTCGGGGAACATCATGGGGATCAGACCGGCGTCGGACGCGCCCTGCACGTTGTTCTGGCCGCGCAGCGGATGCAGGCCGGTGCCGGGACGGCCAATCTGCCCGGTCATCAGCGACAGTGCAATCAGGCAGCGCGCGTTGTCGGTGCCGTGCACGTGTTGCGACACACCCATGCCCCAGAGAATCATCGAGCCCTTGGAGGTGGCGTACAGGCGCGCCACATAACGCAGCGTGTCAGCGTCGATGCCGCAGATCGGTGCCATCAGTTCCGGGGTGTAGCCCTCGACGTTTTTGCGCAGCTCTTCGTAGCCGATGGTGCGACTGTCGATGAAAGACTGGTCCACCAGGCCTTCGGTCACGATGACGTTCATCATGGCGTTGAGCATGGGCACGTCGGTGTCGGGCTTGAACTGCAGGTGGCGGTGCGCCATGCGGGTCAGGTCCGAGCGGCGCGGGTCCAGCACCACCAGCTTGGTGCCGTTTTTGATGGCGTTCTTGATCCAGGTGGCAGCCACCGGGTGGTTCACGGTTGGGTTGGCGCCTATGATCACGACAACATCGGCCTTGGTCACGTCCATCACCGGGTTGGACACCGCGCCCGAGCCTATGCCTTCGAGCAGGGCGACCACTGACGAGGCATGGCACAAGCGTGTGCAATGGTCGACGTTGTTGCTGCCGAAACCGGTGCGCACCAGCTTCTGGAACAAATAGGCCTCTTCGTTGCTGCCCTTGGCCGAGCCGAAACCGGCCAGCGATTTCTTGCCGTGGGTGTCGCGGATGGCGGCGAGTTTGCCGCCGGCGAATTCGAGCGCTTCTTCCCAACTGGCTTCCCGGAACACGTCCATCACCCGGTCCGGGTCCATGCTGAAGTCGCCGGTTTTGGGCACGCCTTCGCGGCGGATCAGCGGTTTGGTCAGGCGGTGCGGATGGTGCGCATAGTCGAATCCGTAGCGGCCCTTGACGCACAGGCGCTCATGGTTGGCGGGACCATCGCGGCCTTCGACAAACAGAATCTTGTCGTCCTTGACGTTGTAGGTGAGCTGGCAGCCGACACCGCAGTAAGGGCAGACCGACGCGACCTGTTTGTCAGGCACCGTGAGCGCGGCTTCGCGTGCCGGCATCAGTGCGCCGGTCGGGCAGGCCTGCACACACTCACCGCAGGCCACGCAGGTGGATGCGCCCATGGCGTCGTCCATGTCGAACACGATCTTGGCCTGGTCGCCACGGAAGGCCAGGCCGATCACGTCGTTGACCTGCTCGTCGCGACAGGCGCGCAGGCAGCGGGTGCACTGGATGCAGGCGTCGAGATTGACGGCAATGGCGGGGTGCGACAGGTCCTGACGCACTTGTTGGCGTGCCTCGAAGCGCGGCTTGCCGACGCCGATTTTGGCGGCCCACTGGTCCACCTCGTTGTTGCGTGTGTAGACCTTTTCGGGCATGTCGGACAGCAGCAGTTCGAGCACCAGCTTTTGTGAAGCGACGGCGCGTTCGCTGTCGGTGACGACTTTCATGCCGGCCGCCGGCGCGCGGCAGCAGGAGGGCGCCAGCACCCGTTCGCCGTTGATCTCGACCATGCAGGCGCGGCAGTTGCCGACGGCTTCCAGGCCTTCCTTGAAGCACAGGTGCGGGATTTCCACACCTTCACGCTTGGCCACTTGCAGCAAGGTTTCGGTGGCGCGGCCCTGGACTTCACGGCCATTGAGGCTGAAGCTCAGCAGCGGGGCGTCGAGCTCGGCGAGTTCCTGTCGGGTTATTGCATTCATCGTGTTGCCTTTTCTGTGGGCCGAACGGACTCAAGCCAGTTCATGCGGGAAGTATTTGACGACGCAGTCCATGGGGTTGGGCGCCGCCTGACCCAGGCCGCAGATCGACGCGTCGCGCATCACCAGCGACAGGTCGGCCAGCAGGGGCAGGTCCCATTTGGGCTGTTCCATCAAATGGGCGGCCTTGGCCGTGCCGACGCGGCAGGGCGTGCACTGGCCGCAGGATTCGTGCTGGAAGAAACGCATCATGTTGCGCGCCGCATCGGTGGCCGTGTCCTTGTCGGACAACACCATGACCGCTGCCGAGCCGATAAAACAACCATAGGGCTGCAGCGTGTCGAAGTCGAGCGGGATGTCGTTCATCGTCGCCGGCAGAATGCCGCCCGAGGCGCCGCCGGGCAGGTAGGCGTAAAAAGTCTGGCCGTCCAGCATGCCACCGCAATATTCGTCGATCAGCTCCTGGATCGTGATGCCGGCAGGCGCCAGCTTCACGCCGGGCTGCTTCACGCGGCCCGAGACCGAGAAAGAACGCAGGCCCTTGCGGCCGTTGCGGCCGTGCGAGGCGAACCATTCGCCGCCTTTTTCCAGGATGTCGCGCACCCAGTACAGGGTTTCGAAGTTGTGCTCCAGCGTGGGCCTGCCAAACAGGCCGACTTGGGCCACATAGGGCGGGCGCAGGCGCGGCATGCCACGTTTGCCCTCGATCGACTCGATCATGGCCGACTCTTCGCCGCAGATGTAGGCACCGGCGCCGCGGCGCAGCTCGACTGCGGGCATCCCGGCCATCAGCGACGAAGCCCTGAGCTTGTCCAGCTCGGCCTTCAGCATGTTGCGGCAACCGTGGTATTCGTCGCGCAGGTAAACATAAATTTTTTCGATGCCAACGGCCCAGGCGGCAATCAACATGCCTTCGAGGAAACGGTGCGGGTCGCGCTCAAGGTAAACGCGGTCCTTGAAGGTGCCGGGCTCGCCTTCGTCGATGTTGACGGCCATCAGGCGCGGACCTTTTTCAGCCTTGACAATGCGCCACTTGCGGCCTGAGGGAAAACCGGCACCGCCCAGCCCGCGCAGGCCGGAGTTTTCCATGGTCTTGATGACGGCTTCGACCTCCTGCTGGCCGGAAACACATTGCTGCAGCAGGGTGTAACCGCCGGCGGCCTGGTAGGCCGCGAAGTCCACAAAACCCTCGGGTACATGATTGACGGCGCCGGCGGCAACGGTGGCCATCACGGCTTCGCAAGTGGCTTGCGGCACCGGATTTTGCCCGACCACCACCGCCGGGGCCTGCTCGCAACGTCCGATGCACGGTGCGGCAATGACCTGGATGTCGCGGCCGAGAAGGCCCGGCAGTTTGGCCAGCAGGTCCTGGGCGCCCGCCATTTCGCAGGACAGGCCGTCACACACCCGCACCGTCAGCGGCGCGGGTGCCGCCTCGCCTTCCTTGATCACGTCGAAGTGGTGATAAAAAGTGGCGACCTCGTACACCTCGGTCTGCGCCAGGCGCATTTCCTGCGCCAGCGCGGCCAGGTGGGCGGCTGACAGGTGGCCGAAGTGGTCCTGCAGCTTGTGCAAGTGTTCGATCAGTAAATCGGCCTGGCGCGACTCGGTGCCCAGCAATTGCTGCACCTCAGCCAGCGCCACCGGATCGACGCGGCGACCCTTGGGCGCCTGGCGTTTTCTCTGCTTGGAGGAAGCCTCCAGGACGGCGATGGGGATGACGGGGTAGTTCATGGGGGCTGCTAACTTGTTGGAAAAACGCGGACTGACCCGCTAGATGACGTGTTCGGTGCGTAACTCGGCGATGTACTCGGCGCTGTAGCCGAGCTGCGTCAGCACCTCGTCCGTGTGTTCACCGAGCAGCGGTGAGCGCGTGACTTCGGTGGCGCTGTCGGACAGCTTGATCGGGTTGCCCACGGTCAGGTACTTGCCGCGTGTCGGGTGGTCCACCTCGACGATGGTGCCACTGGCCCGCAGGGCAGGTTCTTCGGCGATTTCCTTCATTGACAGGATGGGGCCGCAGGGGATGTCGTACTTGTTGAGGATGTCCATCGCCTCGAACTTGGTCTTGGTCATGGTCCATTGTTCGATGCGCGCGAAGATGGGCTTCAGATGCAGCAGGCGGGCAGCGGCGGTGGCGTAGGCCTCGTCGGTGATCCAGCCTTCCTCGCCGATGACCTTGCAGACAGCCGGCCACACGCCCCCCTGCGTGATGAAGTAGATGTAGGCGTTGGGGTCGGTTTCCCAACCTTTGCATTTGAGGATGGAGCCTGGCTGGCCACCACCGGAGGCATTGCCGGCGCGCGGCACGGCGGCTCCGAATTTGCCGTCCGGATACTGCGGGTACTCATGCATGGTGCCGGTGCGCTCCAGACGCTGCTGGTCGCGCAGCTTGACGCGGCACAGGTTCAGCACGGCGTCCTGCATCGGGGCCAGCACTTTTTGGCCACGGCCGGTGGTGTTGCGCTGATACAGCGCGGCCATGATGCCCAGCGCCAGGTGCAGGCCGGTGCCGCTGTCGCCGATCTGGGCGCCGGTCACCATGGGTGGGCCGTCGTCGAAACCGGTGGTCGATGCCGAACCGCCAGCGCACTGGGCGACGTTTTCATAGACCTTGCAGTCTTCGTAGGGGCCGGGGCCAAAGCCTTTGACCGAGGCCACGATCATGCGCGGATTGAGCGTCTGAATGTGCTCCCAGGTGATACCCATGCGGTCCAGCGCGCCAGGGGCAAAGTTCTCCACCAGCACATCGCAGGTCTTGATGAGTTCGTCGAGCACCTGTTTGCCCTTGGCGTTCTTGGTGTTCAGCGTGATCGAGCGCTTGTTATGGTTCAGCATGGTGAAGTACAGGCTGTCCACGCCGGGGATGTCGGCCAACTGGCCGCGTGTGGCGTCACCCTCGCCGGCGCGCTCGACCTTGATCACATCCGCACCAAACCAGGCCAGCAACTGGGTGCAGGTCGGGCCCGACTGGACGTGGGTGAAATCGAGGATACGGACACCGTCTAATGCTTTGCTCATGGAAATACCTGCCTGGAAGTTGAAATAGTTTGCTCAAACATGGCTACGGCGGCGCCTGCAGCCGGTTCAACCCCTATGGTAATCACTGGGCACTTGCGCTCAGACTCAAGGAGCTTTGACGGGAGCAGCCAGCTGGATTTCAAGTTCGGTCAGGCGTTTTTTCAGGGCTCTTTCTTCGGCGAAACGGCTGGTCTCGTCGCGGATGACCGCCACAATCGCCGAAACTTTGTTGTCAGGCGTGTGAAGCAGGGCCACGGTGAAGGCGATGGACAGCGAGTGCCCATCCTTGTGTACCGCCGGTACCCGGAGCACATCGTTGCCATAGCGGGTTTTTCCGGTCGCCATGGTCTGGTGGTAGCCGTCCCAATGGCGCTGTTGCTGGCGCTGCGGGATGATGATGTCGAGCGACTGGCCCAGTGCCTCGGCTTCTGTGAAACCAAACATACGCTGAGCGGCCGGATTCCACAAAACGATGGCGCCACCCGCGTCTGAAGCAACGATGGCGTCACCCACGGCTTCTACAAGTTGTTTCAGGTCGGTTGTTGTTTGCATAAATCCAATCGTGGTGCTGGCAAATGTTCCTTAAACAAAGACGGCGCTCACCTGAACGCCGTCTTCTCAGGTCTTGACGACCAAGGCCTCAAATTTTCGTGGTTTAAACCGCTTTCGCCGTATGCATCGCCGCAATCTGGTCTTTGCTATAGCCGAGCTCGGCCAGAACTTCGTCGGTATGTTCGCCCAGCAGAGGCGATGCCGTCACTTCGGGCTTGGTGTCAGAGAACTTGATCGGGCTGCCCACGGTGAAGTAGCTACCGCGCACTTTGTGCGGTACTTCAACGATGGAGCCACTGGCGCGCAAGGATTCGTCATGCAACAAATCCTTCATCGACAACACGGGCGCACAAGGAATATCAAACTTGCGGAAGATATCCACGGCTTCGAACTTGGTCTTGTCAGCGATGAATGCTTCAATCGTCGCGAAGATGTCCATGATGTGCGGTTGGCGTGCTTTGGCCGTGGTGTAGGCGGGGTCGGTTTTCCATTCGGGTTTGCCCAGTGCGTCGCAGATTGGCTCCCAGGCGTGGCCCTGGACCGTGAAATAGATGTAGGCGTTGGGGTCGGTCTCCCAGCCCTTGCATTTCAGAATCCAGCCGGGTTGTCCGCCCCCGCCGGCATTGGCGCCACGCGGCACCACGCCGTCCTTGAAGGCTTCCATCTCATGCGGGTATTGCGGGTACTCTTCCAGGTAGCCAAGGTTGTCCAGACGCAACTGGTCGCGCATTTTGACGCGGCACAGATTGAGCACACTGTCCTGCATGGACACGGCGACTTTTTGGCCCTTGCCCGTCTGCTGGCGGCCGATATAGGCCGTCAAAATACCGATGGCCAGGTGCATGCCGGTATTGCTGTCGCCCAAAGCGGCCGACGAAATGGTGGGACCTGAGTTCTCGCCCTTCCAGTAGCCGGTGGTGGACGCTGCGCCGCCTGCGCACTGGGCCACGTTTTCGTAAACCTTCAGGTCTTCGTAGTGGTGGCCGTCAGAGAAACCCTTGACAGATGCCAGAATCATTTTCGGGTTGAGTGACTGGATGTGTTCCCAGGTGAATCCCATACGGTCCAGCGCGCCGGGTCCGAAGTTTTCAACCAGGACGTCGCTTGTTTTGATGAGCTTTTCCAGGATGGCCTTGCCCTCGGGCTTCTTCGTATCCAGCGTCAGACCGCGCTTGTTGCTGTTGAGCATGGTGAAGTACAGCGCGTCCGCGCCTTCGATGTCGCGCAACTGGCTGCGGGTGACGTCGCCAGAGCCAGGACGCTCGACCTTGATCACGTCTGCGCCGAACCAGGCCAACATCTGCGTACAGGCGGGACCGGCCTGTACGTGGGTGAAGTCGATAATCTTGATGCCCGCGAGTGGTTTGTTGCTCATTTTGCTTTCTCCTTAAATAGTGACTTGATTACTTTTTCTTCGCGCTTTGCGGATTCAGGCTGGTGATGCGGCCGCTTTCAGTGCCCGCCGTCTCGTCGATGATGGCATTGATCAGGGTCGGTTTGCCCGACTTGACGGCTTCGTCCAGCGCCTTGGCCAGTTCCGCGGGGGTGTTGGCCAGAACGCCGACACCGCCGAAGGCCTGCATCATCATCTCGTAACGAGCATTCCTGACAAAAACAGTGGGAGCCACATCGCCGCCCAGCGGATTCACGTCGGTGCCCTTGTAGATGCCGTTGTTGTTGAAGACGATCACGCATACCGGCAGGTTGTAGCGACAGATGGTTTCGACTTCCATGCCGCTGAAGCCAAAGGCGCTGTCACCTTCAATGGCGATCACGGGTTTGCCCGTGACCACCGCTGCCGCGACCGCAAAACCCATGCCGATACCCATGATGCCCCAGGTGCCGACGTCCAGACGCTTGCGCGGCTCGTACATGTCGACAATGCTGCGCGCGAAATCCAGCGTGTTGGCGCCTTCGTTGACGACGATGGCGTCCGGACGCGCCTTGACCGCGTCGCGGATCACGTTCAACGCGCTGTGGAAGTTCATTTTCTCCGGGTTCAAAGCCAGGGTGGCAGCCATCTTGGACAGGTTTTTGTCCTTGCGCTCCTTGATGCCGTCGGTCCAGTCTGCGGGCGGTTTGGCCCAGCTAGAGCCGAGACCGGCCAGCAGTGCCGACACGCAGGAACCGATGTCGCCCACCAGCGGCGCGGCGATGGGCACGTTGCTGTCCATCTCGGTCGGCGAGATATCAATCTGGATGAACTGGCGGGTGTCGGCGTTGGCACCGCCCCAGGTCTTGCCCTTGCCATGCGACAGCAGCCAGTTCAGGCGCGCACCCACCAGCATCACGATATCGGCTTCGGCCAGCACATGCGAGCGCGTGGCCGCGGCCGACTGTGCGTGCGTGTCGGGCAGCAGGCCCTTGGCCATGGACATCGGCAGGTAGGGGATGCCGGTTTTTTCGATCAGGGCACGGATGTCGGCGTCGCACTGCGCATAAGCCGCACCCTTGCCGAGCACGATCAGGGGACGTTTTGCGCTTTTGAGCAGGTCAAGTGCGCGCTTGACGGAGTCAGGCGCGGGGAGCTGGCGCGGCGCGGGGTCGACAACCTTGATGAGTGAGCGTTTGCCAGCTTCGGCGTCCATGGTCTGGGCGAACAGCTTGGCCGGCAGGTCCAGGTAGACACCACCGGGACGGCCCGACAACGCGGAGCGAATGGCGCGAGCGATACCAACGCCGATGTCTGCAGCATGCAGCACGCGGAAGGCGGCCTTGCACAGCGGTTTGGCGATCGCGAGTTGATCCATTTCCTCATAATCGCCCTGCTGCAGGTCGACGATTTCGCGTTCGCTGGAGCCGCTGATCAGGATCATCGGGAAGCAGTTGGTGGTGGCGTTCGCCAGCGCTGTCAGGCCGTTGAGGAAGCCAGGTGCTGAAACTGTCAGGCAGATGCCGGGCTTTTGCGTCAGGAAGCCGGCGGCAGCAGCGGCATTGCCGGCATGTTGTTCGTGGCGGAATGAAATCATGCGGATGCCTTCGGCCTGAGCCTTGCGCGTCAGGTCGGTGATGGGAATGCCGGGCAAGGCGAAAATCGTGTCGATGCCGTTGAGTTTCAGGGCGTCGATGACAAGGTGAAACCCGTCAGTCTGTTCGGTTGATTGAACGTCGTTTGTCATGATGAATGGTTCTTCGTTTGACTTCAATAAGGATGGAGCAATTGGGCTGGCAGCATCAGGTGTGACAAAAGACCCGCTGGCCGATCAGGGTTTTTCCATTGTGGATCTGCCTCCCTGGTTCTTGTGCCTGGACGGGTCTTTTACACCGTCGAGGTATCATAGGAATCGATTCGGGTTTCTCTATTGACCACGGTCAATTTTCGTTGTATTCGGCCCTCCCGAATACAGACGAAACCTGGATCGGTTCAACCTAAGTCGTCATGCTGTCCGTTCAAAACCATCCCGATAGAAATGTCATTCGCGTCCAGCTGGGGCAAAACCTGGTTCTCAAGGGAATGACAGCAGAGCAGAGCGCTGAACTGGAGTCGCATCTGGTGATCGTCGACAGCCACAAGGGCGACACACTGTTGCATCAGGGTGCGCACGAAATGGAGCAGTATTTCATCCTGGAAGGCATCCTGAAAAGGGTGGTGACCAACCAGGAGGCCAAGGAAATGATTCTGCGTTTTGCCGACGAGCGCGATATGGAAACGAGTTACGCGGCATGGCGTCTGGGAACCCCCACGCCTTACAGCACCGTCTGCGTGACCAAAGTCCGGGTGGCGAAGCTGCCGCTGACGGACTGGGTGGCCTTTCTGGAGCGCCATGACGAAATCAAGCAGTCCTTTGAGTATTACGTGATGCGCCTCATGAGCGAAATCATGGCGCACACCATCACACTGCATTTGCTGGACGCGCCGGGACGTGTCAAGCGCTTTTTGCGCAAACACCCGGAGCTGTTTGACCGAATCCCGAAGAAAGAGCTTGCGTCTTACATGAACCTCTCGGCGGAAACCCTGAGCCGGCTCAAGCAGCGCGGGAAAATCTGACAGAACAAGCGCAGCAGGAATAAAAAAGCCGGGTGCATCACCCGGCTTTTTTGTTTGCTTGGTCAGACGCTCAGTCTACCGGCTGCTCGGCGGCAAACTCATCCTTCTTGGGCGGACGAACCTTGGCGATGAGCCGGGAGATCAGCGGCCAGAACAACAGGACCAGGGCCAGTGTCGAGATGCCGCCAACCAGCCCATTGGACCAGAGAATCGACATCTCACCCTGGGAAACCAGCATGGCCTGACGGAAGGAGTCCTCGGCCTTGTCACCCAGCACCAGGGCCAGCACCAGCGGCGCCAGCGGATAGTCCAGTTTCTTGAAGAGGTAGCCAATCATGCCGAACAGCATCATGAGCCAGATATCCAGCATCGCGTTGTGAACGGTGTAGGCGCCGATGGCGCAGATCACGACGATGACAGGTGCAATGATGGAAAACGGTATGCGCAGGATGGATGCAAACAGCGGAACCGTGGTCAGCACCACAATCAGTCCGACCAGGTTGCCCAGGTACATGCTGGCGATCAGTCCCCAGACGAAGTCCTTTTGTTCGGTAAAGAGCAGCGGACCGGGCTGCAGCCCCCAGATCAGCAGGCCGCCCAGCAGAACGGCAGCTGTTGGCGAGCCCGGAATGCCCAGTGCCAGCATGGGCAGCAGGGCGCTGGTGCCCGCAGCGTGGGCTGCGGTTTCCGGGGCAATTACGCCCTCAATTTCACCGTTGCCAAAGTTCGAGCCGTTTTTGGACATTTTCTTGGCCACGCCATAACTCATGAAGGATGCCGGGGTTGCGCCACCGGGTGTGATGCCCATCCAGATGCCGATCAACGAGCTTCTGAGTGAGGTTGCCCAGTACTTCGGCAGCTTCTTCCAGGTCTGAAACACCACCTTGGCATTGATTTTGGCCGCCTTGCCGGAAAAGGCCAGACCTTCTTCCATCGACAGCAGAATTTCACCGATTCCAAACAAGCCGATGACGGCAATCAGGAAGTCGAAGCCACGCATCAGATCGGGAATGCCAAAGGTCAGGCGTAACTGGCCGGTGACGGTATCCATGCCGACGGCGGCTAATGCAAAGCCGATACACATGGAAGCCAGAATCTTGAAGGGGGAACCCTTGCCCATGCCGACGAAGCTGCAGAAAGTCAGCAAGTACACCGCGAAGAACTCGGGCGGACCAAATTGAAGCGCAAAACCGGCCACCATGGGCGCCAGAAAGGTGATCATCACCACGGCGACAAAAGCGCCAATGAACGACGAGGTAAATGCCGTTGTCAGTGCCTCGCCAGCGCGCCCGTCCTGGGCCATGGGGTAGCCGTCAAAAGTGGTCGCAACCGACCAGGGTTCGCCCGGAATGTTGAACAGAATCGAGGTGATGGCGCCCCCGAACAAGGCGCCCCAGTAAATACACGACAGCATGATGATTGCCGAGGTCGGCGGCATGGTGAAGGTCAGGGGCAGCAAGATGGCCACGCCGTTGGCGCCGCCCAAGCCGGGTAATACCCCGATCAGGACGCCAAGAATGATGCCCACAAACATCAGGAGGATGTTCATCGGCGTCAGGATGACGTTGAATCCGTGAAAAAGCGCGTTTAGTTCGTCCATGGAAGTTGTCAGTCTTTAAAGTTTCGGTGGGCTGGCGCTGGCTCGGCTTAGTAGCCGAGGAAACTCAAGGGGTCCAGGTTGCCCTTGAACAGGGGAACCCTGAACCAGACCTCGAACATGAAGAAAAACAGCGTGTTCACGATCAGTGCTGCAATGACGCTCTTGATCGGGGAGAACTTGCCCAGAATAATCATGAACAAGGCAATGTAGACAGCTGAAGCCACGTAGAGCCCTACGAACTGAACGGCCAGTACATAAACCAGCGCCGGTAAAAATACGGAGAGCACACGTTTGAGCTGCTCGCTATCGACAAATATCTCGGTGTTCCGGTTCTTTCCAAGCAAGGCCTGATAAATGATGCCAGCACCTGAAATGCTCAGCACGATTCCGATGTAAAAAGGGAAGTAGCCGGCACCCGGCCCGTCGGTGGTCCAGCCTGCGCCCAGCGCCCAGCTATTGACAACGACCACAACACCCATGACGAGAACGCAAAGAGCGACGATCGCTTCGATGACATTGGTGGCGACGCCCGTGCGATGCTTCGCACCGGATTCTTGGTTTGGCTCCATGAGCAACTCCGTTGGATGTAAGTGCCCCGGAACAGGGCGAACTTGAATTGAGTGCCGGGTCGGCAAACTGCCGCCCGGCGAGAACTCCCGAAAGGAGATCTTTTATTTAGCGAGGAAGCCGGCTTCTTTCATCAGCTCGCGATGGCGCTGCTCTGCAGATCCCAGCCATTTGGTATATTCATCGCCGGACATGGCGGTCTGATTGAAGGCACCGGTTTCCATATAGGCTTTCCAATCGGGAGTTTCGCGGACCTTCTTTAGCATGTTGCTGTAGAACTCTAGCTGGTCTTTGGAGACGCCGGGCGCCATGAAAATGCCGCGCAGCATGGTGTAGCTGGTCGGCACGCCGGATTCCTTGCAGGTCGGAAGGTCGGCCCACGACTGCGTATCGGTGACCTTGGCCGTATAGGCCATCCGCTTGTCGTCGAACACACACAGCGCGCGCAGTTTGCCGGCACGCCACTGGGCCACGGCCTCAATCGGGTTGTTCACTGTGGAATCCACGTGCTTGCCCGCCAGTTGCACCGCCACTTCGCCGCCGCCCTTGTACGGCACGTAGATGAATTTGGTGCCAGTGGCCTGCTCGATGCCAACAGTAATGATCTGATCTTCCTGCTTGGAGCCAGTGCCGCCCATCTTGATCTTGCTTGGACCTGCGGCCTTGACAGCGGCCAGATACTCCTTGGCGGTCTTGGCTGGATTTTCTGCATTGACCCACAACACAAACTGGTCGAGCGCCATCATGGACACTGGCGTCATGTCGCGCCAGTTGAAGGGAACGCCTGTCGCCATCGGGGTGGTAAACAGATTGGACAAGGTGATGATGATCTTGTGTGGATCCCCCTTGGAGCCCTTGACTTCGAGAAAGCCCTCGGCACCAGCGCCGCCAGATTTGTTCACCACGATCAGCGGCTCTTTCATCAGTTTGTGTTTGATGACGATGCCCTGGATCAGTCGGGCCATCTGGTCGGCGCCGCCACCCGTGCCTGCGGGTACAACGAACTCAACCGGCTTGGTGGGCTCCCAGGCGGCATGGGCTGATCCGATGGCCATCACCGCGATGGCCGCAGCCATGGCGAGGCTGCTTTTGATGGTGGAAAATTTGGTTTTCATTGCGTTGTCTCCTGTGTTGGGTAACTCGGATTGAGGCTGGAACTTCTTGTTGACTTCCTAGCCAGAACGTATCACACCGGTATGGTCTTACCAAGTAGATTAAAAACTCTTGACGAGGGTCAAGTTTGCCCAATTATTGGGCCGCGCTAGGGTTTGTCCGGAGGGAAACGCGGAGGTGTTTTTCCGCTGTAAAGCCTGCACACATTCGCGAAAGCTTTTTCACTCGTTCGAATATCGACCCCGGTCAAGATGGTGAACGCTGACAATTTTTGCGGGACGGTGGTGGAGGCCATGCCCCAACAGGGTCTGGGACAGAGCTAGCTGCCGACCAAGGTAGCTTTCCACTGGCAGGCAGATCGTTGGGTAGGCCTGATCACCCGTCAGCAGGCAATGAAAAAATCGCTGGGCACCGGGCCTTGATGGCGCCGGGGATTGTGGGCCCCGTTGTCTTCAGGCGGCGAGTTGAAGCCGCACTTGCCCACTTTCTTCATGCATGGTGCGGGCCAGCAGCTTGACCAGGGCATACAGCGTGTCGATATGAGGCGTGGGTGTCTGTGTCAGGCGACCGAGTTCTACCACGGAGCCGACCAGGGCATCAATCTCGGGTGCGCGCCCGGCCTCAATGTCCTGCAGCATGGATGTCTTGTGTTTGCCCACCTTCTCGGCGCCTGCAATGCGTTTTTCCAGTGTCACGCGAAATTCAATGCCCAGCTTGTGGGCAACCTCTTGCGCTTCGCGCATCATGCTGGCCGCGAGCTCGCGTGACAGCGGGAATTGGCAGATGTCCTGCAAGGTGGAGTGGGTCAGGCTGCTGATGGGGTTGAAGGTGAGGTTGCCCCAGAGCTTGAGCCAGATTTCGGAACGGATGTTGTCAAGCACCGGTGCCTTGAAGCCTGCCCTCGAAAAACATTCTGAGATGCGCGTGACCCGTTCACTGGCCGTGCCGTCGAGTTCACCCACCGGGAAGCGGTCGCCCTCGATGTGCCTGACCACGCCCGGAGCGATCAGCTCTGATGCCGGATAAACCACGCAGCCAATCACGCGCTGCGGCGGAATCCTGTCGATCAGGATACCGCTTGGGTCCACGCTGTGCACCTGGCTGCCCTCGAAAGCTCCCCCATGCTTGTGAAAATACCAGTAAGGAATGCCGTTCTGCATGGTGACCACGGTGGTGTGTGGCCCGAACAGATGGGGCAGATCATCTGCCACAGCCTCGACCTGGTGCGCTTTCATCGCGAGAATCACCATGTCTTGCCAGCCCGCTTCCGCATAGTTGTTGGTGGCCTTGACATCGGTGGCGACATGTTCGCTGCCGTCATGCATGATGAGTTTCATGCCGTTCTTGCGGATGGCGTCCAGGTTGGCGCCGCGCACCATGAAGGTCACGTCCTCGCCCGCCAGTGCCAGTTTCACGCCCACATAACCGCCGATGGCGCCGGCTCCAACGATTGCAATCTTCACACCCGTTCTCCCGAAAAATGGTTATTCAAAACGGTTGCTGAGCCTGCCGATGCCGGCAATCTCCACCTCGATGGTGCTTCCCGGCTTCATGGATCCCACGCCCACCGATGTGCCGCAGAGGATGATGTCGCCCGCGTACAAGGTGATGTCCTGTGAAATGAGGCTGACCAGTTGTTGCACCGAAAAACGCATGTCGCTGATCGGATAGTCCTGGCGCACTTCTCCGTTGAGAAGGGTCCTGACCACCAGTTTCAACGGGTCCAGGCCGGTGGCCACCACCGGACCGAAGGGGCAGAAGGTGTCGAAACCCTTGGCCCGCACCCACTGGGCAAATGATGCATCGCGGTTCAGGATGTCGGCGACCGTCACGTCGTTGGCGCAGGTGTAGCCAAACACATGATCGAGCGCTTCGCGCTCCGGTACCTGCTTGCAGGTTTTGCCGATGACGACGCCCAACTCGCCTTCAAAAACGACTTTTCCATCACAGGGCGGCTGGCAGATGGTGCCGCCGGGCTGCAGGTAGGAGTTCGGGGCCTTGATCAGGTACAGGGGTTCGCTCGGCGCAGGCAGGTTGAGTTTTCGGCCCAGCGCGTGAAAGTTGTTCCACAAGGCGATGACCTTGGTGGGTTGAACCGGTGTCAGCAACTCCACATCAGCCAGTGGCACCAGGCGATGGGTCGGTACGGCGCGAACGAACATGTCGCCTTCGCAGACCCGGATCTGCTCGCCCTGCAGCATTCCGAAGCGAACGGACTGGTCTTCCCTGAAACGCACCCAGTGATTTGTCATCCCGCGCTTTCAGGTCAGCGCGCTTGTCGCCACCCGGTGCGCGGGCGCACCTGACGTTGGATTGTGCCGTGCAACCGAAGGCATTGGCGAGGCGGTCCAGCCGTAACCGGCTTGGGACGCCCGAAGGCCCATGCTCGCATACCAACGGGCCTGGGTGGTCTCGATGGCGCCGACCAGAAACTCGGCTTCGTAAGCGCGCAACAAGTGTGATTGTTCGGTCTTCAGATAGATGCGCACGCCATTGCGGCCGTGGACTTGCAGGCGGGCATAGGTGGCGGCATCCCAGTACCAGGTCAGGCCCAGTTCCTCGAACGCGGCGTTGTAGGCGTGGCGATGGGCTTCGGCGGCCTGGCCGGCGGCGGTCTGGGAAAGCAGGGCATTGAACATGGCAGTTCTCCTCGTGGTGTGGCGCGCTGATCGAGTGATGGCGCTTTTGCACCGGGCTTGAACGCAACTATAAGAAAATAAGACGATTAGCGATAGTTAAAGTATTTGATACTATCGATAACTATTAAGTTATACATAAAAAGTAGCATGAAAAACGCAACATTGCGCCAGCTCAAGGTTTTCGAGGCGGTTGCCCGGCATCTGAGTTTTTCGAGGGCCGCAGAGGAGTTGCACCTGTCGCAGCCCGCCGTCTCGATACAGGTGAAGAAGCTGGAAGACCACGCCGGCCTGCCGCTGTTCGAGCAACTCGGCAAAAAAATTCACCTCACCCCGGCGGGCGTGGAAATGCTGCACTCCAGCCGCATCATCATTCAGCAGTTCATGGAAGCCGAAGAGGCCATGGCCCAGTTCAAGGGTGTCGCCGGCGGCAGGCTGAACGTGGCCGTGATCAGCGCGGGGGACTATTTTTTACCGCGTTTGCTGGTTGAGTTCGCGCGGCGCCACTCCGGGGTCACGCCCGATTTCGGTGTTTGCAATCGCGAAGAGTTGCTAAGCCAGCTCGGTGACAACCTGACGGATCTGGCCATCATGGTGCGCCCGCCGCTGGGCCTGGACACGGTCAGCGAAGCTTTTGCACCCCACCCCTATGTGGTGGTGGCCGCGCCCGATCATCCGTTGGCCAGCAAAAAGCGCATCACGCTGTCGCGTCTGGCGCGTGAGCCTTTTGTGGTGCGTGAAAAAGGCTCTGACACCTGGAACTCCATGCAAGAGGGTTTTGGCGCGCATCTGGCCGACCTGAACATCGCGATGGAGATCAAAAGCACGGAAACCATCAAACAGGCGGTGATGGCGGGCATGGGCGTGAGTTTTTTGTCGGCGCACACCATCAGCCGCGAGCTGCAGGTCGGCAGCCTCAGCGTGCTGGATGTGCAGGGCTTTCCGCTGATGCTTCACTGGTATGTGGTGCATCGCCGCAACAAACGTCTGACGCCGGTGGCCCAGGCCTTCAAGACTTTTCTGATGAGTGACGGCGGCGCGCTGATCGAGCAGACCATCGGCTACCGGCCTAAGGAAGCGCTGAAAAAGTCCCCTGCTGCACGCCATCAGCCGGGCTTGGGCGGTCTGCTGCGTTGAATTTCTTGCCAATAGTCAACTATTGGCTGCGAAATCCGCCTTGCATCCCATCCCAATCCGACTGCCGCGCATCCGCAAGGACTTATTCAGCGCTTCCCTGAGCCGTTGCCGGGGCGTCCCAAGAAGTGAGCCGGCTCAAGCCGCCGGGCTGAAGAGCTTGCGCTCACGCGCGAAGTCAGTCGCATTCATTTTTGCGCCACCTTCGGGCTTCAGTTTGAGCACCTCGATCTGGCCGCCGTGCGCGTTGATCAGCAGCCCAGTGGTCGTCAAGCTGGCGATTTCGCCGGGCTTGCCGCTCACGCCGGCGAAGCTGTGCACCGGGTGCTTTCGGCAGTCATACAGCCAGACGCGGGTATCGCCGAGCACGGTCCAGGCGGCGGGTGCCGGGTTGCAGGCGCGGATGAGGTTGTAGACCTGGTCGACGTGGTTGGCCCAGTTGATGCGCGACTCTTGTTCGTGGTACCAGCCTTCGTAGCTGGCTGCCGATTCGTCTTGTGCCCGCTCCTGATGCCGGCCCGAGATGACCCGATCGGCGGCCTCCAGCAGGGCCGCCACGCCCATGGGAAACAGCTTGTTGAAGTACAGCTCGCCCAGGGTCTCGTCAGGGCCGATGGCGCAGGATTTCTGCAGGATCAGTGGCCCCTCGTCAAGCCCGTCTGTGGGCCGGAAGATGCTGATGCCGGTCTCGGTTTCGCCCAACGCAATCGGCCAACTGATCGACGACGGCCCGCGGTGTCGAGGCAGCAGCGAGGGGTGAAACTGGATGGTGCCGCAGCGCGGTATGTTGACAAAGGCCTGCGGCGCGAATTGCACCACGTAAGCCATCACGCCAATGTCGGCGTTGAGGTCGCGCATGGCTTGTTCGGCATAACTGCTTTTCAGGCTGCTGAACTGGAACACCGGCAGGTGCAGTGCCTGGGCTGCCACGCGCAGCGCATCGGGCTTGGCGCCGGCTTTTTCGGGCACGCAGAAGACGCCGACCACCTCGTCGCCACGCGCCAGAAAGGCCTCCAGCGTGGCTTTGCCAAATTCCTGCTGGCCGATGAATGCAATTTTCATGGAAGGTCGCCGGTGAGGCGGCTCTGTTAGCGAAACAGGAAGTATGCCGCGAGAACATAGAGCACCACGGCAAACACTTTTTTGAGCGGCCGGATGTCCATGCGGTGGGCGGTGCGCGCGCCCAGCGGTGCGGTGCACATGCTGGCCAGCGAGACGACGATGAGGCCGGGCAGGTAAAGGTAACCGATGGAGCCGGGTGGCATCTCGGGCATGCCTTGGCCGGCCCAGATGTAGCCCAGCGTGCCGGCCAGCGCGATCGGGAAACCCAGTGCCGCCGATGTTCCCACCGCGTCGTGGATCTTCACGTTGCACCAGGTCATGAAGGGGACCGATACAAAGGCACCGCCGGCGCCCACCAGCGAGGACAACATGCCGATCACCCAGCCCATGCTGAAGGTGCCGAGGCGGCCCGGAAGAATGCGGCTGGGTTTGGGTTTGCGGTCGAGAAACATTTGCGTTGCGGAAAACGCAACGAACACCGCGAACAGCACGCTGAGAACCTTGCCCGGCAGGGCCACGGCAAGCTGTGCGCCGACCAGCGAACCCAGCAGGATGCCGGGCGCGAGCAGGCGGACGATGGGCCACAAGACGGCGCCACGCCGATGGTGCGCAAGCACCGACGTCATCGAGGTAAAGCAGATCGTTGCCAGTGAGGTGGCCACCGCCATTTTCACGGTGTAGTCCGCCGGGTAGCCCTTGGCCGTCAGGATGAAGGTCATGAAAGGCACCATCAGCATGCCGCCGCCTATGCCCAGCAGGCCGGCCAGAAAACCGGTGACGCTGCCCAGCAGCAGGAGTTCGGCAATCAGATGCGGTTCAAGAAACATTCAGGCTTGGGCCGGGCCCGAAAAGAGATCAAAAAAGGTGTCTGCAAGTGCCACCGGACCGTCATCCTGAACCGGGGTTCAGGTGGGCGAGGGCAGTCAGGCTTCGGGTTCGTCTAACGCGAGACGATCACGCCTGCCTGACAATTTACCAAGCCCGTGCTCGTGGAGCATTGGTTCAAGGAAATATAAAGCCCGGTGCGCACCGCAGACATTCTCATTGTAGGCGCATGCGGCTGAAAGTGCAGCCGGTCACAGGATGTTTGGCGCGACACCTGGCGCCGGCAACGTACCGCTTTAAAGCAGGCGGCCGTCGACGCCCAGTGCGCTGTCCAGGCGCTGCAGCAATGCTGCCAGTTGCGGCTGCGCCGCAGCGCTCTGCGCGGTCGCTGGTGCGTCCGGCCTGGCGCTGGCTGGAGTGGCTGCGGGCACGTTGTTGCGCGAGGCTTTCAGGGCATTGGCTTCCAGCTCGGACAACTCGAATGCCAGGTTCAGCGCGGCCAGCACGGCGATGCGATCGCGTGCCTTGATTTTTCCGGCGTCGCGGATCTTGCACATGGCGGCGTCGACTTTTTCAACTGCGTCGAGCAGGCGAACATCGCCACCTTCAGGGCAGCCGAGCAGGTAGCTCTGGCCCATGATCTGTACATCAAGCTGCTTCATGAGTCCGATCCGGCAGTGGTTCTGACGCCAGCCGCGCCCAGGGACAGGGACGACGAGGAGTCCGGCAAGCGTTCCAGCAGCGCATCAACGCGCGAGCGAGCGGCGCTGAGGCGGGAGCGCAGCGAGTCGCGCTCTTGCGTGAGCACATGAACCTGCTCGCTGAGCAGGGCATTGGTGCGCTGCAATTCCTCGTAGCGCAGCAGGAGCCGCTCGACACGTTCGGCGATCTGGTCGATGTGGGTTTGGTTCGACATGGCCCTGTGATTGTAGGGTTTGCCGCGTTTTGAGGCGTAGAATCTCGCCTGTTGGTGCTCGCGGTGTGGTTCACACGCCGCAGTTCAACGGGAAGCAGGAGGGAGTTGTTGCCATGCGCTCAGGGTTCGCCCCGGTTTGCAAGCGCTGCGACTTCTAACCTGCGCTGCCCCCGCAACGGTAAAACGGACGAATGTTTCTCCCTGAGTCAGCTTCAGGGTGCATTCAGCCCTCATCACAGCCACTGAGCGTTTGAACATGCGCTTGGGAAGGCGATGAGGACAGTTCCGTCAGCCCGGATACCGGCCAACAAGGTGGTTGCACGTCCGCAAGGGCTGCAGCCGTAACGCTCAATGCACTGGCGGGGAAGCCGGTGAGGGCCTTTTTGTTGAATGTCTCCCTTCATGAAAACCTGTGTTTTTTATGCGCGCCCTGCCGCGCTTGCGCTGGCCGTGGCCGCTGCCTTTCCTGCCTTTTGCCAGTCCCCCGCTGCGTCGCAGCTCTCGGAAACAGTCGTCACCGCCTCACGCGTGGCTACGCCGGTTACCGATGTGATCGCGGACGTTTCCATCATTGACCGCGAGACCCTGGAGCGGGCTGGTCAGTCGTCGCTGCGCGACATTCTGGCTCAGCAGCCCGGCATCCAGATGGGCAGCAATGGCAGCTACCGTTCAAATTCTGGCGTTTTTCTGCGCGGCGCCAGCAATTCGCAAACCATTGTGCTGATAGACGGCGTGCGGGTTGGCTCGGCGACTTCGGGTGGCGCAGCGTTCGAGAATCTTCCTTTGGCTCGCATTGAGCGGATCGAAATCCTGCGCGGGGCGGCTTCAGCCTTGTATGGGCCGGATGCTGTGGGCGGAGTGATCCAGATTTTTACTCGTGAGCCCGCCGACGGCTTGGCGCTCAGCGTGAGCGCGGGTTTTGGCTCTGACGGTCAGCGGCAATCGGACGCATCAGTGCGAGGCAATGTCGGCGCCATCGGCTACAGCCTGGGTGTGTCGCACGAAAAAGCCCAAGGCATCAGTGCGATCTCAAACCCTGCATCGACCAGTTTCAATCCGGACGCAGACGGCTTCACTTCGACCAGTGTGGATGCCAAATTCACTGCCAAAATCAACCGCGAGCATGCGTTGACATTCAGTCTGCTGCAAAGTGAAACCGAGTATCAATTTGATGGTTTGCCATCGCCAAATCCGCTGGCTT
>Ga0308009_10000526_pt1 | contig 27653 bp, 26 predicted proteins | sample Neamet127_FD_203134 | JGI IMG/M metagenome (GOLD analysis project Ga0308009, IMG submission 203134) | Marine microbial communities from water near the shore, Antarctic Ocean - #127 | ecosystem: Environmental > Aquatic > Marine > Unclassified | place: Southern Ocean | collected 2014-07-24
CAGCGCCCGGACTGGCACGCGCCCGATGATTTTTACCGCCGATGGCCGCGTGCAGGATACCCCGGTCTATGCCGGTGCAGGACTTGGTGCGGGCGACCGCATCACTGGCCCGGCGGTGATCGAAGAGGTGACAACCACCATCGTCATCGAACCCGGCTGGACGGCGGAGTTGCACGAGTCAGGGGTTTATGTGCTTGATTGGCAGGGCTGACGGGGGAGCAAGATGAGCATCATTAACTGCGACATGGGCGAAGGCTTTGGGCTTTACCGCATTGGCGACGATGAGGGGCTGATGCCACTGATCGACTTGGCCAACGTGGCCTGCGGCTTTCATGCATCCGATTTCAACCACATGCGGCGAACCGTGCAACTGGCCAGCCAGAATGGGGTCAAGGTGGGCGCGCACCCGTCCCTGCCCGACCTGCAAGGCTTCGGGCGGCGTGAAATGAAGATCGGACGCGAGGAGCTGACCAACTGCATAATCTATCAGATCGGCGCGTTGAAAGGGTTCCTTGATGCCGAGGGCATGGTATTGAACCATATTAAACCCCACGGCTCGCTTTACGGGATGGCTGCGCGGATGGAGGATGTGGCGAACGCTGTGGCGGATGCAGCCGATGTGTACAAGGTGCCGCTGTTTGGCATGGCGGGCACGCTGCATGAAAAGGTTTATCCAGCGCGGGGGCATCGCTTTGTGTCGGAATTCTACGCCGACCTTGACTATAATGACGATGGCGGGCTGATCATCACCCGTGAACACGCGCCAACCGATCCGGGCCATGCCGCTGCGGCCTGCGTGCGGGCGATCAAGGAGGGCAAGGTGGCCAGTGTCGGCGGCAAGGATGTGGCCGTGCGCGCCGATACAATCTGCGTGCATTCCGATACGCCCAACGCAGTGGCCGTGGCACGAGCCGTGCGCGACGCGATTGCGCCATATCGTCAACAATAGCCAGCTAAAGCAGGAATAGAACATCATGGCGAAACAGATTCTCTCACCACTTCCGGGCACATTCTATCGCCGCCCGTCGCCCGACCAGCCGGCGTTCAAAGAGGTTGGAGACACGGTCGCAGTGGGCGATGTGATCGGGCTGATTGAGGTGATGAAGTCCTTCAACGAGGTGCATGCCGACCAGGCGGGGACACTGACCGCCTTTTTGACCGACGATGAGGAACCGGTGATGGCGGGCCAGCCTCTGGCCGAGCTGGGCTGACAATGGCCATCAGCAAGCTGTTGATCGCAAACCGGGGCGAAATCGCGGTACGCATCATCCGCGCGGCGCGTGAGCTGGGGCTGAAAACGGTACAGGTGCACAGTGCCGCCGACACCGACAGTCTGGCCGTGCGGATGGCGGATGAAGCGGTGATGATTGGCCCGCCAATGGCGTCGAAGTCATACCTCAACATTGCCAACATCCTTAAGGCCGCCGCGGAGACCGGGGCTGATGCGGTGCATCCCGGATATGGATTTCTGGCCGAGAACGCCGATTTCGCCGATGCGGTCGAGGCGGCCGGTCTAGTCTGGATTGGGCCCAAGGGCGATGCGATCCGTGTGATGGGTGACAAAGTTGCGGCGCGAGTGGCAGCCGAGGCTGCGGGTGTGCCCGTGGTGCCGGGGTCTGAAGGGCGGGTAGACGACGCAGACAGTGCGCGGGCAGTGGCCCTGGCCATCGGCTTTCCGGTCATGATCAAGGCTGCGGCCGGGGGCGGTGGACGTGGCATCCGCATTGCCCATGACATGGAGGAGTTCGACCGCCTGATCCCTCAGGCCGGGGCCGAGGCAAAATCGGCGTTCGGCGACGGAGGTCTTTACCTTGAAAAGGTGATCGAGCGTGCCCGACATATCGAGGTGCAGATCCTTGGCGACGGCACCCGCGCCATTCATCTGTTCGAGCGGGAATGTTCGTTGCAACGCCGCCGCCAGAAGGTTTGGGAAGAAGCCCCTGCCGCACGCCTGCCGCAAGAAATGCGCGAAAAGCTGTGCGCCTCTGCCGTCGCCTTGGCCGAAGCGGTGGGCTACCGCGGCGCGGGCACGCTGGAATACCTTTACGACGACGCGACGGGGCATTTCTATTTCATCGAGATGAACACCCGGATTCAGGTGGAACATCCCGTGACCGAGATGATCACCGGCGTGGACCTTGTCCGCGAGATGATCCGCGTTTGTGCGGGGGAACCGCTGCGCCACCGGCAGGAAGATATCCGCCTGTCGGGCCACGCGATCGAAGTTCGCATCTGTGCCGAGGACCCAGCGAAGAACTTTCAACCCGGCCCGGGCACCGTGACCGACCTGATCGTGCCGGGTGGCGGTGGGGTGCGATTTGATACAATGCTTTATCCCGGCTACACCGTGCCGCCGTTCTATGACTCGCTTCTGGGCAAGCTGATCGTCTGGGACGAAAACCGCGCGGCGGCGATCACCCGGATGGGCTGCGCCTTGCAGGAATTGCATGTGGGCGGCCTGCCCACCACGCGCAGCCTGCACCAGCTGCTGGCGCGCGACGCCGAGGTTCAGGCCGGCGAATTTCATACGCGCTGGCTGGAACCGTGGCTGGAGCACAATGCCCATCGTCTTGGGACAGAGGAGACCGAGGAATGACCACCAGATACTCCTTCGGCGGGGATGAGCACATCTTCGTCGAGTGCGACGAGGAAATGTCGCTGGAGGCCTTTTTCAAGGGCCTTTCCATTACCAACGCGCTGCGCGAGGCCAAGATCAACGGCGTCACGGAAATCTGCCCGGCCAATGCCTCGTTTCAGGTGCGGTTCGACCCGGATGTGATCGCCCCCGACGACATGATGCGCGAGTTGAAGGCGCTGGAGGCTTCAGCCCAGTCTGCGCCCGCAACCCTGCAAACCCGGATCATCGAAGTGCCGGTGTTCTATAACGACCCGTGGACGCATGAGACGGGCCAGAGGTTCCGCGAACGTCATCAGGACCCCACGTCAACCGATATCGAATATACGTCGCGGATCAACGGGTTGGACGGTATCGACGGCTTTATCAAGGCCCATTCCGGCGCGCCTTGGTTCGTGTCGATGGTGGGTTTCGTGGCGGGCCTGCCGTTCCTCTACCAGATGACCGACCGGTCGCGGCAGATCCAGTCGCCCAAGTATCTGCGGCCGCGCACCGACACGCCGCGCCTGACGGTAGGCCATGGCGGCTGCTTTGCCTGCATCTATTCAGTGCGCGGTGCCGGTGGCTATCAGATGTTCGGCATCACGCCGATGCCGATCTATGACCCAAACCAGACGGTGCCTTATCTACGCGATTTCATGTGCCTGTTCAAACCCGGCGACATCGTGAAGTGGAAACCCATCGACAGGGCCGAGTATGACCACACGGTGGCCGAGGTGGACGCCGGCCGCTGGATGCCGCGCATAGCGCCCGTGATCTTTTCGCTGGGAGAGTTTCAGAAAGACATCAACGGCACCAACGCACGCGTGATGGAGGCTCTTCATGACCATTAATGTAATCAAGCCGGGGCTTTCAACCACGGTGCAGGATCTGGGGCGTCCGGGGTATTACCACATCGGGATTCCGACGTCGGGCGGGATGGACCTGTTGTCCCTGACAGCGGCCAACCTACTGGTGGGCAATCCTGCCGGTGCGGCGGTGCTGGAGGCCGTGTTCTTGGGCCCCGAGCTGGAGTTTACCCAAGACGCCACCGTCGCGGTCACTGGCGCTGACCTGCCGCCGAAAGTGGACGGGGATGAGCAGGCCGGATGGACGTCATTTTCGGTTAAGAAGGGCCAAGTCCTCAGCTTCGGGTTTCTGAAGGCGGGGGCGCGGGCCTACATTGCGATATCGGGCGGCATCGATGTGCCGGTGGTACTAGGATCGCGATCAACCTATACACTGGGAGCACTGGGCGGTCTTCACGGGCGCAAGTTGCAGACGGGCGATGTGCTGCCAATCGGCGTGGGTACCGGTACTAGCGGACGCAGCGTTCCTGTAGCTCTCCGTCGCAAGCCCGCGGTTCCTGCCGAACTTCGGATGCTGCCCGGCCTTTACTGGCATCGGATTACCGAGGCTTCGGGCAAGGGCTTCTTTGAAGACACCTGGAAAGTCGCGCCCGAGGCGGACCGAATCGGCTATCGCTTCAAGGCAGGACGCTCGCTGGAATTCGTTCCGCGTGAACAGCCGTTCGGGGCCGGGTCGGACCCGTCAAACATCGTGGATGCCTGCTATCCCTACGGATCGGTACAAGTGCCTGGCGGCACTGAGCCGATCATTCTGCACCGCGACGCAGTGTCGGGCGGCGGCTACATGATGGTTGGAACCATCATTTCTGCGGATATGGACCTAATAGGCCAGTTGCAGCCTCACAGCCTCGCGAATTTTGTGAAGGTTGACATGGCTCAGGCACTGGCCGCCCGTCATGACCGGAAAGTTGCACTTTCGCGGATCACAGATCACGTGGTTCCGTAATCCCCCCCGAAAGTAAGGGGCTGCATAAGTAGAATTTTCTCGGCAAGATGCATGAGGAGATTCTGAATGAAGACAAGCAGATACACTGAGGCGCAGATCCTCGCGATCCTGCGTCAGGCTGAAGGCGGCATGCCGGTGGCAGAGCTTTGCCGGGCGCACGGCATGAGCAACGCGTCGTTCTATAAATGGCGGGCGAAGTATGGGGGCAACGTCAGCGACGATGATCGCCCAGACGAAAGCCATTGAGGAAGAGAACCGGCGGCTGAAGAAGATGTTCGCTGAGTTGAGCATGCAGAACGAATTGCTGAAGGAAGCCCTTGGAAAAAAGTGACTGGGCCATCTCAACGCCGTGAGATGGCCGAGAACGCGGTGGCGCGACGCAGGGTCAGCATAGCCCTGGCGTGCAGGACTTTCGGGGTCAGCGAGGCGTGTTACCGCTATGGCCCGAAGTTAAGGGCCGAGAACGAAGAGATCGCCGATCTGCTGGTCGGTCTGACGGATGCCAGCAAGACCTGGGGGTTCGGGCTGTGCTTCTTGCATTTACGCAACGTGAAGGGCCATCCATGGAACCACAAGCGGGTCTATCGGATCTATTGCGCGCTTGAACTGAACCTGCGGATCAAGCCGCGCAAGCGGTTGAAGCGGGACAAACCTGACGCCTTGGCGGTGCCAGAAGCGCCAAACATGACATGGTCCATGGACTTCATGGCGGATCGGCTGGGCGATGGCCGTGCGTTTCGGCTGCTGAACGTGCTCGACGACTTCAACCGCGAGGGCTTGGGCATCGAGGTCGACTTTTCCTCGCCCGCCGAGCGGGTGATCCGGAGCTTGGACCGGATCATTGAATGGCGCGGCAAGCCAGGCGCCATTCGGGTTGATAACGGCCCGGAATACATCAGTGGCAAGTTGCTGATCTGGGCCGAGAAACGCGGCATCACCATTCAGCACATCCAACCCGGTCAGCCGCAGAACGCCTATATCGAGCGCTACAACCGCACGGTTCGGCACGAATGGCTGGATCAATACATCATCGAAACCATAGAGGAGGCCCTAGACCACGCCACGCAATGGCTCTGGACTTACAACAACGACCGTCCGAACATGGGCATCGGCGGCATAACACCCGCCCAGAAACTGAAAATGGCCGCATGAGTTCTACGAATGCACCCCGTTAAAAATGGGGGGATTACCGTTCGCTGAAGTCGTGACCGTTTGCCGGGTCGTCATTGCGACCGTGGCGCTGAATCCGGTTAAAGCACTTCACGATAGATCTGAATGGCATCGTCTCGGGACAGCATCCGGGGGTTGTTCGCTAGAAGACGTGTGACCTTCAGAACCCCATCGGCAAGGCTTGGCAAATGCTCTTCGCGGATCCCAAAATCCGCCAAATGTTTGGGGATTCGAATGTCCTCGGCCAAGAGTTTCATTGCCCTGATAGCTAGGGACGCGGTATCGCGTTGCGAAAGGCCATATGTCTGTTCACCCAAAAGCTCTGCGACTTCTGCGAATTTCTGCAGATTTCCGACCAGATTGAATGTCAACACTGGCCCCATCATGATGCTGTTGGCTACACCGTGAGGAATATGAAATTCTGCGCCTATTGGATAGGCGAAGGCATGTACCGCAGTAACTCCTGCATTCGCGAAGGCTATTCCAGCCAACATGCTGCCTTCCAGCATTGCCGTCCGCGCCACGATATTGCTGCCGTCGGCATAGGCAGACCGAAGGTTCTGAGAGATCAGGCGAATCGCCTGCCTCGCCAGGGTGTCCGTAACGTCACTTGAGTTTTTGGAGGTGAATGCTTCGACCGCATGCAGCAGCGCATCCATGCCGCTGGCGGCCGTAACAGATTGCGGCGCACCTACCGAGAGGGACGGATCATTCAGGGCAAGAGCCGGAAAAAGAAAGGGGCTGACGATACCCTTTTTCAGGTGCTCGGCCTCATCAGAGAGGATTGCGATATGTGTAACTTCGCTGCCGGTTCCGGCAGTTGTCGGGATCAGAACTAGAGGGATGCCGGAGGATTTGACCAGATCAATGCCGAACATGGTGGCAATCGGCTGCTCGGCGCGGGCAAGGATCGAAGCAACCTTGGCAATATCCATGGCCGAGCCGCCGCCAACGCCAATAATTAGGCCGGCCCCAACCTCGGCAGCCAGCCTGGCGCAGGCTTCGGCGGTTTCGATCCTCGGGTCAGGCTCCACAGCGCCAAAGATGTGTGTTGCAGCACCTGTGCCAGCCACTAGATCCTGCACTCGACCCGCTATCCCGGCGGCAATGACACCGGGGTCTGACACGATCAGCACCGAAGTTGCAGCGAACCTTTGCAGTTCTGCAGGAAGGCTTTCCAGCGCCCCAACCCCAAACCGGATTCGGGGGGTGGTTTGAAACAGGAAAGGGCCGGTCATGTCAGTCATAGACTCCTCCGGGAGCGTGCTTCAACGTCTGCCAGCGGTCGGGGTCGTGGCCCGTGACCACCATCGCCTTCGTCTTTTCGGCGATTGCATGCAACTTGCGCACAGACTGTGCCGCGTCGACCGAAGAGCAAACAAGTCCTGGCAAGGCCTTTTCTTCCCAATGGTCCATCGTGTAGGCGGCATCGATCGCAAGCAGGATCGGGCCAGTATTTGGCAAGGTGATCAAGAAAGACTGATGCCCCGGCGAATGGCCAGGAGTGAAAATCATCCGCACCACGCCATCATTGAAGATGTCATAATTGTCTGAATCCAAGCCTTGCAGGTACTTCCACTTCAGGCCGGGCTTGTCGAAATCGGCGCGGATGTACGCACCGGCGGAAAACCAGTCCGGGTTGAACGCATAGTTCCATTCAATGCGCTGGACGTAGTGAATGGCGTTCGGGAATCGACCGATTGCGCCAGAATGATCCAGATGAAGGTGCGATTGCAGGACGTAAGCCACGTCTTCGGGACGCACGCCGATGCTTGCCAGCTGGTCGACGCAATTTTCATGCGGACCCATCACCGGATCATAAGCGTCAATAACCGCCCCCCAATGTTTGCGCTTGTTTATCGCCACTTCGGCGGCATTGCCTCCATCGATCACGATATTGCCGCGCGGGTGGCGCAAGAAGAACCAGGGTACCGGAATCTCGAAATCTGAATCAGCACCCTGATTCATCTTGATGTACTTGGTCTTGGTCTTCAGCGTTCCAGTCTGGAACATGTAAAGTTCGATGCGCTCTGATGCCCCTTTCAACACCCCTTGGCGGGCAGCGCCAAACGCGTAGTCGGCGCCATTGAACTCAACAATCTTCATCTTGCTGTCTGTCTTTCGCGAATGAGGGTCAGCTTGGACTCCCAGATCCACTGGGAGCCCTCAGGGACAGGGATAGGCTTCGGCCAAACTACGCGCCACAAGGACCGCGGCACCTTCGCTGGCGTTTTCAGGGTGATTGCGCATCCAGGTCACGAATACCTCGAAGATATTGCCTACTGTTGCGCCTTCGGGATGCGAATGACTGGAGCCGCCGACCATGTTGCCGCACAGCGAAGCATCAGAGACGCCGTTGATATAGCCGGCACACAGCGAGAAGTTGGTGAAATAGACCATCGAGTCACTCTTGGGCGTATCACACAGCGCCAGGAGTTCGGCGCCATTCAGGCTTTCGGCGCGGGCATCCGATGTTGCCCCACCCAGCATAAGGATTGAAACGGTAAGGGCTTTGAAGCGCATACGGGTCCTCATGTGTTGCGACTTGGTGGAACGGTCTCACCTCGCTCCTGCTTGAAACGCTCAGCTTCGGCCTGCGCCAGTTCGGGCAACGAAAACACCTTGTCCTCAAACAGAATGAACGGCTTGGCCCGGTCTGCATTCAGTTGGGCCACGCACCATTCCTTGTCCGGCTTGGTGCAAACAACCATATACGCTCCGGCGATCGGTCCGTAGCGGCGGTTGTTCAGGGTGAACAGGCTTTCGCCAAGATCGTTCATCTTGTCGACATCGAGCCCTTTCAGCGCGGCCTTTTCTAACTCGTTTGGCGGGTCGGCAGATGCGCCCAGCATCGGCTTGCCATCCGGCCGGTCAGTCATGTTGGGCAAAGTGCCCTTGCTCATATCAGACATCTGGCAGACTCCAGTTCATTTCTGACAAGACTTGACGAAGGGTCTATGGCAGCGGCCCTTCTTTCAGGAACCCCTTCAAGACATTGTGCATTATGGTCGAGACGTTGTTGCTGTAGTTGTTGTGCGACAGGCTACCGCACCATGACAGCGAGCCTGGCGCAAACACCGCGCCGTCTTGTGGCGTCTTGTAATAGACCATATCAGCGCGGACCATGGGGTTTTCCGTTCCGCCTCCATAGTATCCCCGAACCGAAAAGTGGATTTCCTCGTTCACCTGCAACATCAAGTTGGTATGCCCCTCAGAGCGCGCAAGCAGATAGGCATTGTGCGGCGTGCCAAAATCCAGGTCGTAGCGATCCAGTTCCAATCCTGCGGCGCCTCCACCAACAAGCCCGAAGTCGCCGATAACCTCATCCTCGCCGATCCCGTTGAAGATCCACTTGCACTCTGGACGCTTGCTGTCCTTTGCGCGCCGATAGTAGGAGGAGACGTCAAAGCCGTAAGCGGTGAAGGTCACGCCACAAAGCTTGCTCGGAATGCGCCCCCGGGCACGCCACATGCCGCCATACTTGCCATCGAACGCGTTGTTGTATTCGCCGGGATTGGCCGTCCAGGCCCTGGTTCCAGCCTCACCTTTGCGCACTTCGATGATGTTGAAGTTGTCCGGGTGAAACTCACTAATCCAGTAAAAGCCGTTTGCCCCCAGATACATCCAGCGCCCGCCCTGAAGCTGGTAGGTTTCGTAGGCCGTGAACATCCGCTCCGAGGTATACTCCGGGTGGCTTCCGGTCAGAACCACACGGTAACGCTTCAGCAAGTCCACGCCTTCACGGTGCAGGTCTTCATCGGTCAGCACATCAAATTCAAAGCCCTCATGTTCGAGCCAGTCGGTCAGGTGCAGGTCGCCATTCATTTGCCACAACGACGGCGACAGCCAATGCCGATACTTAGGGCGAAGGTTCAGAATCGGGCGAAGTCGCGAGGAATAGCTGACACCCGTGCCGTCAGAATGCAGCGAATATGTGGAAAGCCCGTATTCGCGATGCTCGTTCAGGAACAGGTCAGACGGGTTGAGAACGGGAACCTTTCCCGCAAGCAATTGTGCTACGACAGAATTGGTCCCAAGATTATCATTTGCATAGGCAATGTAAGCATTGTTCGGCATGATAAATGCGATTTTGGACGTCGCCTTGCCAACAGGGGGGCGCACCACAAATGGGATATAGTCTTCGGTATCCGCAGAATCTTCGCTGCCAATACGCAGGCGCGCAGCATAGATCCCGCTGCGGAGGCCTTCGGGAACGGTCCACTCGAAATCGACATCCCAGCGGGCATCGTCGATGTCGTCGTCATGAAAGTGGATCGAACCATATTCATCGGGGCAATGATGATAGATCATTTCATCCCCGGTCCAGTTATGGCCGGTCATCGCGCGGCAAGGCATGTTGATCGTGTGACCATTCAGCATGTTGGCCGAGGTGTCGATGACATAGGTAGAAGCGATGTGCTTGGTGATATTGGCCTGAAAATCCCAGGCGCCGACAACATCGCCGCGCAGATCAGCGCTGCATCCGCGATAGCCTTTGGCCAGATTGGCAATCTCTGACCGCGACAACGCACGTTTCGACAGCCGGGGGCGATCAATCTTGCCGTTATAGACGTTGGTCTGCTCGGGAAGTTCCACCGGGGTCAGTGCTTCCTTGTAATGAGCGCCTGAAATCTTGCGACCGCTGCGCTCAACTTTCGTTGATGCAGCGAACAGGAGAGGCGCATCATTGATGGCAGGAGATGTGCCATTGATCGTTTGAGTGGTTGCCGTGGTTTCCTCGGCCGGGTGCAGAACGGCCATACCGAGGCCACCATTGGTCGCAGTGACCACCGGCATCTGGTACAGCATTACTTTGCCTGAGGCTGCATCATAACTTGCTGCAGCAAGATACCATACCTTCGTCAATAGCTTCTTGCCGCTCGATAAAATCGTTACTTGCCCATTGGCCCCGCCGATCATGACCGACAGGCAACCCTTGTCGTCAATAAAAAGACCATAGCCGGTCTTCTTGACCTCGTTCCACTTGGTCACTAGGCCCTGTCTCCCCTTTTCCGGGGTGGTCGGAAAGATATAGGCCTGCAGGGTGAAGCTCTGCACGTTCAGCCGGTCGTCTTGAGGGATCACCACATAAGAACCACCGTGGATGCGCTGGTTGCGGCCCTTGAAATTGCCGTTGCAAGAGGCGCTGATCAGCTCTTCCTTGTAGCCCGGGCCCTCAGGGTTGGTGTCGCCATGGATCAGGCGGACCATCTGCATCTCGTAGTCTTCGCCATGTTCGGAATTGACGTAGAACTTTACCTGCCCGCCTGGCGCAATCGAATATTTGTCGCTGTAGCCCGTGATCCGTAGCATCGTTGTTTCCTCTACGCTTCATTCAAACCGGCAGGTTTGTTCGTGGATGTTGGAGTACTGGTCAGTACCCGTACTGCTTCAAGATTGCGGCGATCCGTTTCAGAAAGATTGCATGCTCCGCAGCCTCTTCTGACGAAAAAGAGCCTTCGAGAAACTTCAGCGGCTCGCCTCGCACGCCACTGCACACAGCAATCCGATAATCCTCGAAATATTTCTTGCACACGGTTACCAGCTTGCCAGCCATCGGCTGGCGGCGGAATTTGTCCAGGACGCGGATCAGATCCTCGCTATGCTCAATCGCAGGACGGCCATTCTTTGGCGGGGTTCCCACCGGGTTGGCCCGATGTTCGGCGATCAGGCGGTTGCGCGTCGTCTCGTCGCGCAAGAGCGGCAAAACATAGGTCCGGGTGATGAAATCATCCGTGGCCATCTTCCCTTCATTGGTCTGAACGCCTGTTGCTTCACCCATTGTCCGTCACTCCTTTGACGACTGAATCTGTTGATTGCGAGCCCTGCTCAGGTTCTGTCAGCACCGACATGCCCATCTTCACGGCCAAGAACCACACAAGACCCACACCCAGCGCCCACCAGAATAGGCTCCAGGCCCATATGGAAGGCACGCCGAACACCCATGCCTCGATCCCGCCGTTGGGGTCGCCAAAGATCGCATTGCCCAGCACGGCGCCAGGGCCAGCGGCAAAGAAAGCCCAGAACAGCAGCAGGATCCATGCTGCGGACTTGGCGCGGCTGCTGGCGGGCTTGCCCGAGGCCGAGGTCAGCTCACTATGGAGCGCCTGCCGCCGGTCATTGTCGGTATCGCGCTCCAAGAAAGAGGCGGCAAGCACGCAGATGACCAGATTGAAGAACATGCCCCAAACGCCTGAATGCACGGTGAAGGGCCATTTTCCCCAAGGCAGCGAATAGCCCGTCAATATCTGACCCAAGGGTTCGGTCAAAACCACCACAACCAATCCGACGATCAGACCGAAGGTCACCGCGCGCCGCGGAAGCCAAGGCAGCCAGAGGGCGGCCATCAGCGCCGGCAACAACTGAAAACTCATCGGGATTGCTAGAGCAGCAAGAACCACAGCCGCTTGCATTGCAAAAGTGGCCAGCATCAGGGCAGACAGGCACAGCAGCAACATGAAAACTGCGCTCATCCGCTTTTGATCGCCCCAGTCTGCATCGCGCTCGAAATGACGCTTGTAAACATCACGCGCCAACACGTTGCCCGAGCTGGACAGCAGGATTGCCGAGGTCGACTGGATGGCCGCAATTGCCGATACCGCAAGCAGACCCATCAGCCAAGGGTAATGCACCCCGATGACACGGATATACGTCTGGACCAACTCTCCCTGACGGGACTTGGCAAGTTCTGGCAGGGCCGCAGCCCCACTGGCTCCAAGCAGATGAGCCCCGAACCCCTGAAAGGCAGAAAACAACAGGAGCAACAGTCCAATACAGAAGCCACTTCCCCAAATCTGATGGATGGAAAAGGCGCGCACCCCACGACTTGCCATGCCGATGGTGGTAAAGCCAGGAGCAAACTGAATCCCCATCATCGACACCGCGAATGAAAGACCCATAACGGCTGTCCACGGCCCCCCGAGCGCCTGCTCCAGCCCAATGCCAGAGACCCATTGCACAACACCGGGCACTACCAGCATTCCCGGGTAATCGCCGCCGCCAAAGCCATGGGTGCGCACTTCCTCTCCAGCAGAAGCCCCGATTGCCGCAAGGCCTTGGCCGAACTCGGTGAACCCTCCGACCTGCTCCAGAGCAAAGATGCCAAGGATCATCACGACCCCCGCAAACAGCACGCCTTGCACCACCCCAACCGCCGCCGCCGCCCGGATTCCGCCAAGCGCGGTATAAACCAGCATCAGGCCCGCCAACCCCCACATCGCCACTTCGCGCGACACAGCCCCATCACTGAGCCCCCACATCAACGCCCCCGCAGCACTAAGCAAGATGGCAAGGAAGGGGATGGCGAAGACGCTGGCAATCAAGACAGCAATCAGCGCAATAGAACCCTCATCGAAATAATGCGCATACAGATCGCCTGATGTAACGTGGCCGTACTTCTGCGCCAAAAGCCACTGCCGCTTTTGCACGAGGACGCCCGCCAGCGGCACGGTGATCACGAAGAGTGAGGCGTTCAAGAACTGAAAGCCATCGCGGAATACCTGCCCAGGATGCCCAGTGACCGTCCAACCAGCAAACATAGCCGCCGAAATGGCGATCACAAAGACCCAAGTGCTGATACCCCCTTTGGGCGCGAAGAACTCCCGGGGGTCGCTATGGCTGCGCGAAGCTCGGATGCCGATGAAGAGGCAAAACGCCCCATAGGCCAAGAGGAATATGAACATCCAGACGACGGCTTGCGCCATATCAATTCGCTTCCTTGTGCGCAGTACCTGTCATTTCGTTGTGCGTTCCCGAATGATGCGCAACGCTTCTTTCAGGTAGATCCTGAACACCGGGTAATTCTCACTCATCGGGAAATGGCCGATATCTTCCATTTCGATGTAGACCCCACCAGGGATCTGTCGGGCGGTGGCTTCTGACTCTTCGGGCGTGGTCAGATAGTCATAAGTTCCTGTCATCATCACCACCGGACAACGGCGGCCGTCGATATTCTTAAGCTCGTCGCGCAGATCGTGGTCGACAGAGTAGAAATACAGGTCGCCTTTGAACGCCTCTGAACCTTGTGTATAGTAGAACCAAGTTAGCCAGCGATCCATGTCAGGCGATTGTGGCGCCATCAAATCCCACACGCCGCTCGCGCAGACCTGCGCGGCATTGGCATGCGGATGGCGCCACCAGTCAAGGAAAAAGCCCGGTGAATTGGCAGCTGCCTCGACAGGTATCACTGCTTTGAAGCGGTTGGGCCGCCGCAACGCAAGCTGCAGCGCAACGTTACCGCCGAACGAAGAGCCCATGAAAATCGGGTCGCGCAAGCCAAGGGCATCACACAGTGTCACGATGAAATTGACATAGTGATCGGCGGTCAACCTGTACTCCTGCTTCCACCATTCTACGTTGTGGGGCGGATCAGATTTGCCATGCCGTGGCAGGTCATAGGCGATGACGTTATAGTGCCTGGTGATCTCGTCATCCTCCAGCAACCCGCGCCACTGATGGTTGTGGCACCCTGCCGTGTGCTGGCAAACCAGCGGCGTGCCGGTACCGTTTTGCAGGTAGAATACCTTGTATTCCATCCCGTCCACGTCAATCGTCACATAGCGCCCTGTCACAGGTGAGTGTTTTGCCATGCCCCGCCCCTCAACTTCCTATTCCCAGTGCACATTTCAAACTGGCACTCCACTCTTGCGCAACAACTCGAATTGAATTGTGAAGTTGCGCAGATTTTGCATCAAGACGAGATGGTTACCCTCAATCTTCAGGTCGCGGCGAAACGAGGCAGACCAGATGCCGTGATACATCGGCAGCGGGATAGGACGCGAGAACTCCCGCCAAGTAGCTGCCGAAGCTCTCAACAGGAAGTCGCTTGCATCCATCGGACCTGCATTGGTCTCAATCCGTTTGACCTTGCCATCATGCATCTCGATCAAGATGCGCGCATGCTCCATGTCAAAGATGAAGCTGCAGGTATAGTAACGTGCCATTGCGGCAATGGTCTCGTCGTTGTTGGTCAGGCTTTCATATTTGCGCGCCCATGCCTTGATGTCCGGTATCATCTTTTGTCCCCAAGCATCATATCTTTACCGCAAGCAGCCTTTTGTTTTGCGGGACCGGCCAACAGGCTCCGGCTGGCGTGGAGATCATTTTTCATCGGGCAAAACGCCTGATTTGCGGGCATCACCCAAGATATTGCGCACATTTCCGATCTCGCTCGCCGACATGCCAATCTCGTCTAGAAGACTATCCACGAAGGGCATCTGCGCTCGGTATCGCAGCGCTGAATTCACGACACTTTCGGCCAGATTTCCGCCGGGGCCACGATTGACCTGCTCGCCCTCCGCGCCGCCCTGCAAACCCTGGCTGAAACCAGGCAGGCCATTGACCTCGACAATCTTGATCGAGTCGATGCTTTCCATAGGCCGCACGCTCTCGCGGATGATGGCATCCAAGTTGCGGGCCAGCTGCATACGTACCTCGCTGGTGCGACTGGATTCAGAGCGCATGTTCTCGGACTCGTTGAGCAAGAGTGCTCCAGCGGCGTCGATCTCGTAGCGGATCTTTGCAGCGAGAGCAGCGTACTCGTCTGCCAACCGGCGCTGATGCGCCACTTCAGTTTCGGCAGTCGCCAGTGTTGTCAGCTTGATTGCGTTCGCCTGGGAGCTGGCGTCCGCAAGGATCAGGTCAACCTGCTTCTTGCGATCTGCAATGGCGGACTCTCGTGAGGTGGAAACCTCTTCCTCGGCCCTGATGGCCAGAGCATGAGCCTCCTCTTCTTTGACCTTCGCCTCGTAGACCACCTTCGACTTAGCACTCAATTGCAGATCGCGGTCGTGTTCTTCCATCCGGATGGCCTTCGAGCGAGCGATATCCGATAGCCGGGTTTCCTGCTCGGTCGCGATCCGCACGAGGTCCAGGTTTTTTTGCTCGACAAGATCAGCTTCGCGCACACGCTCCTGCGCCTCCAACTGGGCAATCTGTGCGATTCGCATATTTTCGGCTTCTTCCAGGCTGACGACGGCACGCTCTTTGGCCACACGCACCGCGATATCTCGCTGCTGTTCGATGCGGGCAAACTCGATGCCCTTGTGCAAGTCCAGAATGGCCATTTCGGCCTCGAGGTTCTTTTTCTCGATCTCGATGGCAGCGTTGCGCTCGATCTCGTTCTGCTCCATTTTCCGCTTTTCGATTTCAGCCACAAGGCGGGTCTCGGTCAGCTTGCGCTCGACATCGATCACTTGCTGTTGCGAGATGCGGAAAACCTCTATCGCTTCTTGCGCGCGGATCTGAACCTCTTCCGCATCCCGCTCGCGCTCTGCCCGGTCTTTCAGAATTGAAGAGCGTTGGAGCGTGCGCTTTTCAGAAATCTCTTGCTCTTGGCGCAAGCGCGCCAATTCGCTTTCCTTGTCAATCTCAAGCGCAAGTTTCTCGGTTTCAAGGTTCTTGTCACGAATCTGGATGAAAGTTTCCTGTTCAATATCGTTGCGGGCTTTCTTGCGCGCTTCGATCTGCTGGGTAAGTTGGGTCAAGCCTTCGGCGTCGAATGCATTCGAAGGATTGAACATTTCCAGCGGGGCCTGATCCAGCCCGGTCAGTGACACGGTTTCCAACTCCAGACCAGTACGCGACAGATGGTCCTCGGCAAGACCCTTGACTTGCTTTATGTACTCGCCGCGCTTTTCCTGCATCTCGTCCATGCTCATCGTCGCTGCGACGATGGCCAGTGCGTCGATAAAGCGGCCTTGGACCAGTTCACGCAGGCTGTCTGGCTCCATCGTTCGTTTACCGAGAGCCTGGGCCGCAATCGAGACGGACTCCTTGTTCGGCTTCACCCGCACATAGAACTCCGCAACCAATTCCACCCGCATTCGATTGCGAGTAATCAGGGATTTTTCACCACTCCGGCGGATCTCTATGCAGAGCGTTCGCATGCCCACCATCGTCACGTTGTGCACGATGGGCAACACCATCGCGCCCCCGCTGAGCACAACCTTTTCCCCGCCCATACCGGTGCGAACGAAGGACACCTCCTTCGAAGACCTCCGATAGAGCCAATGGAGGAGGTATACGATGATCGCAATCGCGAGTGCGATCAGGATGACAACTGCAATGATATCTGCGCCAGTCATGGTGTTCTTCGCTCCTTGCATTCCCGCCGCTATTCCAATCCGGGAAAGTCGTTATCTGAGGATGGCTCAACCCGAATTCTGCAGCGGGTTAGGTACGCTGTTTTGGTTTTGCGAGGTCAATCGCGGCCTTGTAGATGACTACCCCAAAGATGAGTTTGTTGAGCACGTCGGCAAAGTTGTAGATCACGTTCAACGTGTTGACATCGACGCCACCGCCGAGGTGCTGCATGAAGTAACCCAAGGGATAAATCGCCCAGCCGATGGTCACGATCAGGCGCAGAGAGGTGAATGCGATCTGCATCCGCTCGTTGCCATCGGCTGCGCTCGAAATCTCGCCCAGGTACAGTTCCCCAAGCACGTAAAGCCAACCAACCATCCCGATCAGGAAGGCCAGCGTGGAGCTCATGTATCCCGCACTTCCCAGAAACTCCGCTACGACGGTCAAAAGTGTTCCAACGAGCAGCCGCCAGAACAATGCTGTGGAGAGACTGGTCAGCGCTGACAACAGCACATAGATCGCGATGATCTGCAGGGGTCGCGAAATCGCCCAATCGATGTAGCGAAGCACCAGAGGAGCCTGGCCGGTTGTGACCCAAAGCTCCTTAAGATAGTAATACTGCGCCGCCGCGACCACCATGACCACACCAACAAGCGTAATTGCAGTCTCCCACTTTCCTTCGACTTTTCTTTTCTCAGCAAAGAAGAAGAATACGGCGGCAATCATTGCGATGGATAGCAGCCAAAATGAGCCGCCAACGATGTCGGTTGGGGATACTTGCTGGATCATTCTCTCATCATTCTCTTTGCTATCTTATTGTCAGTTTGGGCTTCGTGTCAGACTTTGGTGCGTCAAATCTGGCTGCGGATGTGCGGGGAACGGCCATAGATTGCGACCATGGGCAGGATCAGAAGACCAAGGACGAATTGCTGCGCCTGCCAGCTTAGCCCAATGCCAACCAAGAAGGATGTCAGAACCTGCAACAGCAGAACGCCGATGACGGTGAATCCATAGCCGCCACGTCCACCAAGCAGTGAAGTGCCGCCGACGACAACCGCAGCCAGCGTCATGAACAGATAGGGATCACCGACCCCGATGAAGCCACCTCCGCTCCAGCCCAGCAAGAGACCACCGGTCAACGCAGAAAATACGCCGCTGATCATGTAGCAGCCTATCCAGTATGCCCGTTCGGAAATCGACAGCCGCTTGGCCGCCATCCGGCTACCTCCCAAGGCATAGAGGTTGCGACCGTAAGTGGTGTTCCTCAGGCCATAAATCAGGATGATGGAGACTACCAGCCAGATCAGGATGACCGGCGGAATCTTGAGACCGAATGTTGTGCTGTTCATCGTAGCCAGATTGACCAGCCAGTTCGGCACGACACCAAAAACGTTACCACCGAACTCGGTGCCAATTGAGGTGAGGATCTGCGTACCACCTGATACCGCAAATCCGACCCCAAGGGTTACAATGAGCGCCTGCCCCTGCAGCCGAAAGCTCAGGACTCCATTTAGGAAGCCAATCGCAGCACCCAACAGAAGCACGGCAATCGCAGCCATCCATGGCGGAATGCCAAGCGAGATCAGATAGAGCAAGCCGATATTGGAAGAACCGATCACGAAGGGAATGGACAAATCAAGTCCGCCAAGCAAGGCCACCAGTGTCTGACCAACGCAGGCCAACCCAAGAAAGGCTGCAAACAGGAACATCGTCTTTATGTTGACTGAGGACGCAAAACCTTCAATCACGAAGGACCCCGCTATAAATAGAGCAAGCAAGATAGCACAGCCAATGAACGCGCTTTTGTTGAGCGTGACGAAAGTGCTCAGCCAGTAAGCTAGCACGAAGAACACGATAAGTGCCAGAAAGATGAAAGCATTGACCCAGCTGAAGAAGCCGTCCAGCGCAAATGAGAGTACGGCAAACAGCACCGCCAGTGCAATTGCCACACCGACAATCCAGCGGTTGTTTCGGATCAGCTGACCCAAGTAGCCTGATTCATGCGCTTCCGCATCGACGGAATTCACACGTGCAACATCCGCGCTTCCCGTTTTCTTCGCGTAGGTCCACTTAACCGATAAAAAATGCCAAGCCCAAAGGATCAATGAAAACGTGGCGATAGAGTAGAAAATGATCAGCTGGCCATCAGCACCCTGAATATAGCCAATGATGCCACTTAACAAAGCGATAGCAGCTGAAATCAGAAGTCCTAAAAACTTGTAGAATGTAAATGCCGAACTATTCATCTGCGTCCTCCCTCAAGCGACAAACCCTTGGCGAAGGTTCTGAACCCTCGCCAGACGAAGGGGGACGTCAGGACACAAACCACCACGACTGCAGAGATGTTCCACAGTGATACCCCGATGCTATAGAACATTGCCGACCACGCCCCAGCCGCACCGACAACAACCAGCATATAGGGCCAGAACTCACGAATCCGCACGCCTCCGCGCATAGCCAGCCATGTGGCGAATTGAAATCCTGCGATCACAAGTATTGAAAAAGCCCATGGCCCGATTTCCAGGACTGATCCCCCGGCCACATCCAGACGCCCGGGAGAAGCATAGATCACTTGGGTCTGCGGCAAGATGGACGCCAAGTGAAAAACCGAGGGTGCAAAGTCGGTAGCCGCAGATTGCACTTCCACATCACCAAGCGACGCCCGGAAATAGACAAAGCCCACCGCAATAAGTCCCAATGCCGCAATGTAAACGCCAGAAACGTGCGGGATCCGGGATTGCAAGGGTGAAAATACCATGATGAACAGACCCATGGCGATCAACAGCACAATCAGGGTCTCTCTGTCGAACATACCGCTGATATCGTCGACCTTTATGGCGACAACGACCAGAACCGCTATCCCTCCAAGGAGAAGTGCCCCAAGGGCAACTGGCGTTGAAGTTCCAGCCAAGCGCCTGCCTGGCATATTGAATCCAATGATAAGAGTTGCTAGAAGCGTTACGCCAAGGGCAATGATGATACCATATCCCGCAGTCTGCACCGGTGCCAGATAGATGACCGCACCCGAGTCGAACTCTGAACTTTCTAGAGCCATGTATTCCAAAGCGGTCCCCATGCCACTGGGCGCAGGCAACATGGCATTGGCCACCTCTGAAACTGCTATGGGATCCGGATTGAATATCAGTCCCAGGATAGTCAGAATCACTAGCACAAGAAACGCGACCAGAGGTGGTCTTGGGTATTTGAAAAGCAAGTTTACCAGATAGATGACCGCTGCTATCCCCAGGATCACCAACAAAATGATGGTCCCAGTGGGCTCTAACGGGGCTCCCTCGACCGGAACCACTTCCGCTGCCGCAACGCTCGCCGCGGCGTCCAGTGCCTCGGGCAATGTGCTTATATCCATGACCGCATGCAAGATCACGCCGCCAGCGATGCACCCAAGAATTGCAATGAAAAGCCCCGGCGGGAGAAAGTGGGCGGCACGCTGGATCTGTGGGAGAGCCAGGCTGATCAGCAGCGAAAGCACCAGGATCGAGCCATAGGACAGGTCGGTCACAAAGCTTTGGAAGATGCTGAAGTTGAAGGTTCCGAGCAGAAAGGTGATCAGATAGATGTTCATTGCCCCAAATAGAGATCCGATCGCCCCGCCGCGCCCCCCTGCCAGATTTGCGCCACCCAACACCAAGGCAGTGACGGCCAGAAGGGTGAAGGTCGTTCCTTGGGTCGGGTCGCCAGAACTGATCAGAGATGTGAAACAGATCGCGGCCAATCCTGCGTAAAGCCCAGCAATCGCGTGCGCCCCCAGACGCACAAGGTTGATCCGGACACCGCTGGTATAGGCCGCCCGCTCATCGGATCCCATAAGACGGAGATGGCCAAAGAAGGCTGTCGTTGCCAACAGGTACCAAGCCACGGTCGCAATCACGAGAATTGCCAGAACCGGCGAAAAGATCGAGGTACCACTGCCCCAGTTAAGCATCCACTCTGGTGCCATTCCGCCTGGGCGCGGCAAGATGATCAGGTTGAGGCCGACAAGCGCAAGGTACCCACTGAGTGAGACGATGATCGGTTGGACCCGGACAAAGATGATAATCAGCCCCAGCACCAGCTGGTAAGCAACGCCCACACCCAAGGCGTAAAGAAAGAACGCGATGGGTGACTCAATATATCCCAGCGTCTGCAACTGGATCATGCCGACGTTAATGAAGCCGATCAGGGGGCCGATGGACAGATCGACCGCTGCACGACCGGCCATCACGATGATGGTCAAGGCGTAGGTCGCAAGAATAAGTGGTGCAGCCACGATGATCGCCGACCCAAGACCGTTGCTGGAAATCAGGTCGGGGCCGCGCATCGCTGCGGCACTTAGGAGAATCGAAAATATGAAGATCGGCACCATAAGGTGCGTGTTTGGGCTGGTTGCTCTGGCGGTGAAGTCGCTCATCTTACCCCGTCATCGCTTCTTGCCGACGGCATCACTGAACACGATTTTCATCGCTGGTCGTTCCTCAGAGAAATATTGGCGTTCCTTGCCACGCTCGGCGTCGGCGTCGACAATCTTTATACCAAAGTAATCCCTGGGCGTTGGGCGGCGAGGCGGCGCGTATCGGGGTGCCGAGCCGACTTCGGGCTGTTTCGGCGTCTTTTCGTCCTGTTCAACTGGCCCACCGCCCAAGGCCACAAAAGCTTCCAGGTCGCGGGTCTCATACTTTGGCCCGACATCCTCAGCTGCGGAACGCGAATGGGTCGGGCTCTTGAAGACCGAACTGTCCTCGATCCCCGTCACAATACGATCAAAGCTCTGCTGATCGGCCGCCGTGTAGATGTCTTCGGTCTTCGGGCGATCGGCATGTCGGTGCGGCTGAACCGGCGAGTTGTTATAACCTTTAGGGGACGCATGTTCAGAGTGGGGCCAGTCAAACTCCATCAAACGGGCAAACTGCTCCTTGTCACTCGGCCGATAGTTGGTCGCGCCCAACACAGGCTTGCGAAAACCTCCGGCCACGCCTGCAGAACCGAAGTTCATCAGAGCTGCCATCGCCTGCAGATCGCTTTCTGTATACTTGCTCATGCCTGCACCATCTAGAAATACCTGATCTTGATGGCCCGTCCCGCCGGATCCAAAGCCGGTGCTTTGGGTTCAGGGGAGGGGGCGTCTTTCGATGTCACGATGCGGATTGGAGTTGCGGTTTGGCTGGCGGTACGGTGAACCGAGGCGCTGATGGCATTCTGCCCTGCCTGCAACGGGGTGACCCCGGCGGCCTTTGCCGTCGCCCTTGCTCCTCTTGTCTGGCCAAACATGGCCTCGAGGATCAAACGCGGGTCCACGTCCGCGTCTGTCAGCGTATCAAAAATGCTGCCGTTTCGGAACACCGCAACGCGCGAGCAAAGGCCGATGAACTCTTCCAACTCGCTTGACATGTAGACCACCGAATTGCCTTCGGCGGCGAAATCCCTGAGATGCTGATAGAATTCCCGCTTTGTCCCAACATCGATTCCCCGCGCCGGATCGTTGAGGATGAGAATCTTCGGTCTTAGTGAAAATGCCCGACCGATCAGCACCTTTTGCTGGTTCCCGCCACTCAGCGAGGTGATCAGATTACTTCGCGGACCAGTCTTGATCGAAAGGCGCTGCACCTCGTAGTTGAAGATGCCTTCCAGCTCGGGCCAGTTGATCAGGTTCAACTTTCCGCCAAATTTGTGTTTTGGGTAAAGTGCAGACAGCAGGTTTTCGAAGATGCTGAGGTTCGGCAGAATACCTTCGCGCTTGCGGTCGCCAGAGACGAATTCGATACCATTGATCTTGGCACTTTGCAGATCGCGAACCTCAGCCGCGCTGCCGGATCCGCCAGTTTCCGCGATTGGATAGCTTTCCACTGAATCCGCCACACCTGCCAGAATACGCACAAAAGGATCCTGGCCCTGACCTTCCAGCCCGGTCACGCCAATGATCTCGCCCCGGCGCAGATCGAAATTCACCGGCTCAGAATTGGGCCAGACTTTCAGGTTCTTGGTTCTAAGGACAACCTGGCTGGCCAACACTTGTAGTGACTCGGCCTCCGGCTTCTTGCGAGGTTCGTGCTTGCCGGCCATCAGCCCAAGCAGATTGGCCTCGGTAATCTCCGACTTGGAAAGAACACCCACATTCTTTCCATCCCTCATCACGGTCGCCCGGTCGCAGATTCGTATCAGTTCGGCAATCCGGTGCGTCACGATCAGCACTGCGGTGCCGTTGTCGCGCAACTCACGGATCTTAGCGAACAACCTTTCGGTTGAATCGAAATCCAATGCGGCCGAAGATTCATCCAAGATCAGAATCTTTGGCTTGCTCAGCAGAGCACGCCCGATGGTGATCCAAGCCTTGACACCAAGCGACAGTCCGGCTGCAAGCCGTTGCGGATCAACATCCGAGCCGACAAGTTCCCGCATCAAGACCCGAGCCCGGGCGATCTTCTCACTGTTGGGCATAGCCTTTGCCCACAGGCTGTCAGCCCCGGCATAGAGGTTCTCGGCAATTGTTGCCTCGTCTGCCACCATCACTTCCTGAAAAACCATCGCCACGCCCATCTTGCGGCCATCCGACGGAGTCGTCGGCGCATGGCCCATGATCGAGACCTCGCCGCTATCAACCTTCAGCACACCGGCCAACACTTTAGCCATTGTGCTTTTTCCGCAGCCATTGCCGCCAATGATCGCCTGAATTTCCCCGAAGTTCGCTCGGAACGACACGTCGTTCAGCGCCTTGGTCACTCCAAAGGATTTGCTTGCGTTCTTTACGAAGACTGCAAGTTCCTCCTCGGGCGGTGAAGTGCCCGAGAAGGATTGGTTCATGTTCTGGTTCGAGGCGTTCATCCTTGGCAGACTTCCCGATAGAACAAGGTTGTTTTTTGATCAGGGCTTGAAGGCTTCCGGATCAGCTGGTCGAAGGAAGAAGTTGTCGAGATAGGCTTTGCCACCCCAGACTTCGATCCCGGGCATGTACCATCCGGTCGAGTTGCGGTCGCAGTTCTCGTCAAGCAGTGCCTTGACGTCTTCATACTTGATGGTGACTGGTGGAACGAGGATCGACTGGATCTTCGGCCCTTGCCCCATCATCGTGCGCAGCATGATGTTGAAGCCAAGCTCGATGTCGTCGCCCGGCGGCCAAGTCTGGATAGCCGCGCTGATGTAGTCGGGATTGTTGCGCCAGTAGCAAAGCGCCCCAAGCTCACCGCCGATGGACAACGGAGGCAGGTCGCGCCCAGACTGCAGCAGGGCCTGCAACACGCCGGTTTCGCCTGACGATTGCGCAACCACGCCATCAAGCTGGCCTGGATTGGTGGCAAGCCACTTCTGGGTTTCGGCCTGTCCAACCTGTGAGGTCCACATGTGGGCAATCTGGCCGACGATCTTGATTTCTGGCGATTCGGCCAGGCCGGCCAGAACGCCTCGGTTCTGCGAATCCGACGCAGAGGCGCCAGGGATGCCTTCGATGACCAGAACATTGCCTTTTTCACCGATCTCCTTGGCCATCCAACGCCCGATTTCATAGCCGGCAAGTTGGTAGTTGACCGAAGAGTTCACCGCATACTCCGAGGTGACGAAGCCGGTGAACGAGAAGGTTGGCACGCCGTTGTCATAGGCGTACTTGATCGATTGGTTCAGGGCGACCGGGTTGGAGCAGCAGATGATGATCGCATCTGCACCCTGATCGACAAGCTGCCGTATCTGCTGGATCTGAGTTGCGTCCTTCAGATTCGACTGGGTAACAATCACTTCCTTCACCAGCCCGAGCTTTTGCCACTTCGGCACAACCTCATTCATCAGGCGGTCCATGGCAGCTGCGCGCCAAGTGTTTCCGGCATAGGTGCTGGCATAGCCAATCGTCCATGGCGGTGGATTGGGCGCTTTCCAGTCACGATAGGCGCTGGGACCTAGCGGCTGTGCCGGATCCATCAAGTCAGGGTTGTACACCTTTGCGACGATATCGGCCGGAATTTCGTCCAGTCCCTGCGCAAAAGACGCCGTTCCGACCGTCAGCGCCGCCAGAAGTGTCAACAGTCCAGAAGTTCTTCTCATCAGTTCCTCCTTGTTTGGCTTTTCGACCTCGTGGTAAGATTTTTTTCCTCTCGGTATCAGAGGTGCTATTTTCTGACGAGTCAACTCTCTTGCTTCTTGGTTGGTGAGTTTCCTCAGCATGCAATCAGGGACATCGCCGCGCGGCTTATTCGCTGTGCGTCTGGGAAGGGGTAGTGGTAGACTGGGCCGTCCTGAGAGCAATTTCCCCCGTCCCCTGAGAACGGAAACAAGGTCCCGATCCTGTTGACGAAACCGGGGGGCGTCACCAGCCCGTCACCCTGAGCAGGAGCCGAGAAACTCTGCCTCCGGGCGGTCCAAGGGTAAGCGGTGGCTGACACTCGTCTGGGTTTCAGCTTGACTGCTTTTGGAATGCCCAGGGCATGAGATCGTCGATGCGCGACGCTGGGTGGCGGTTGGCAATGGCGGTCAGGGTTTCACGCAGATAGGCGTAAGGGTCGACGGCGTTCAGCTTGCAGGTTTCAACGAGCGAGGCCATGCGCGCCCAGGTGTGGCCGCCCTCATCATGCCCCGCGAAGAGAGCATTCTTGCGATTGAGGGTTATTGGTCTGATGGTGTTTTCGACGGGGTTGGTGTCCATCTCGATGCGGCCATCGGTCAGGAATATCTGCAGCCCATCCCAGTGCCGGTGGATGTAGGCGAGCTTCTCGCCGAGGCGGGATTTGGCGGAGATGCGGCTACGCTGATGTGTTAACCACTGGCGGAAGTCGGCAACCAGCGGTCCAGATTGGTCTTGCCGGACAGCGAGGCGCTCGTCGGGGGTCTTGCCTCGGATCTTGGCCTCGATCTTGTAGATTTCCGCGATGCGACGCAGGCCCTCGGCGGCGATCTCGGAGCCGTCCTTCTGGTAGATGTCGTGCAGTTTGCGCCGTGCGTGGGCCCAGCAGTAGGCCAGCGTCAAAGGCGTGCCACCCACCCGCCTGGGCTGGGCCAAGGCGTCATATCCGGTATATCCGTCGACCTGCAGGATGCCATTGAAGCCGCGCAGGATGTCCATGGCATGGCTGCCATGGCGCCCGGGTGCATAGGTGAACACGACCGCCGGTGGATCCTCGCCGCCCCAGCCTCGATCATCGCGGGTCAGCGCCCAGAGGTATCCGGTCTTGGTTTTGCCAGCCCCAGGGTCCAGCACAGGGGCACGGGTCTCATCCATGAACAGGCGGCCGGATCGTTTGAGATGGGTCAGCATCCGGTCGACGACGGGGGCCAGATGATAGGCCGCCGTGCCGCACCAGCTTGCGAGGGTCGACCGGTCCAGATTGACGCCGCCACGTTTGTAGATCTGGCACTGGCGGTAAAGCGGCAGATGGTCCGCATATTTGGAGACGGCCACATGTGCGAGCGTGCCCTCGGTCGGCAGCCCGCCCTCGATCAGCCAATGAGGCGTCTCGGCTTGTGATACGCCTGCATCGCAGCGGCGGCAGGCATAACGGGGGCGGACGGTGACGATCACCTGGAAGCGGGCCGGAAGGATGTCGAGGCGCTCGCTGCGGTCTTCGCCGATCTTCACCATGTCGGTGCAGCCGCAGGGGCAGACCCTCTGTGCGGGTTCAATGACCTGTTCGATGCGCGGCAGGTGCTCTGGCAGATGGCCAAGATTGCGCTTGGCTGCCGGTCGCCTTGTGGTGCCGTCAGCATTGCGGGCGTTCAGCGCATCACCAGCGGCTTCGGCCTCGGCGACAGCCGTCTCCAGGTCTTCGAACGCCAGCTGACGCTCATCGGGGTCCAACTGCTCGGACCGTTTGCCATAAAGAGCATGGCGCAGTTCCGCGATCAGGTAATCCTGACGCTCGGTATGTGCCTCAAGCCCCGCGACCTTGGCCTGCATGGCCAGAAACGCCTCCCGCACGGCAGGCGGAAGGTCATCCAGATCAAGGGGCTGAGGGGTGGTCGCGGACATGCCAGTTCATACCGCATTCCCTCACAGAAGCCCATATTTACAAGGCGATCCGAGTCACTCTGTCGCAGTCGGAATGGTGGGGCGCGGCGCATGGATACGGCGCCAGTCGAGCCCGGCAAACAGCGCCTCGAACTGCACCCGCGACAGCCGCATCACCCCGTCGCCGACCTTCGGCCAGGCAAAGCCGCCCTGTTCCAGCCGCTTGTAAATCATCACGATCCCGCTGCCGTCCCAAAAGAGGACCTTCACCCGATCCCCGCGTTTGGATCGGAAAACCACCATCACGCCCGCCTTCGGTGCAAAGCCCAACTCGGCCTGCGCCATTGAGGCCAACCCGTCATGGCCCTTGCGGAAATCCACCGGCTTGGTCGCGATCACGATCCGGACCGTCTGATCCGGAAAGATCACAGGACCCTCTTCAGCGCAGCCGCCAATGCCGCAGCCCGATCCGGACTGCAGTCTGGTGCGACATGCAGCACCGCACCGGCAATCTCGATCCTGATCGCCGCGCTGTCGGTCTTTGCGATGACCGGCCCAGGGGCGGTCACCGGCTCGACCAAAAGCGGCACAAAATCGGGGGCGCCATTGACCGACAGAACCAGCTTCCCCTTCCGGGCAAGGCCGCGCCATTGCGAAAGATGCCGCGCGATCAACCCATACTTCTGGGCCACATCACAAACCCGCGCCCCAGGCGCCAGGCTCTCTGCCACAATCCGCGCCTTCAAATGATCAGGCCAACGCCGCCGTCCGGTTGGCCCATCCAGAACCTCGATCCGGGAAACTCCCTTGCGACTGGGAACCTCCATCCGGTCCTCATTTTGGTGCTCCATTGCCATGCTCCCGCAAACTCAGTTGCAGGGCGGCATGCCCGAAATTACCTCAGACCGAAACCACGGGGCTGACGCATCGCTTACGCTGATCTGGGCCGAGAAACGCGGCATCACCATTCAGCACATCCAACCCGGTCAGCCGCAGAACGCCTATATCGAGCGCTACAACCGCACGGTTCGGCACGAATGGCTGGATCAATAC
>Ga0308009_10000533_pt1 | contig 27369 bp, 26 predicted proteins | sample Neamet127_FD_203134 | JGI IMG/M metagenome (GOLD analysis project Ga0308009, IMG submission 203134) | Marine microbial communities from water near the shore, Antarctic Ocean - #127 | ecosystem: Environmental > Aquatic > Marine > Unclassified | place: Southern Ocean | collected 2014-07-24
TCCTGAGCGTGCTTTACCTGCCCGGTGGCCTGGCCTCGCTGCGCTGGGCCACCTTCAGCGGCTGGTGGCGGGACAGCCGCAGCTGGCTGCGCGGCCTGAAGGGCAAGGAGCGCAACAATGGCTGAACTCTTGCTTCAGGCGCGTGACATCACGGTGCGCTTCGGTGGGCTGACGGCTGTCGATGCGGTCAGTGCCGACTTCCATGCTGGCGAGTTGGTCGGCATCATCGGCCCCAATGGTGCGGGCAAGACGACGTTTTTCAACGCGATCTCGGGTGTGATTGCGCCGACCTCGGGGCAGTTGCTGGCCGGCGGCAAAAATCTGAGCGGCAAGGGTCCGCACCGTTATGCCGCCGCCGGCATTGCACGCACCTTCCAGACGCCGCGTGTGTTTCCCGACATGCCGGTCGCAGCCAACATCGGCTTCGGCCTGAAGTTCGCCGGACGGCAGCGCGAGGGCGCCTGGCAGTTGCGTGACGAGCCCAGCATCCTGGGCTTGATCGGCTTGGCCGCGCAGTCAGACTTGCCGGCAGGCGCCATCACGCCTTCGCAGCAGCGCCTGCTGGAAATCGGCATGGCGCTGGCCACGCGGCCGCGCCTGCTGCTGCTCGACGAGGTGGCGGCTGGGCTGACCGAATCAGAAATCGAGAACATGGCGCTGCTGATACGCCGCATGCGCGACGAGCTGGGCCTGACGGTGGTGTGGATCGAACATGCGGTGACCACCCTGCTGCGCCATGTCGAACGTGTGATCGTGCTGCACCAGGGCCGCAAGATTGCCGACGGCACACCGGCCGAGGTGGTGCGCGATGTCGAAGTGATTGAAGCCTATCTGGGTGATGAGATGACGGAGAGCGTCGCATGATGTTTTTCGGTTCACCTTTCGTTCTTGGCGGTTCTCCGCGTGCACACCTTCAGGTCGCTGGTCTGAGCGCCGGTTACGGCGCCTTCCTGGTGCTGCGCGACCTCACGCTTGAAGTCAAACCCGGCCTGACGGTGATTCTCGGCCCCAATGGTGCTGGCAAGACCACCCTGCTCAAGGCGCTCTCCGGCCTGATTCCACGCGGCGGTGAGGCCTTGCTCAATGGCGAAACGCTGCCCAAAAAAACCAGTGATATTGTCAAAGGCGGCATGGCCCTGGTGCCCGAGGGCCGGCAATTGTTTCCGCAAATGACGGTCACCGAAAACCTCGAACTCGGCGGCTGGCTGGTCGCCAAGGCCGAACGCGCACGGCGGCTCGAGCAGGCGTTCAATGATTTTCCCAAGCTGCGTGAACGTGCGCAGCAACTGGCCGGCACCATGAGCGGCGGCGAGCAGCAGATGGTGGCGGTGGCGCGCGCCATGATGAGTGCGCCGCGCCTCTTGATGCTGGACGAACCCTCGCTGGGTCTGGCGCCGCGCATGGTCGACGAGCTGCTGGCGATCACGCGCCGCATTGCTGACGCCGGCACCACCGTGCTGATGGTCGAGCAGAACGTCAAGAAAGCGCTGGCCGTGGCCGACCGTGGCTACGTGCTGGAGCGCGGCACGCTGGTGGCCAGCGGGCCGGCGGCGCTGCTGGCGCGTTCGTCGGTGATCCGTGAAGCCTACCTCGGCGCGGGCGCTGCGGTGTCGACCGCCAAAGCGGTTTGAATTTCCCCTGACTATTTTTGGAGAACCCCATGTCTGACATGTCCATGCTGATCAACGGCCTGAAGGTCACTGCCGAAAAAGGCGCCACCTTTGAACGCCGCAACCCGCTCGACGGCAGCATCGCCACGCGCGCGCCGGCGGCCTCCGTCGCCGATGCGCTGATGGCCGCCGACGCTGCCGCCGAAGCCTTCAAAAGCTGGAGCCAGACCGGCCCGTCCGCGCGCCGCGCGCTGTTGCTCAAAGCCGCCGATGCGCTGGAGGCCAAGACCCCGCAGTTCATCGAGGCAGTGGCCGCCGAGACCGGGGCTTCGGGCATGTGGGCCGGCTTCAACGTGATGCTGGCTGCCGGCATGATCCGCGAGGCGGCTGCGCTGACCACGCAGATCAGCGGTGAAGTGATTCCGTCGGATGTGCCCGGCAACCTGGCCATGGGCATGCGGCAACCCGCCGGCGTGGTGCTGGGCATTGCGCCGTGGAACGCGCCCATCATCCTTGGCGTGCGCGCCATCGCCACGCCGCTGGCCTGCGGCAACACCGTGATTTTCAAGGGCTCGGAAAACTGCCCGCACACGCACCAGCTGATCGTCGAGGCGTTTGAGGATGCCGGCTTTCCGCCGGGCGTCGTCAACTACATCACCAACGCGCCGCTGGATGCCGGTGCCGTGGTTGAGGCCATCGTCGCGCACCCGGCGGTGCGGCGCATCAACTTCACCGGTTCGACCAAAGTGGGCCGCATCATCGCCATGACCTGCGCCAAATACTTGAAGCCGGTGGTGCTGGAGCTCGGCGGCAAGGCGCCGCTGGTGATCCTCGACGACGCCAACATCGACGATGCCGTGAACGGCGCGGCTTTCGGATGCTTTGCCAACAGCGGGCAGATCTGCATGTCCACCGAGCGCATCATCGTTGACCAGAAAATCGCCGACGAGTTTGTCAAACGCTTCGCCGCCAAGGCCAAAGCGCTGCCGCTCGGCGACCCGCGCAAGCCGGAGCCGGTGGTGCTGGGTTCGGTCATCGGCATGGGCACGGTGGAGCACTGCAACGCGTTGATCGACGACGCGCTGGCCAAAGGCGCCAAGCTGATGTGCGGCGGCAAGGCCGAGAACACGCTGATGCCCGCCACCGTGCTCGACCACGTCACCCCGGCCATGCGTATTTACCACGAGGAAACCTTTGGCCCGGTCAAATGTGTGGTGCGCGTCAGCGGCGTCGACGAAGCGGTCGCCTGTGCCAATGACAACGAGTACGGCCTCTCGGCTGCGGTCTTCGGCGGCGACATCGCGCGCGCCTTCGGTGTCGCCCAGCGCATCGACTCGGGCATCTGCCACGTCAACGGGCCGACGGTGCACGACGAGGCGCAGATGCCGTTCGGCGGCGTCAAGGGCAGCGGGATGGGGCGCTTTGGCGGCAAAGCGGGTGTGGCCGAATTCACCGAACTGCGCTGGATCACGATCCAGACCACGCCACGGCATTACCCGTTCTGACCTGCGCGCTACGCCCCAGTACCGTTCGGGCTGAGCTTGTCGAAGTGGCGAAGCCTTGTTCGACTCATGCGATTGTGGTTTGCGAACAAGCCGGGGGTTGCCCGGCGGCAACTCACTTTCTTTTTGCGTCGCCAAAAAGAAAGTAAGCAAAGAAAAAGGCGACCCGATGGTCTGGGTCCCTCCGCTTCGCTGCGGGCAGCCTCCGGTGCTCGCCGAAAGTGGGGTCGAGCTCGAACTCGGCTTCGCCTCAGACAATCGCTCGCCCTGATCCACTTTCGGCTGCGCTCCTCGGCCCAGCCCGACGGGTGGGGGAAGAAGACAAACATCCAAAGTCAAATACCGAACTCCCATCCGGAGTGCAGGAAGCGCGAAGCGTTTCCTGCACGGGAATTCCAACGGACCGTCATGTTTGCACGCGAGCGCAGTACACGCGGCCACATGAAGCTCCCCGCCATCGCCCAGCGGGGCGAGGGAGGGGTTGGGGGAGGGAGTGGGGAGTCGTTCCTACTGTCCAGAAAGGACCACAGGTGCAGCGTGATGCAAGTGAAGGGGATCAGTTCCGGGATGAGCGGTGAGGTGCCGTCGCCAACTCCAGCGACGTGAGCCACGCCATCGCAACTGTGGCGCTCGCTCCGCACATTTCGGCAGATGGCATCAGTTGCCCACACACCGCCGGCCGCTCAGGCCGGCCAAAGATGCGGCAGGCATTGGCCTCATCCAGCTGCACACAACGTACCCCCGCCGGTTTGCCCTGCGGCATGCCGGGAATCGGTGAGCTGATGGACGGCGCGATGCAGCAGGCGCCGCAGCCGGGGCGGCAGTTCATGGTTGGTTGCTATTAAAACAGGAGCTGTTTACGCCCGTGCAGTATGGGCTGGAGGCCGACTTAGTCATTCAAACGGCGACTGGCATCCAGCACCTGATCAATCACCGCCTGCACGTTCTTGCGATGCGCCTCGCTGACCAGCTGGCCCTGCGCGTCAAACGCATCGCCCGCGTGGCCCAGCGCAAAGGCCTTGGGTGCGACCCAGCATTGCGCGCTGAGCAGCAGAGGCGCCAGATGGCTTTGCGAACGCAGGCCACCCAGCGCACCCGGCGACGCGCTGAGCATGCCGACGACCTTGCCGCTGAAGGACTTGAAACCGTCCTGCCAGGCCGGGTCGGCCTTGACCGGACTGGACGCCCAGTCGATGGTGTTTTTGAGCAGCGCGGTGTAGCTGCCGTTGTACTCGGGTGAGCAGATGATCCAGGCCGGGTGCTCGAACATGAGCTGCTTGAGCTTCATCACGTCGGCTGGTGTGCCTTTGGCCTCCAGGTCGGCGTTGTACATCGGGATGTCGAAGTCGGCCAGCTCTATGTGGGTGACGTCAGCGCCCGCAGCGCGCGCCAGTGCGGCGGCGGCGTGGGCCAGCTTGCGGTTGAAGGAGGCCAGGCGGGTGCTGCCGGCAAAAATCAGGAGTTTGGGGGACTTGGACATGGTCTGATTTCACCACAGGCATGCAAACGAAAAGCAAAGCCGGCGCGGGCAGTATTAACAGGTTAAAATGTACAAAATCATTTATTTTGTACAAAATGCATACTGTCCCCCTGAGTGAGTTTCGTGCCAATGCCTCGGCCATGATCGATCTTGTCGAGCAGGGCGAAACCGTGCGCATTTTGCGACATGGCAAACCAGTGGCGGAGCTGGTCCCCTGGAAGTCCGGAGAGGCGTCTGCCAAGGTGCCTAGCTGGAAGCGGCCTTTTGACCCGGTGGTTTTGCCGCAGGGGGCCTCGCTGTCCCAGGCGGTGCTGGACGAGCGCAATGAGGCACCGTGGTGAAGGCGGCATCCCCCTACGCTACACCCGCGCCCCCCACCCGTGTGCTGGCGCGCGACGGCGAAGCCCGGCTGATGTTCGACGCCTCGGCATTGACCAAGCGTTACGCCAGCGAGGCCGGCCGCGACCGCGTGCTCGCATTGTTTGAGGCCGCGAGCGAATTGCTGGTGGCCGCGCATTGCAAGACCGAAGTCGCGTCCGCCCTGTTGCGGCGCAGGCGAGAAGGCAGCCTGCCAGCGTCCGAATTCGACCGTGCCTGGGCGGCCGCACAACGGGACGTGGCCGACATGACGCTGGTGCCGCTGGACGCACACGTTGAGCGTTTTGCCTTCGCGGCCATGGAGCAGGGCCCTTTGCGCGGCATGGATGCGCTGCATGTGGGCAGCGCGCTGGCAACGCGGGTGGATCTGTTTGTGACGGCCGACCGGCGCCAGGCCCAGGTGGCGCGCGGCATGGGGCTGGCCACTGAATTGATAGAGAGTTAGTCTGAGAGACGTTAAGGTTTGATATGTTTTACCCGCAAGAATTTGACGTGATCGTGGTCGGTGGCGGCCATGCCGGCACCGAGGCCGCGCTGGCCTCAAGCCGCATGGGCTGCAAGACCCTGCTGCTGACCCACAATATCGAGACCCTGGGGCAGATGAGCTGCAACCCGTCGATTGGCGGCATCGGCAAGGGCCATCTGGTCAAGGAAGTGGACGCCATGGGCGGCGCGATGGCGCTGGCCACCGACGAGGGCGGCATTCAGTTCCGCATCCTCAACAGCTCCAAGGGCCCGGCCGTGCGTGCGACGCGGGCGCAGGCCGACCGCATTTTGTACAAGGCGGCGATCCGCCGGATGATCGAAAACCAGCCCAATCTCTGGCTGTTTCAGCAGGCCGTCGATGACCTCATGGTCGAGGGCGACCGGGTGGTGGGTGCCGTCACCCAGGTGGGTATCAAGTTCCGTTCGCGCACGGTGGTGCTGACGGCGGGGACTTTCCTGGACGGCAAGATTCATGTGGGTCTGCAGAACTATGCGGCCGGCAGGGCGGGCGACCCGCCGGCGGTGTCGCTGTCTTCGCGTCTGAAAGAACTTAAACTGCCGCAGGGCCGGCTCAAAACCGGCACGCCGCCGCGCATTGATGGCCGCACGATTGACTTCAGCAAGTGCACCGAACAACCCGGCGACGGCATGCCCGGCGGCACGCCTGGCGCGGTGCCAGTGTTTAGCTTCATGGGCGGGCAGATCGTCCATCCGCGGCAAATGCCTTGCTGGATCACGCACACCAACGAACGCACCCACGAGATCATTCGTTCCGGTTTTGACCGCAGCCCGATGTTCACCGGCAAAATCGACGGCGTCGGCCCGCGTTATTGCCCCAGTGTGGAAGACAAGATCAACCGCTTTGCCGGCAAGGAAAGCCACCAGATTTTCCTGGAGCCCGAGGGCCTGAGCACGCACGAGATTTACCCCAACGGCATCTCGACCAGCCTGCCTTTCGACATTCAATACGATCTGGTGCGCTCCATGGCCGGCATGGAAAACGCCCATATCTTGCGGCCCGGCTACGCGATTGAATACGACTACTTCGACCCGCGCTCACTCAAGACCACTTTTGAAACCCGTGCCGTGGCGGGGCTGTTTTTTGCCGGCCAGATCAATGGCACGACGGGTTATGAAGAGGCGGCGGCGCAGGGTATGTTTGCTGGCATCAATGCCGCGCTGCAGTGCCAGGGCAAGGAGGCTTGGCTACCCCGACGCGACGAGGCTTACCTGGGCGTGCTGGTCGACGACCTGATCACCAAGGGTGTGACCGAGCCTTACCGCATGTTCACCAGCCGGGCCGAGTTCCGCCTGATGCTGCGTGAAGACAACGCCGACATGCGCCTGACCGAAAAGGGCAGGGAGCTGGGCCTGGTCGATGACGCCCGCTGGGACAGCTTCAACCGCAAGCGCGATGCTGTTTCACGTGAAACAGAACGGCTGCGCTCTATTTGGGTCAACCCCCGCAACCTGCCGGCGGCCGAGGCCGAGCGGGTGCTGGGCAAGGCGATTGAACATGAGTACAACCTGCTTGACTTGTTGCGCCGGCCCGACGTGGACTACGGCGCACTGATGTCGCTGGAGGATGGCAAGTATGTGAATGCCGATCTGGCCCCGGGCGATGCGGCGGGTGTTCCACGTGAAACATCGGCGGCCGCCGACATGGCGCGCAGCGTCATCGAGCAGATTGAAATTGCCGTCAAATACGCCGGCTACATCGATCTGCAGAAAATCGAGGTGGAGCGCGCCTCGCATTACGAAAACCTCAAGCTACCGGCCGACCTGGATTATTTACAGGTGTCGGCCCTGAGTTTTGAGGCGCGCCAGACTCTGGCCAAACACCGGCCCGAAACTTTGGGCCTGGCCTCACGCATTTCCGGCATCACGCCGGCCACCGTCTCGCTGTTGCTGGTGCACCTGAAAAAGAACCTCTGGAAAAACACGGTTCCGCTCAAAACCACCGAACAGGCCGACGCCTGATGCGGCCGCGTGAACAGGACTTGCGCACCGGACTGGCCGCGCTGCAACTGGACCTAGCCGATGTGCAGGTCGGTCAGTTACTCGACTACCTGGAGCTGATCGCCAAGTGGACCCAGGTCTACAACCTGACGGCGGTGCGGGATCCGGCCGAGATGCTGACGCACCATCTGCTCGACAGCCTCGCGATGATCGAGCCCTTGCGCCGTCATCTTGCACAAGCTGGGTTGAGCCAGGCCGGCCTGCTGGACGTCGGTTCGGGGGCAGGGCTGCCGGGTGTGGTGATCGCGATTTGCTGCCCCGAAGTCGCTGTCAGTTGTGTGGACACGGTAGCCAAAAAAGCCGCGTTTATCAAGCAGGCGGCGCTGGCCCTGAAGCTGCCCAACCTGGCCGGTGTTCATGCGCGGGTTGAGACCTTCACCCAACCTTTCGATGTGATCTGCTCGCGGGCCTTCGCCTCGCTGCATGATTTCACCCAATGGTCGGTCGGTGCGCTGGCGCCAGCCGGAGTCTGGCTGGCCATGAAGGGCAAACACCCGGCCGACGAAATCACCGCCCTGCCGGTCTCGGCCGAGGTGTTTCACGTGGAACAACTGGCCGTACCTGGGCTGCATGCAGAGCGGTGCCTGGTGTGGATGCGCAGAACTGAAAAGACAATTTAACAAGGAGATCAGGAGGTCAAGGAGGAGGGAAGAAGAAAAATCAGAATGTTTTTGCCATTCTTTTTGATCTCCTCCTTGATCTCTTTGTGAATAGACTCCCCGCACCCTTGTCGTAAACTCACCTCCACACCCACAGGAAAACCACCATGGCCGCGCCATTTTTCGGCATTGCTGACTACCCCGCTTTTGCCATCGCCATCATCGTCTTTCTGCTGATTCCTGGCCCAGGCAATCTCGCGCTAATCACCTCCACCAGCAAGGGCGGCGTCTCCGGTGGACTGGGCGCCACCTTCGGCGTGATCGCCGGCGACCAGGTCTTGCTGTGGGCCGCAGTGGCAGGCGTTTCGGCCGTCCTGGCCGCTTACCCGACGGCCTTTCACATCGTCCAGTGGGCCGGCGCGATCTACCTGGCCTGGCTGGGCATCAAGATGCTGATGGCCAAACCCGGCGACGCACCCATCCTGCAGATCAAGCCGAAGCATTATTTCCGCCAGGCCTTGCTGATCACCTTGCTCAACCCCAAGGCGATTGTTTTCTACATGGCCTTCTTCCCGCTGTTCGTAGACCCGGCGCTGCATCAAGGCATGACGACTTTTGCAGTGATGGCAGCGACAATTGCCAGCCTGACCTTTTTGTATGGCTTGACCTCGGTGCTCCTCACGCACTTTCTGGCCGAGCGTATTCGCTCCAGCCCCAAAGTCACCAGTCTGCTGAACAAGGCGGCGGGTGTGTTCCTGATCGGCTTTGGCATCAAGCTGGCCGTCTCCAAATAACCTCGACCTCCAAAAAAAAGAACAAGATGGCCAAGATATTTTGTGTAGCTAACCAGAAGGGTGGGGTTGGGAAGACGACAACTACCGTCAATCTCGCCGCCGGTCTGGCCAAGGTCGGCCAGCGCGTGCTGATGATTGACCTGGACCCGCAAGGCAATGCCACCATGGGCTCGGGCGTGGACAAACGCAAGCTGGAGCTGACGGTGTACGACGTGCTGCTCGAATCGGCCTCGATTGACGAAGCCCGTGTGCACAGCGAAAAGTGCGGCTATGACGTGCTGGGCGCGAACCGCGAGCTGGCCGGCGCCGAGGTCGAGCTGGTCGAGGTCGAGCGCCGCGAAAAACGCCTGAAGCTGGCGCTGGCCGCCGTTGCCGACAACTACGACTTCGTGCTGATCGACTGCCCGCCGTCGCTGAGCATGCTCACGCTCAATGGCCTGTGCTGCGCCCACGGCGTGATCGTGCCCATGCAGTGTGAGTACTTCGCGCTCGAAGGCCTGACCGATCTGGTCAACACCATCAAGCAGGTGCACGCCAACCTCAACAAGGACCTGGCCATCATCGGCCTGCTGCGTGTGATGTTCGACCCGCGCATCACCCTGCAGCAGCAGGTCAGCGACCAGCTCAAGGAGCATTTCGGCGACAAGGTGTTCAACACCGTGATTCCGCGCAATGTGCGGCTGGCCGAAGCGCCGAGTTACGGCCTGCCCGGCGTGGTGTTCGACCCGGCTTCCAAGGGCGCGTTGGCCTTTGTGGCTTTCGCCGAAGAGATGGTGCAGCGCATCAAGGCCATGTGATGGCGATTTTCAAGCCAAATCGGCCTCCAGCCCATGTCCAGCAAGCGTGGGCAGCTCCTGAAATCATAGCAAATAGAGGCTGTGGGCGATGAAGGCGTCGAATGTTTTGGTCTTGCCGGGCTGGCAAAACAGCGGCCCCGGCCACTGGCAAAGCCTGTGGGAGGCGGCGCACGGTTACCAGCGTGTTGAACAGCACGACTGGATGCAACCTTTGCGCGGCGACTGGATCGCGCGGCTGGAAGATGTGGTGTTGGACAGCGATGCGCCAGTCGTGCTGGTGGCGCACAGCCTGGGTTGCATCCTGGTCGCCGCCTGGGCCGCGCACTCGCGCAACATACATCGCGTACGGGCCGCGCTGTTGGTGGCGCCGCCCGACGTGGACCGTGAAGAAGTGCGGCAGATGCTGACGAGCTGGGCGCCGGTGCCCATGAACAAATTGCCATTTCCCTCGATGGTGCTGGCCAGCAGCCGCGACCCCTACTGCCGGCCTGAGCGCGCGCGTGAATTTGCCGCCGCCTGGGGCGCTGAATTTGTCGACGCCGGCCCGTTGGGGCACCTCAACGCCGACAGCGGCCTGGGCGACTGGCCCCAGGCGCATGAAAAATTGCAGACGCTGATGAGCAGCACTGCCCTTCACTGAACCACAGAAAGACAGAACAACCATGGTCACTAAAAAACGCAAAGGCCTGGGACGCGGTTTGCAGGCCCTGCTGGGCCCCACCGTCGGCGAGTCGGCCCATGCGCTTGAAAACGGTGCCAGCAGCGCCACCAGCCCCGGCCAGCCCGCTTCGCTGCGGCTGACCGACCTGGTGGCCGGCCAGTACCAGCCGCGCACCCGCATGGACGAGGGCGCGCTGTACGAGCTGGCCGAGTCGATCAAAGCGCAAGGCATCATGCAGCCGATTCTGGTGCGCCGGCTGACCAGCGGCGCCAATGATGGCAAGTACGAAATCATTGCCGGCGAGCGGCGCTTCCGCGCCGCCAAAATCGCTGGCCTCGACAGCGTGCCGGTGCTGGTGCGCGATGTGCCCGACGAGTCGGCCGCCGCCATGTCGCTGATTGAAAACATTCAGCGCGAGGACTTGAACCCGCTGGAGGAAGCGCAAGGTCTGCAACGCCTGGTCAAAGAGTTTGGGCTCACTCACGAACTCGCCGCCCAGGCCGTGGGCCGCTCGCGCAGCGCCGCGTCCAACCTGCTTCGCCTGCTGAACCTGGCCGAGCCGGTGCAGACCATGCTGATGGCCGGCGACATCGACATGGGCCACGCACGCGCGCTGCTGAGCCTGGACCGCGCCACCCAGATCACCGCCGGCAACCAGATTGCCGCCAAAAAACTCTCGGTGCGCGAAGCCGAAAGCCTGGTCAAAAAACTCAGCGCCGAGTTTTCGCTCAAACCGCAAAAAGCCGCCAAGGAAAAGTCGCGTGACACGCGCCGCGTTGAAGAGGAGCTGGCCGACCTGCTGATGGCCGACGTTGAGGTGCGTATCAAAAAGCAGGTCAAGCGCAACGGCCGGCGCGAGGACATGGGCGAGGTGGCGATTCAGTTCTCTTCGCTCGACGAACTCAATGGGCTGATCGAGCGTTTGCGGGGCGGCAAGTAGCTTTCCCTCGAATTGAGCTGACGCAGATTGCCCCTGTTTGAGGGTAAATTTTTATACAAGGATAAGCATGCTTACCGAACTTCAAATTAAAAACTTTAAGGCCTGGAAGGACACTGGACCAGTGCGCATGGCACCACTGACAGTAATTTTTGGAGCGAACAGCGCCGGAAAAAGCAGCTTAGGCCACTTGCTCCTTGCTTTAAAACAAACAACATTACTTTCGGACCGGAAGCGAGCTTTGCATTTAGGAGATAAGTCTTCACTGATTGATTTGGGAACATTTGCCGACTGCCTACATGGGCACGACCTGAAAACGGCATTGGAATTCTCGTTGAGTTGGCAATTGCCATCGCTCCTTACAGTGCGCAATTCTCTGGATAGAACCTCACTTTCCGGAACCAGCATAAGTCTTACTAGCCGCATCAAGGCAGGGAGAAACGAACAGCCGGAAGTAGAGGGGATTCAATACAAACTGTTAAACATGGGCAAAACGAACTTAACCGTTAACCATGAAAGAAAACCGTCGGGCACAGTCACCTTGGACGCGAGTCCACTAAAGCTGGTGAAGACCGCAGGCAGACAGTGGTCGCTTGAACCACCGGAGAAGTTTTATCGTTTCTCTGACGTTACGCTAGCGCGCTATCAGAATGCAGGTTTCCTCGCTGAGTTCGCTCTGGAGACGGAGCGCATGCTGGGCAGTTTGTATTATCTCGGACCATTGCGTAAGCATCCGGAGAGGACTTATCAGTGGTCCGGCGACATGCCTTCAGATGTCGGCGCACAGGGCGAGTTTGCGATTGCAGCTCTGCTTGCAGCATCTGCCGATGGACGGATGCTCAATCGTGGGCCAAGAAGGGCGCAACAAAAATTTGGACCGTTTATTGCCTCATGGCTTAAGGACTTGGGGGTGATCAACAGTTTTCAGGTCAAGGCGGTTGCCCAGGGCCGTAAAGAATTTGAGGTACTAATCAAGACCCACGCGAGTTCTCCCGAAGTAAAGCTGACCGACGTAGGCTTTGGTATATCGCAAGTTTTGCCCGCACTGGTTGAAGCATTCTATGCACCGCCAAACTCCATGGTGTGGATGGAGCAACCTGAAATTCACTTGCACCCTCAAGTTCAAGCAGAACTTGCCGACGTCTTCATAAGTGCGGTGCAGGCCCGCGAGAATGGAAAGCCGCGAAATGTTCAGCTTATTGTTGAGAGCCATTCTGAACATTTCCTAACCCGATTGCAGCGCCGAGTGGCCGAAGGCCTCATCTCGCCGGATGACGTCGCCGTTTACTTCTGTAAGCGGTCGGACCGTGGCGCAGAACTTGAGCCCTTGCAATTGAACCTGTATGGCGAAATAGAAAACTGGCCAGAAAACTTTTTTGGCGATGAGATGGCTGATGTCGCGGCCCGTACCATGGCGGCCATGCGTCGAAAAATTGAGGAGCGCGGGGCTTACTCCTCATGAAAGCCGTAGTTGATACGAATGTGATTTTGATCGCAAACATGGCCCACCCCGATGTTTCTCCTGAGTGCGTCATGGCATGTGTGAACCGACTTAATGAGTTGATGAAGTCAGGAGTATTGGTTGTGGATGATCAATATCGTATCCTGTTGGAGTACCAAAACAAGACGGCGCCGCACAAAGGTAAAGGAGTTGGCGATGTGTTTGTCCAGTGGGCATTGCGCCATCAAGCTCAACCAAATCATGTGCAGCAGATCGTGCTTACAGAGCACAAAAAGGACTGTTATAAGGAATTTCCTGATTCTGCTTTCGAGGCCGTGTTCGACGCGCCTGACAGAAAATTCGTTGCAGTCGCACACTCGCATCCCGATGGCCCGCCGATTTGGCAAGCGGCCGACTGCAAGTGGCTTGATTGGTGGCCTACGCTGAACAAGTATGGAGTCAATGTAGAGTTTCTATGTGCGGAAGACATTTGCCGGTTTTATGCAAATAAATTTCCTACAAAAGTAGTGCCAGTCCTGCCGTGAACGAATTTTTCCGCTTCCCCCATACGCCTCATCTTGCTTGGCTGTCGTCAGGCGCTCCGCGCGATGACAAGGTGCTACTGCCGGAAGAGGCAGAGCTCTTGCTGGCAGGGGAGATTGTTGTTGAAGAAAAACTTGATGGCGCAAATCTCGGGTTTTCCCTTGGGGCTGATGGCACCTTGCGCGTGCAGAACCGTGGAAGTTATTTGCTTCCGCCTTTTACTGGACAGTTCGCGCAGTTGGGCCAGTGGATGGAATTACACCAAGACCGTTTGTTTGATGCTTTGACCGGGTCGTTGATTGTCTTTGGAGAGTGGTGCGCGGCTCGTCATTCAATAAGCTACAACAAATTACCCGACTGGTGGCTAATGTTTGATGTGTATGACAAGCTAGAAAAACGCTTTTGGAGCACGATCCGACGCAATGCTTTGGCTGTTGATACTGGTGTGAGCGTTGTTCCAAGCCTCTTTAGGGGGCGAATGAGCATTTCCCAACTACGTAGAGAGGTAGTGAATGCCAGCAGTGGTTTTGGAACTACTGCATTAGAAGGTTTTGTGGTGCGAAGAGAAGATGCAATGTGGTTAGAGTCTCGAACAAAGTTGGTTCGCGCGGGCTTCACACAGGCAATTTCGCGGCATTGGCGTACCCGTATAGTTGAGAAGAACCAGCTAACCTCGGACGCTCATCATCAGCTTGGTATGTAAGGGCGCGATGTGGTGATGCTACCGTTCGGTAGTAGTGAGGGAGGCGCAAGCTCCCTACATTAGCCTTAGGGTTTGATAATCACCAGCAGCGCAATGCCAGTGATGGCGGCTATCGTGAACTCCGGCACCCATCGCACCGAGCCTGGCGGCTGCGCGATCTGTCCGGCCAGCAGGCGCCGGAGCGTGGCCGACTGGTTGCCATGCAGACCCGAGAGTACAAACACAATTGCGAACTTGGCCCACAGCCAGGGCGCGCTGTACCAGCTGCCCAGCATCACCAGCGCGATGCCCAGCAGCCAGACCACGGCCAGCGCCGGCGTGGTGACGCGCCGGTCCCAGCGGTAGATAGCGGCGAGCAGGGGTTGCTCACCCGCCAGGGCGCCAGGCGCGCGCCTGAGCGGCGCTGCGAGCGCCACCGACAGTGCCAGCATGCCGCCTATCCAGGCAAGCACCGCGACCAGGTGAAAAGCTTTGATGAAAAGATAAATCATGCAGACAAGCCGCTGATGCGGATAAGAGTCGCAGAGGACTCACAGCTTACAGATGTTCCACGATCCCATGCCGTTTCCATTTGCGCGGCTTTTTCAAAAAGTAAACGCGCCCGCTACGTGCTCGTCAGGGCGCACGCTGTTCACCCCGAGGTCTTTCATCTTGATCACCACGCTTCCACCGTGGCCCGGACGGTCCGCGTACCGATGGGCCTCGATGGCCTCCGCGAAGGGGAACACGCGCGCGACCGTTGGCGAGTAACGTCCTTGACGGACCCACTCAGCCAGGCGTTCAAGGTGGTCGGGTCGCTCCTCTGCAGTGCCGCCGATGACGTGCCGACCCGCGCGGCGAGGCAGCAGCATTGCGCGACACATCTCCGCCAGACCTGCCTGGATGCGAATGAGGCGGCCACCGGACTTAAGCACACTCAGACATCGCTCGACGCTCTGGTTGCAGGCCACATCAAACACCAGGTCGTAAAGTTGGCCGGCGGCGGTGAAGTCCTCCCGCTTGTAGTTGATCACCCGCGTGGCACCCAGCGAGCGCACTTGATCCTGGTGAGGCGCGCTGCATACGCCAGTCACCTGGCCGCCCATGATGCTTGCCAGTTGAACGGCAGCCATGCCGACGTTGCCCGAGGCGCCGTTGATCAAAATCGTCTCCCCCGCAACAAGAGCGACCCGCATGAGAAACGAAAGCGCCGTGCCGCCACCGAAAGAAAGCGCGGCCGCTTCCTCAAACGACAGCTGTTCTGGCTTGTGGGCAATGGCACCCCTGGCAGAGATGCACAGGTACTCCGCGTGTCCACCCATGCGAAAACCACTGATACCGAACACCGCATCGCCGGGTGCGAAGCGCTTCACACGGTCTCCGACGGCGTGCACCACGCCCGCGAACTCGGCCCCCAGAACGGCATTCCTCGGACCGCGCCAGCCCAGCGCCAACCGACCCAGCGTGCGAAAGCCTTCTGGCATGTCCATGCTGCGTATGCGGCGGTCACCCGAGGTGATAGTTGACGCCAGCACGCGAATGAGCAGTTCGTCCTGACGGGGTGAGGGGCGAGGACGGTTCTCAAACTTCAGCACGTCAGGCGCGCCATAGCGTTCACAGACCAGTGCAGTCATATGACGGTTGGCGGATGCCACGGTGCGCGCCTTGCCAAGATAAATCATGGGGCCTTTCCTTGCGGGCATATGACGGAAAACGAAGGGCCGATTCGGCGGCCGCACATCATTGCACCCAGGCAAGCAGCACCAAGCTGCACAGCGCGTTATTCACGGCATGGGATCCTTCATCGAATGGGGCAACTATTGTCGGACGGCGCGTCGCGTGCGTGAACCCTACTTTGGGAGGGGGCGTCATGCTGTTGCCGCCATCCATGTGCGCATGTGCGTAAGTGCGCTTGGACACAGGGGTGAAACTTATCCAGGGTGTCGCACAACCCTCGTGCCCGCGCTCAGAGCGTAAAAATTTTGCCCGGATTCATGATGTTGTGCGGGTCCAGCGCGCGCTTGATGGTGCGCATCATCTCAACCGCACCGTCGCCAGTTTCGGTGACCAGAAAGTCCATCTTGTGCAGACCAACGCCGTGTTCTCCGGTGCAAGTGCCTTCCAGGTCCAGGGCGCGCTGCACCAGTTTGTGGTTCAGCGCTTCAGCGACTTCGCGCTCTTTCGGCAGCGTCGGGTCGATCAGGTAGCCGAAGTGGAAGTTGCCGTCACCGACATGGCCGACCAGGAAATAGGGGATGCCGCTGGCATCGACCTCAGCCACGGATTCGAGCAGGCAGTCGGCCAGGCGCGAGATTGGCACGCAGGTGTCGGTCGAGATGGCGCGGCAGCCGGGCCGCGACTGGATCGCCGCGAAGTAGGCGTTGTGCCGCGCGGTCCATAGCCGCGTGCGCTCTTCCGGGGTGCTGGCCCATTCAAACGCCTGGCCGCCAAAGTCGGAGGCAATCTCCTGCACGGTTTCGGCCTGCTCCTTCACGCCGGCCGGCGAGCCGTGAAATTCCATCAGCAGCATCGGCTCCTCACGCAGGCCCAGCTTGCTGTGGGCGTTGACCATGCGCACGGTGTTGCTGTCGATCAGCTCAACCCGCGCGATGGGCACACCGAGCTGGATCACCTGGATGGTGGTGCGCACGGCGGCTTCGATGCTCGGGAAGGAGCAGATCGCGGCCGAGATTGCTTCGGGCAGCGGGTAAAGCTTGACCGTGACTTCGGTGATCACGCCCAGCGTGCCTTCGCTGCCGACCATCAGCCGCGTCAGGTCGTAACCTGCCGACGATTTTTTGGCGCGGGTGCCGGTGCGTATGACCTCACCGCTGGCGGTGACCACTTCAAGCGCCAGCACGTTCTCACGCATGGTGCCGTAACGCACGGCGTTGGTGCCGCTGGCGCGGGTGGCGCTCATGCCGCCCAGGGTCGCATCAGCGCCGGGGTCGATGGGGAAAAACAAGCCGGTGCTTTTGACCTCTTCATTGAGTTGCTTGCGCGTCACACCGGGCTGCACCGTGACCGTCAGATCGTCGGCATTGATGGACAACACCTTGTTCATGCGGCTCACATCGATGCTGATGCCGCCCTGCACGGCCAGCAAGTGGCCTTCAAGCGAGGTGCCGACACCAAACGGAATCACCGGCACGTTGTACTGCCCGGCCAGCTTGACGGCATCGGCCACATCGGTGGTGTTCTCCGCAAACACCACGGCGGCAGGCGGCGGAGCGGCGAACGAGGATTCGTCGCGGCCATGCTGCTCGCGCACCACCAGCGCAGTGGAGCAGCGCTCGGCAAAACGCGCCTTGAGCGCATCAATCAGCGCAGACGGTGTTTCACGTTGACGGATTTCAGGAAGCAAGTGGTGGGGCAGGGGTGCGTTCATGAGGGTCTCCGATGTAGACCTCCTATTTTCAGTCTTTCTCAAGATTGCTAGGACCTGCTTTGCAATACTGCCCAAAAAAAGTGGTGTGGACCATCATCTTGGGAAATTATTTGCAGTATGCGACGTACTGTTATACATAAACGCAGTATTACTGTAATATTCACAGCATGGGGCATGATTTTAAATTGGTGGAAGTGGCGGATTTGTCTGCGGGGCATCCGTTCAGGACCTCGCTTGCGCTCGAGCCCACCGGACCCATTCGGGTTGTCTCCATGACCCACAGCGCTGACGATGCACTCACCTCTGATTCCGAACTACCGCAGATAGATTTCGCCGGCAGTGTTTCTAAGTTACAACTTGAGGCGGGGGATCTGCTTTTTCGCCCTCGCGGTGTCAGCACGCAGGCCATCTATGTGGAATCGGTGGTACAGCCCTGCATACTGGCCGCCCCGCTGGTTCGCATTCGTATCAAAAACCCGAAACAAACGAATGGCTGGTATTTGCACTGGCTGCTCAATTGCCCAGCCGTTCAACGCGACATCAATGCCCAGGCGCGCGGCAGCATGATCCGCATGGTGTCGATGGAAAGCTTGAGGAATCTGCAAATCCCGATGCCACCGATACGTGTGCAGCGCGAAATCGCAGAAGTCGCTCGCCTCTTGCGCGAAGAGCGAGCGCTCTCGGAAGCGCTGATGAAAAAAAACAAAGCTTATGCAGAACAAGTTCTTTGGGCCAAGGTCCAGGAAGTAAGCACAACATGACCACCAACACGACCAATACAAGCTCCCAAGACATCTTCCGCAAAGCCTGGGCCGTTTGCAACACCTTTCGCGGCACCATCGACCCCGCGCAGTACAAAGACTACATCCTCACCGCGATGTTTCTCAAGTACATCAGCGACGTCTGGCATGACCACTACGACAGCTACGAAAAAAAATACGGCAAAGACCCAGAGCGCATTGCCCGCCTCATGGAGCGTGACCGCTTTGTGCTGCCCATGGTCACACTCACCGACCCCAAAACCAAAAAAGTGCTGGACAGCTTCCGGGCTGACTTCAACAGCCTGTGGGAGCGACGCGGCGCGCCCAACATTGGTGAACTCATCGACATCACCTTGCGCCACATTGCCGAGGCCAACCACGACCGGCACAAGCTGGATGACGTGTTCAAGAACATCGACTTCAACACCGACCGCCTGGGCAATCCCAAAGAGCGCAATGGGCGTCTGAAAACCATGCTGGAAGACTTCGCTGATCTTGATTTGAGCCCCAGTCGAGTCAATGAAGACGTCATCGGCAACGCATACATCTACCTGATCGAGCGCTTCGCGTCGGATGCCGGCAAAAAAGCCGGCGAGTTCTACACCCCCATGGCAGTCTCACGCTTGTTGGCGCTTCTGGCCAACCCACAGCCTGGCATGCGCATCTGTGACCCGGCCTGCGGCTCCGCCGGATTGTTGCTGGAGGCAGCCACCGCGGTGGGCAACCGCAACGTGTCGCTGTACGGGCAAGAGCTCAACCAGAGCACCTATGCCCTGGCGCTGATGAACATGTTCATCCACGGCTTTGACTCCGCGCGCATAGAGCGCGGCGACAGCCTGCGCAACCCCCTGCTGGTGGAAAACGACCGCCTGTTGCGCTTTGACATCGTGGTGGCCAACCCGCCTTTCAGCCTGGACAAATGGGGCGCAGACGATGCAGAACATGACCGCTTCAACCGGTTCTGGCGGGGCATTCCGCCAAAGAGCAAAGGCGACTTTGCCTTCATCAGCCACATGGTGGAAGTTGCGCTGCCCCAGCGCGGCCGCGTCGCCGTGGTGGTGCCCCATGGCGTGTTATTCCGGGGTGGCGCCGAGGGGCGTATCCGCCAGCGTTTGATTGAAGACAACCTGCTGGACGCCGTGATCGGCCTGCCCGGTAACCTGTTTCCTACTACCAGCATTCCCGTCGCCATCTTGTTGTTTGACCGTGCCCGTGAGCGTGGTGGCGAGCGTGAGGCCGAAGACGACGTGCTGTTTGTCGATGCCAGCAGCCAGTTCAGCCCCGCAAAAACCAAAAACCAGATGGAAGAGTCGCACATCCAGCACGTCGTGGCTGCGGTGCGTGCGCGCAAAGGCGTGGACAAGTTCGCTAGCCTGGTCAGCCGCGCAGCCATCACCGAGAACGACTACAACCTCAACATTCCCCGCTACGTGGACACCTACGAGGAAGAAGCGCAGATCGACCTCGCGCAGACCGAGCGTGAAATCGACCGGCTGGAAGCTGAGTTGGCTGCCGTGCGCGTGAAGATGAAGCAACACCTCAAGGAGTTGGGACTATGAGTAAATCATCGATTGAGTCCAAGGCAGGCGGTACGTTTGAGGGCATCCGTCGTGTGGAAGCCGATGGCACGGAATTCTGGCTCGCCCGACAGCTGGCACGCGTACTCGAATACTCAGAATATCGGCATTTTTTGCCCGCCATTGAGCGCGCCAAAGAGGCTTGCAAACAAAGCGGGTATGCAGTGGATGACCATTTCGAGGATGTCCTCGATATGGTCGAAATCGGCTCCGGAGCGCTGCGTCAAATTGAGGACATTCGCCTCACCCGCTACGCCTGCTACCTCATTGTCCAAAACGGCGACCCGAGCAAACCCGTCATTGCCCATGGGCAAACCTACTTCGCACTGCAAACGCGCAGACAGGAACTCAGCGATGCCGCCAAGTTCAGCGAGTTGTCGGAAGACGAACGCCGCCTTGCCATCCGCAACGACCTGACCGAGCACAACAAGGCGCTCTCGTCGGCGGCAAAAGGCGCGGGCGTGGAGACCCCCATCGACTACGCCATCTTCCAGGACCACGGCTACAAAGGCCTCTATGGTGGCCTGGGAGCCAAAGACATCCACGCCACCAAGGGTCTGAAAAAGAGCCACAAAATCCTCGACCACATGGGCAGTACCGAGCTGGCCGCCAACCTGTTTCGCGCCACGCAGACCGAGGAAAAGCTCAAGCGCGACGGCATTCAGGGCAAAGCCCAGGCCAACAAGGCCCACCACGAAGTGGGCGCCAAGGTGCGCCAAACCATCAAGGAGCTGGGCGGCACCATGCCCGAGAAGATGCCGGTGCCCGGCAAAAGCATCCAGCAGATTGAGCGTGAGAAGGCCAAGCAGTTGCCGGGGAAAGGCAAAGCGTGAAGACCGTGATCAACGCCCCGGAGCTGCCGCATCGCGGCGCAGTTGTTGCAAGATATGCAACAACTGTGGCGGCGGCAACTATTAAGTATTACTTGATAGTTGCCCGGAAAGCCGCATGGGGCCTGGATTTAGAGAAATGGCTAGCGGCCACACGCGGCCAAAAAATGGACGGCAACCGGTGAAAACCATACCCCTAGGCAAGATCGCGAATGTAGCGACAGGTGGCACCCCGATTCGAGACACGCCTGAATACTGGGGTGGTTCGATTCCTTGGGTGGGAACGGGTCAGATTGACTTCAACACCATTCTGTCGCCCACAGACCACCTAACCCAACAAGGGCTGGATGCTTCCGCTGCGAAACTATTGCCCAAAGGCACCCTCCTGATGGCCATGTATGGCCAGGGCGCAACACGCGGCAAGGTGGGCATTCTGGGGATAGACGCTGCGACGAATCAAGCCTGCGCAGCCATCACACCGAAGGACGGGCTGATTGAGTCGGAGTTTCTTTTCCATGTGCTCGAAGCCAGCTACACGCGAATTCGACGCCTGAGCAACATCGGTGGGCAAGACAACCTCAATACCACGCTGATACGCGAAATACCTGTGCCAGTGCTCACCAAGCCCGAGCGCGAAACGGTGGTTGCTGCTGCGCGGGAGTGGACAGAGGGAATTCAAAAAACCTCAGACTTGCTCGACGCTCTCGAACGCCGCAAACAAGGCCTGATGCAGCAACTGCTGACCGGGCGCAGGCGCTGGAAGGGGTTTAAGGGGAAGTGGAAGTCGGTTCGTCTGGGTACTGTGTTGGCGCGAGTGACACGCAAAAATTCGACCGGCTGCGTAATTCCATTGACCGTTTCAGCACAGCGCGGTCTGGTTGAGCAGGGCAGCTACTTTGCCAAACAAATGGCGGCAGTTGACAACGAGCACTACCTGCTTTTGAAGCAGGGCGAGTTTGCCTACAACCGAAGCGCCGCTATTGGTTATCCGTTTGGTGCGATCAAGCGACTGGATTCCTTTGACGAGGGCATCGTGTCTACGCTGTGCCTGTGCTTCGGCATTGCGGACGAACAAAAGACGGACTCTGACTTCTTGGTTGGCTTGATTGAAGCTGGGCTGCTCAATCGCGAGTTGCGCGCCATTGCCCATGAAGGCGCGCGCAGCCATGGCTTGCTGAATGTGACGGCCACGGACTTTTTCAACATTCGCGTCCAACTGCCGGACATAGAAGAGCAACGGGCCATGGCGGAAATCCTGCGTGACATGGATGCTGAACTCGCCTTGCGGCGGAGCCAGCTTGACGAGCTGAAAACCCAAAAGCGCGCCCTCATGCAAAAGCTGCTCTCCGGCGAATGGCGTTTACTGGAATCTGCTGCGCAGGGCAAATCTTCAAGCAAAAAAGGCCTGCAGCCCCCGACTGCCGTGCGCAAGCAGCTATCAAAACAGTAGCTATTCAACACAATTCAAGGCCTTTCAACCCAACCCGTCGCCCCACCATGAGCACTGCCGCCACTTCCAGCCCGCCGCCGGACCCGGACTTTGACCCCAGCGAGGTCATGTCCAGCCAGGCGCCGGCCCTGCAACTGCTGCTGGCCATGGGCTGGCACTACCTGAGCCCGACGAAGGCGCGCCAGTTGCGTGGGCCGCGCCTGCTCAATGTGGTGCTGGACGATGTGCTGCGCGATGCACTCAAGCGCATCAACCGCATTCACACCACCACGGGCGAGCACCTGTTTTCTGAGGAAAACCTGAGCGCCGCCATCCAGCGGTTGAAGAGCGTGCCCTACAGCGGCCTGCTGCGCACCAACGAGGCGGTGTACGACCTGCTGACCCTGGGCACCACGCTGGAACAAACCATCGATGGCGACTCGCGCGGGCGCTCCTTGCGGTTTATCGACTGGCAACACATGGAGGAAAACACTTTTCAGGTGTCGCCCGAGTTTGTCGTGCAGCGCAGCCGCAGCCAGAACACCATCCGCTGCGACCTGGTGCTGTTTGTCAACGGCATACCGCTGGCCGTGATCGAGTGCAAGGCGCCCGGTGTGGAGGTGGCACAGGGCGTGGCGCAGCTCATTACCTACCAGGGCGAAAGCCAGGCGCCCCATCTGTTTGTGATGGCGCAAGTGCTGCTGGCCGTCAACGGGCATTCAGCCCGCGTGGGCACCGTGGGCAGCCCGGCCAAGTTCTGGTCCACCTGGCGCGAAGAGGCTGAAGACACGTCTATTTCCGGCATGTTAGCGCAAGCGCTTCCGCGCGAGGCGCAGGCCGATTTGTTTGAGCTGGTGCAGCGGCTCAGCGGTGGACGCGCCCAGCCCGGCGTGGCAGAAGACACGGCCCCGTATCTGGTGGCGCGCAGTGTGACGGAGCAGGACCGCACGATAGCTGCGGTGCTCGCGCCCCAGCGCTTGCTGGCGCTGGTGTTTCACTACACGGTGTTTGACGGTGGCATACGCAAGGTGGCGCGTTACCAGCAGGTGCGGGCGATCGAGCGCATCATCGAGCGCATCACCCATTGGGAAACCACGCCCGCCGGCGCGCAGCGCCGCTCGGGGGGTGTGGTGTGGCACACGCAGGGCTCGGGCAAGTCGCTCACCATGGTGATGCTGGCGCGCCGCCTGGCGCTGCAGCAGGGGCTGGTGAATCCGCGCATCGTGCTGGTGACAGACCGTGACGACCTGGACAAACAGATTGAAGGCACCTTCAAAACCTGCGGCCTGGAGCCCAGGCGCGCCGCCACGGCACGTGAGCTGCTGGCATTGGTGCAAAGCCCCAAGTCGCAAATCATCACCACGCTGATCCAGAAGTTTGACCGGGTGAGTACGCTGGCAAAAAGCTTTGTGGTTGATTCGCCCGACGTGTTTGTATTGGTGGACGAAGGCCACCGCACCAACTTCGGCACGCTGGCCGCCAAGATGCGCCTGCTGATGCCCAATGCCTGTTACATCGGTTTTACCGGCACACCCGTCACCCGGCGCGAGCGCAACACGCTCACCCGTTTTGGCGGGCTGATTGACAGCTACACCATGGATGAAGCCGTGCGTGACGGCGCGGTGGTCAAGCTGCTGTACGAAAGCCGCATGGTCGATGTGACACAAGACCAACAGGCGATTGACAAGTGGTTTGAGCGCCAGACGGCGGGGCTGACCGACGCGCAAAAGGCCGACCTGAAGCGCAAGTACGCCCGTGAGCAAATGATCCAGCAGGCCGACCCCACGCTGTACATGCTGGCCTTCGACATCAGCGAACACTACCGCACCACCTGGCAGGGCACGCCCTTCAAGGGGCAAGTGGTGGCGGCCAGCCGGACGGCAGCAATCCGGCTCAAGGAGTACATCGACGAGATTGGCCATGTGAGTTGTGAGGTGTTGATCTCCGGCCCCAATGCACGTGCCGAGCGCGAAGACGTGGACGACGAACCCACCGATGCGGTGCACCGCTTCTGGGACAAGATGATGAAGCGTTACGGCAATGACGAGCAGTACAACAAGGCCGTGATCAATGCCTTCAAGCATGGCGACACACCTGAGCTCTTGATCGTCAAGGACAAGCTGCTGACAGGCTTTGACGCGCCGCGCAACCGGGTGCTTTACCTCACCCGCGCGCTCAAAGAGCACACGCTGCTTCAGGCCATTGCGCGGGTGAATCGCCTTTACGAAGCGCCGATAGACGGTGCTGAAGATGAGGAAGGCGTCGAACCCAGCGGAGCCACCATAGAGAAAGACTTTGGCCAGATCATTGACTATGCGGGGGTGCTGGAGGAACTGGACAAAGCCATCTCCAGCTACCAGGCGCTGGCGGGTTTTGACGAGAACGACCTGGCAGGCATGCTGGTGAGCATGCACAGTGAAGTGGCGCAGTTGCCCGAGGCGCACGCCCATTTGCTGGAATTGTTTCGGCAGGTAGCCAATCTGCATGACACCAACGCCTACCTGGAGAACCTTCGCGACGATGAAGCGCGGCACGATTTTTATGGGCGTTTGAGTGCCTTTGGGCGCCTGTTGCAGCTGGCCTTGTCCAGTGAACGGTTTCTGGCATCTGTCGCACCGGCCGTCATTGACCGCTACAAGGCGGACATGCTGCGCTTTGTCAAACTGAAGCAGGCAGCGCAATTGCGTTTTGCCGATGCGGTGGACTTTAAACGTGACTATGAGCCGCGCATTCGCAAGCTGCTCGACACGCACTTGAAGGCCCACGATGTGCTGGTACTCAAGACCTCAGTCAACATCCTGGACGATGCGGCACTCAAGCGCGCCATGGATGAGCAGGAGGCCATTACCCCGGCTGCACAGGCTGACATCATCGCTTTCAACACCAAGCGGGTGATTGAAGAACGCATCAAGGTGGACCCTGCGTATTACGAGAAGTTTTCCCGCCTGATTCAGCAGGCCATAGACGATTACCGCGCCAAACGCATCAACGAACTGGCGTATCTGCAAAAGGCCAAAGAGGCTCGCGCTGCGGTGCTGGACCGGCCGCGAGACGATATCCCGGTCAGCTTGCGTGGCAATGACCATGGCATTGCATTGTTCGGTTTGACCAAGAAAATCTTTGACCTTGCTGTCCCGCCAGAGCAAAGCGCGGTACTGGCGCAAGAGACCGCGCAGGCGGTGCTGGCGGTGCTGGCCGCACACAGCGTGGTGGACTTCTGGCGCAACCTGGACGCCATGAATCAGACGCGCATTGCCCTGGACCATTTTCTGTATGACGTTGTGGGCGCCGAGCGCGGTGTGAAACTGAGCACGGCACAGATGGACGCCATCATCGATCAGGCGCTGGCACTGGCCAAAGCGCGGGGCCTCAATGGCTAGCGAACTCCATGAGTTGAAGGTTCTGGCTACAGAAGCAAGGCGCAAAACCTTGTCCGTGGAAGTCCACCCTACCGGTCAGGTCGTCATACGGGCGCCGTTGGACTGCAGCAAGGAGCAAATCCAGCTGGTGTTGAAGAAGCGCGAGCGCTGGATCGCCGAGCAACAGGCTTTCTTTAAACGCTTTGAACCACGGACGCCGCAGCGTGCCTGGGTGGCCGGGGAGTCACATTTACATCTTGGCAGGCGCTACAAGCTGCGTGTGGAAATTTCGGAAAGCGAGGGCGTCGCGTTTTCCGGGCGGGACCTTCTTGTCACGTTGCGCCCCAATGCGCCGGCGACGCCGCAAACCATTGAAACTCAGGTGCTGCGTTGGCGTCATGCGCAGGCAAAAGAAATTTTTGGCCGGCAACTGGCGCAATGCCATCGGCATTACCGGTTCAGCGCATTCCCCCAGCCAGCCCTGCGCGTGCAGCAATTGGTCAAACGCTGGGGTAGTTTGTCGCAAGGCGGAACCATGACCTTGTACAGCGGATTGGTTCAAGCGCCGGCAGCGTGCATTGATTACGTGATTTATCACGAGCTTTGCCATCTGGCACATCCCGACCACTCCACCAGTTTTTTTGCATTGCTGGCGGAGGTATGCCCCCAATGGATGGCACGCAAACAGTTGCTGGAAGCGACTATTTGTTAAGGTCGCGCAGAATCCGGATGCGACGCCTCAGGAGTTCGCAGCCCGGGTGAACTCGTCCAGCGAAATAAAGCTGTCGCGGTTGCTGTCGATCTGCTCGAAACGCTGTGCCACGGCGGGGAAGCGCTCAGCCTCCTGGCGGCTCAGCTTGCCGTCCTGGTTGGCGTCTGCGCGCTTGAAGGCGGCTTCCAGGTCTTGCGGTGTTGCGCGATTTGGCGGGATGGCCGGACTTGGTGCCGACTGTGCCTGCACGGCGGCGGCAGTGCCCAGGGTCAACAGCGCCAGCAACAGCACGCTGCGCGTGTCAAAGTTGAAGAAGTTGGGAATAGAATGGTTTTGAACCCGCATGCAGTCGTCCTAAAAATGAATGAGCGGCCATTGCATCGCAGCGGCCGCCGCCCCGCCAGAACTTTTGCAGGGCGTTGCATCGCTGACATTCGGACCGACCCACACACATTTTCTTGCTTCTCGTAACGCGGCCGCTGGCCAAACTGCGATCCACCAACTGACACACCATGGCCAACCGACTTTCACAAATCGCCACCCGCACCGGTGACAACGGCACCACCGGGCTCGGCGACAACACCCGCGTCTCCAAGGACAGCCTGCGTGTGCACGCCATGGGCGATGTTGACGAACTCAACTCGCAGATCGGTGTGCTGCTGTGTGAAGAGATGCCGCTGGATGTGCGCGAGCTGCTGGTTGAAGTGCAGCACCAGTTATTCAACCTGGGCGGCGAACTGTCGATTCCCGGCTTTGAGTTGCTCAAGCCCGAAGCCGTGGCCCTGCTCGACGCGGCGCTGGAAAAATACAACGCCACGCTGCCGCGCCTGGCGGAGTTCATCCTGCCGGCCGGCTCGCGCGCCGCTTCTCTCGCGCATGTCTGCCGCACGGTAGCCCGCCGCGCCGAGCGTGCGGTGGTAGCGCTGGACAAGGCCGAGACGCTCAACGAATCGCCGCGCCAGTACCTGAACCGCCTGAGCGATCTGCTGTTTGTGCTGTCGCGCGTGCTCAACCGCAATAGACCGGATGGAAAGGGCGGCGACGACGTGTACTGGAAAAGCGAACGGATGGTGCGGGCCGACACGGAATAACTCACCCAATGCTATTTTATTGATAGCTGCTTGCGCCCGCCTGATATGGGCTAGAGGCTGATTTGGCTTACAAAGCGCGTTACTTCGGCACCAGCATCGCCATGGTGATTCGCGACACGCAGGTCAGCTCGCCGGCGTCGTTGCTCAGCTCGATCACCCAGACCTGGGTGCTGCGGCCAATGTGTACCGGGCGCGTGATGCCTGTGACCCAGCCGCTGGTCGTGCCCTTGAGGTGGTTCGCGTTGATGTCCAGCCCGACCGTGCGGTGGCCTTCGGGCGCGGCAAAGGCGGCG
>Ga0308009_10000534_pt1 | contig 27362 bp, 30 predicted proteins | sample Neamet127_FD_203134 | JGI IMG/M metagenome (GOLD analysis project Ga0308009, IMG submission 203134) | Marine microbial communities from water near the shore, Antarctic Ocean - #127 | ecosystem: Environmental > Aquatic > Marine > Unclassified | place: Southern Ocean | collected 2014-07-24
AATACTACACCCTCATATTCAAATCTATTAGAAATGGATGCATTGTGGGATGAGGTCAAAAAGGAAGAAAAATAATCTGATTATTTTAGTCAGGTATTGACTATCACTATTTAAATCAATTAATAACCATTAAAATTTTTTCTGGAGACTAATATGAAACCTCATGCTTGCGCCGCCACTCTGCTTTCATTTTGCATGCTTTCAACACCGACAATCGCTGAAGAAGTTAATGTCTATTCGTATAGGCAACCACATTTGATAGCACCACTAACAGACGCATTTACTGAAGCTACTGGGATTATTGTAAACGTTGCTTTTCTAAAAAAGGGTCTGATTGAACGCCTGCGCGCAGAAGGTAGTAGATCACCAGCAGACTTGGTCTTCACTGTAGATATTTCTCGGCTATATGCAGTGGTCGAGGCTGGGTTAACCCAACCACTGCAGAACAATTCTATTAACAATAACATTCCATCAGACTTTAGGGATCCCAACGGCCATTGGTTTGGCCTCACCACTCGTGCGCGCATCATTTATGCCTCCAAAGACCGCGTAGCGCCTGGAGAGATCACTACTTATGAAGATTTGGCAAACCCTAAATGGAAAGGACGTATTTGCACGCGATCAGGTACCCATCCTTATACTTTGGCCCTAGCTGCAGCCCATCTATACCATCATAATGAAGCCGATACACTGACTTGGTTAAAAGCCATTAAAAAAAATCTAGCACGAAAGCCTCAGGGGAACGACCGCGCACAGATCAAAGCTATTTGGTCTGGGGAATGCGATATCTCACTGGGAAATACCTATTATATGGGTAAAATGCTTGCCGATCCGGAACAATCAGCTTGGGCAAAATCTGCCTCTATTGAATTTCCAATATTTGAAGACGGCGGCACACATGTTAACGTCTCAGGTGTCGCACTCACGAAAGCGGCACCAAATAAAGAATTAGCGATCCAATTAATGGAATTTTTGTCATCACCCAAAGCTCAAAAAATCTATGCTACAGAGAACTTCGAATATCCAGTAGCCCCGGGTACGAAAGCCGCGCCGTTGGTACAAAGCTGGGGTGACTTTGAAACTGATCCAGTCAATTTGACCGAGATTGCTAAACTACGCGCAACTGCCCTCAAACTAGTAGAAATCGCTAATTTTGATGGCTAATTAAGCAGTTAGTGACCTCAGTCGAAGCGGAAAAGAGCGTGAAAAGTATTTCTTCACGCTCTTTTCTAAAGTAAACACTGGCTTCTAATCAGTAATAAAAACAGTCTGCATTACGTCAGGTTTGCCATCGATAGCTCCCGTGCGTGGATCGCCGTGCTTAAGTACATCAACTATATCCATGCCTTCAGTCACGCGCCCAATCACTGTGTATTGATTATTGAGAAAATAACCGGGAGCAAACATGATAAAAAATTGACTGTTAGCACTGTCAGGGCTTTGCGAACGCGCCATACCAACGACCCCGCGGTCAAAGGGGACGTCAGAAAACTCAGCAGGGATATTCGCAAGGTCTGATCCACCCATGCCAGCACGCGACATGTCGCTCGGGTCCTTACCAAATTGCACATCTCCCGTTTGTGCCATGAAGCCATTGATTACGCGGTGAAACACAACACCATCATATGCGCCGTCAGCCGCAAGAGCGGTGATCTGTGCAGCATGCAAAGGCGCCAGATCTTCCAATAGGTCGATCTTGATCGTGCCGTTCACACTCTCGCCTGCCACCTTGATTTCAAGACCCGCGGAAAATGCCGGGCCGGCCATCAATGCCAGAAGGAAAGCAAGCCTACGCATCGGCTGCAACTTTCATGCTGATCATGCGGTCGGGGTTGGGTGCAGGTTCACCACGGGTAATCGCATCCACATGTTCCATACCAGAGATAACCCGGCCATAGACAGTATACTGGCCATTCAGGAAGTTATTATCAGAGAAGTTGATAAAAAATTGGCTATTTGCGGAATCAGGGCTTTGCGAACGTGCAGCGCCAATAGTGCCACGGTCGTGGGGGAGCTTGGAGAATTCCGCACGTACATTCGGCAGGCTTGATGCCCCCGTACCCGCAGAACGCAGATTGAAATTATCTTCCATATTACCATGCTCAACATCGCCAGTTTGGGCCATGAAGCCATCAATAACTCGGTGAAACGCCACATTGTCATATTGTCCAGTACGCACGAGATCCTTCATCCGTTCGCAATGCAGCGGCGCCACGTCGGGCAAAAGTTCGATGGTAACGGTGCCATCTTTGAGTTCCATCAATATTGTGTTTTCGGGATCTTTAATTTCGGCCATTGGGTCGCTCCTTTTGATTTGCATGCCAACTTAATGAGGTTTGCAGCAAAGGAAAAGGCCCAACCGGTTGACCATGACCACGATATCAGATGTTAACAGGACAATAAATACAGGAGCAAGGCGATGGACTGGAAAACACTGGACGAGATGGATCTGATGGGAAAACGCGTATTGACCCGGGTCGACATCAATGTGCCCACTAAGAATGGCATTGTAAGTGATACCACTCGTATTGACCGTATAGTGCCCACAGTGCAACATATCCTACAAGCCGGTGGCACCCCCATATTGATTGCTCATTTTGGGCGTCCCAAGGGGAAGCAGGTGCCTGACATGTCTCTCTCCGTCACCCTACCCGCCTTGGAGGCGGCTCTTGGAATGCCAGTAAAATTTACCACATTGGCCGCAGCGCGCGAAACCATCACCTTCGCTAAAAACCAGGTAGTTTTGATTGAAAATATCCGTTTTGAGCCCGGTGAAGAGCAAAACGACTCAGCTCTGGCGGAACAACTGGCAGAGTTAGGCGATATTTACTGCAATGACGCTTTTTCTGTGGCCCATCGCGCCCACGCTTCCACCGAGGCCCTTGCCCGTTTGCGGCCGGCATGTGCAGGTAGGTTGTTGGCCGAAGAGTTGGGTGCTTTACACGCTGCTTTGAGCACACCACAACGGCCCGTTGTCGCGGTTGTGGGCGGGGCAAAAGTATCGTCAAAGCTTGATTTACTTAGCAATTTGGTCGGCCAGGTGGATCACTTGGTAATTGGGGGTGGAATGGCTAATACGTTTTTAGCTGCTCTCGGCAATGAGGTGGGCAAAAGCCTTTGTGAGCATGATCTAGCCGATACCGCACGCGATATTTTAGCCGCGGCTGAAAAATTAGGCTGTGAGATTATCTTACCATCTGATGTGGTGGTTGCACGCAGCTTTGCCGCCCACGTAGATTACGAAACTGTGGGCGCTGACGCTTGCCCAAGCGACGCCATGATTTTGGATGCAGGTGACGAAACCGTCGCGCGTATTGGAGCATGTTTTGCACAAGCACACACCGTGATTTGGAATGGACCTTTGGGCGCGTTTGAGCTGGAACCGTTTGACCGTGCCACAAACGCCGCCGCACAAGCTGCAGCCACCCTAACCAAATTAGGCAGACTAATCTCTGTAGCTGGAGGTGGTGATACAGTGGCGGCATTAAATCACGCCGGTGCTGCGAGGGATTTCACCTATATCTCTACTGCGGGCGGCGCTTTTTTAGAGTGGATGGAGGGCAAAGATTTACCAGGTGTAGCAGCCTTGATCACCTAAGTTAATTTAATTACAGACCGTTAGCGCCAACAATATTGAAGCTTCGATCCAAGCACCATATGCCCGAAGTATAGCTTTAACTTTGGGTGGGTTCACAACATGGCAAATCAAGAGCAAATAGACTTAATTCGTGCAGGCCAAGGCTTCATTGCTGCGCTGGACCAAAGCGGTGGCTCAACTCCCAAAGCACTAGCTGCTTATGGTATTGAGCAAGATTTATTCGCCTCTGATGCCGATATGTATAACCTGATCCATGAGATGCGTACCCGCATCGTGAAATCCCCCAATTTCATAGGACAAAAAGTTGTAGGAGCCATCCTGTTTGCAGACACAATGGACCGCGAATTTGAAGGAAAATCCGCCCCAACCTATCTCTGGAAAAATCGTGGCGTAGTGCCGTTTTTAAAAGTCGACACAGGATTGCTAGACACTGCGGACGACGTGCAACTTCTCAAAACTATCCCCAATTTGGATAACCTGCTGGTACGTGCTACCAAGCTTGGGATTTTTGGAACCAAAATGAGATCTGTCATCCATGCAGCTAATCGTGATGGCATTTATCAAGTGGTCGCTCAGCAGTTTGAAATTGGACGCCAGATAGCATCCCAGGGGCTGGTTCCAATACTAGAACCAGAAGTAAACATCACCATTGCCGATAAAGCCAGAGCAGAAAAAATACTCAAAGCTGCGTTGATTGAGCAGTTGGACAACCTACCTTCCAATCAATCCGTAATGCTGAAGCTCACGCTTCCAGAAGTACCTAATCACTATTTTGAGCTATGTAAGCACCCACGTGTTTTGTCTGTGGTAGCACTATCTGGCGGTTATAGTAGAGCTGAGGCAAATGAACGTTTGGCGCAAAATAAATCTGTAATTGCAAGCTTCTCGCGGGCCCTTACTGAAGGGCTCTCAGCCCAGCAAAATGATGGTGAATTTGATCAAACTTTGAGCAAAACTATTAATGAAATCAAACAAGCATCAATTTCTGGATAAAATACGAATCAGGGGATTCACAATAGGGAATCAATATGTCATAGTTATTAAAACCCTATAAAAAGCAGAAGGCAGAAAATGATTCATCACAGCACTCCCCTTGTTGGATCTTTGGCAGTCACCCTTGTGTCGCTTACTTTGGCAGCATATTTTATATTTTCAGCAATCCAAGGGGATTATGGAGTTTTACGTCGAGCTGAATACCAATCTGAATCCAAATCCCTAACTCAGAATTTCAAACAGCTGCAGAGATCAATAGCCCTTTTAGAAAATAAGACTTTGCGATTGTCAGATCACTACCTTGATATCGACCTTTTGGACCAGCAAGCCCGAGATATCCTTGGATTTATCCGGCCTGACGAAATAGTGATCCAATAACTATTCGGACAATACACTGAATCATATATAATATTTATATATAAAATAATTTGCTCCCATTCCATATATTTATGTGATACAAAATAGTTTAACGCTAAACTATTTTTAACGAGGTCCTAATGGCGGCTAAAAAAACCAGCAAAGCAAATGTATCAAAAGACGATTTGATGCATTTCTATCGCGAGATGCTTCTCATCCGACGCTTTGAAGAAAAAGCCGGCCAGCTTTATGGTATGGGGCTCATTGGTGGTTTTTGTCACCTTTACATTGGACAAGAAGCTGTTGTCGTGGGCTTAGAAGCGGCGGCAGAGGACGGCGACAAGCGTGTCACTTCCTACCGCGATCATGGACACATGTTGGCCTGTGGCATGGAAGCAAACGGCGTTATGGCAGAGCTGACCGGCCGCAGTGGAGGATATTCAAACGGCAAAGGCGGCTCCATGCATATGTTCTCGAAGGAGAAGCATTTCTACGGTGGCCATGGTATTGTGGGGGCACAAGTACCTATCGGTGCCGGATTGGCCTTTGCAGATAAGTACCTTGGCAATAGCCGCGTGACCTTCACCTACTTTGGTGATGGCGCTGCCAATCAAGGCCAGGTCTATGAGACCTTTAACATGGCGGCCCTCTGGGATCTTCCTGTGATTTTCGTAATTGAAAATAATCAATACGCGATGGGTACATCACAGCAACGCTCCACTTCTTCCGCAGAAATTTATGAACGTGGTCACGCTTTTGGCATTCCGGGCGAGGCAGTTGATGGCATGGATGTTCTGGCCGTAAAGGCTGCAGGAGAGACCGCTGTGGCACATTGTCGTTCCGGAAAGGGCCCGTATATCCTTGAGATCAAAACCTACCGCTACCGTGGCCATTCGATGTCTGACCCAGCCAAATACCGCACCCGTGAAGAAGTTCAAAAAGTACGAGAAGAAAAAGATGCTATTGAGCACATCCGCGATCTGCTGTTGACCGGCAAACATTGCACTGAAGACGATTTAAAGACAATCGACAAGGAGATTAAGGCAGTGGTTAATAAAAGTGCTGAATTCGCAAAAGAGAGTCCTGAACCAGCTTTAGAAGAACTTTGGACAGATATTTACGCACAGGCGGAGGCTTAACCATGGCTATTGAAATCTTAATGCCTGCTCTTTCGCCAACAATGGAAGAAGGTACATTAGCGAAATGGCTGGTGGCCGAGGGTGATAAAGTTAGTTCAGGCGATATTCTAGCAGAAATTGAAACTGACAAAGCCACGATGGAATTTGAAGCTGTAGATGAAGGGATTATTGGCAAGCTGTTGATTGCTGAAGGTACTGCGGCCATAGCAGTTAACTCTGCTATTGCCATATTGCTGGAAGATGGCGAGAGCATGTCCGACGCGGCTCCTACTGCTACTCCAAGTTCGGTAGCCCATGTTCCATCAACCACCAAGGTACCCTTACCCGTAACTGCGCCTGCCCCAAAACAAGGCAATATCACCGAGCAAAACCTGCCCGAAGGGACTACATTCAAAACCCAAACTGTCCGCGAAGCTATCCGCGATGCCATGTCTGAAGAGATGCGCCGAGATGAGACTGTATATCTAATGGGCGAAGAAGTTGCAGAATACCAAGGCGCTTATAAAATTTCCCAAGGTATGCTGGATGAATTTGGTTCTAAGCGCGTAATCGACACGCCGATCACCGAGCACGGCTTTGCTGGCATCGCTGTCGGTGCATCTTTTGGTGGGTTGAAACCAATTGTAGAATTTATGACCTTCAACTTTGCCATGCAGGCTATGGATCAGATCATTAACTCAGCAGCCAAGACGCTTTACATGTCTGGCGGACAAATGGGCGCACCGATGGTGTTCCGTGGCCCCAACGGTGCCGCAGCCCGGGTTGGAGCTCAACATAGTCAAGATTACGCCGCATGGTATGCGCATATTCCAGGCTTAAAGGTTATTCAGCCATATTCAGCCGCTGACGCAAAGGGACTTTTGAAATCGGCCATTCGGGATCCAAACCCAGTAATTTTCTTGGAAAATGAGATTCTTTACGGCCAAAGCTTTGAAGTTCCTGACTTGCCTGACTACACCGTGCCTTTGGGCAAGGCACGTATTTGGCGTGAAGGTAACGACATTACGCTAGTTAGCTTTGGAATTGGCATGAAATATGCCTTGGAAGCTGCTGATAGATTAAGTAAAATTGGATTAAGTGCTGAGGTAATTGACCTGCGCTGTTTACGACCGCTCGATACTGACACGGTTGTAAGTTCTGTTAAAAAAACTAACCGTTGCGTCACAATTGAAGAAGGCTTTCCAGTTTGTTCCATCGGCAGTCATATCTCCTCAGTGCTAATGCAAGAGGCCTTTGACTATCTCGACGCACCTGTCATCAATTGCACTGGTAAAGATGTGCCAATGCCCTACGCAGCTAACCTAGAAAAATTAGCCTTGGTCACCACTGAAGACGTGATGGTGGCCGCTAAATCAGTCCTCTACCGTTAAGGAGCGCCCCATGGCACTTGAAATTCTTATGCCCGCCCTTTCGCCAACTATGGAGGAAGGTACACTTTCCAAATGGCTGGTGTCCGAAGGTGATGTTGTACAATCCGGCGATCTCCTTGCCGAAATTGAAACCGACAAAGCCACGATGGAGTTTGAAGCCGTTGACGAAGGTATTATCAGCAAGCTTTTGGTGGCTGAGGGCACTGCCAATGTAAAGGTAAACTCTGCAATTGCAATTTTGCTAGAGGATAGCGATGCCGAAGATGCGACTGTACCAGCTAAGGCCCCAACACTTATGACCACTGCGACAATAGCGCCGACTCTGCAAGTCTCTGCTACAACAGCACCTGTAGCCGCTAATGGCACCCGCATTTTCAGCTCCCCCTTGGCCAGGCGTATTGCAGCCAATAAAGGGTTGAACTTGGCAACTATCACAGGAACAGGCCCCAAGGGACGCATCGTTAAGGCAGACCTGAGCACTGCTGCCTCAACCGCAGGTATCGCTGCTCCTTCACCTAAAGTGACAATGCTAACGTCGACGAATGCAGCCACTGTTGAAGCTATGTATCAAGGTAGAGCTTTCAAAACCGTGCCACTGGATGGCATGCGCAAAGTTATTGCTGCACGTTTGACCGAAGCCAAGCAAACTATTCCGCACTTCTACCTGCGACGAGATATCCACCTTGATAAACTATTAAAGGCTCGCACTGAGATTAATAAAGAGCTTGAGCAACGTGGCGTAAAAACGTCAGTGAATGACTTTATCATCAAAGCCTGCGCTCTTGCCTTGCAGAAAGTTCCCAGAGCCAATGCTGTTTGGGCCGGCGATAGGGTTTTGCAGATGGAAGCATCGGATATTTCTGTGGCGGTAGCAATCGAAGGTGGTTTATTTACACCTGTGTTACAAGACGCTGAAGTGAAATCGTTGTCACACCTGGCAGTTGAGATGAAAGATCTGGCGGCGCGTGCGCGTAATCGCAAACTGGCGCCACATGAATACCAAGGCGGTAGTTTCTCAATCTCAAATCTCGGAATGATGGGCATTGATAATTTTGATGCTGTCATCAACTCACCACAAGGTGCAATTCTTGCTGTTGGAGCAGGGAAAAAGCGCCCCATAGTGCTCGAAGATGGCAGCTTGTCTGTGGCAACTGTGATGTCCGTCACTATGTCGGTTGATCATCGAGTAATAGATGGGGCTCTAGGCGCTGAATTACTCAATGAAATTGTTAGCTACCTTGAAAATCCTTTGGCCATGCTAGTCTGAACGAGACCTAAAAGTATAATGTGACTGGTACGATTGAACCTGTGGCTAGACTTACTTAATCTAACATAAATAAGTTATCCCAAAATTTGGTCCATCATGACGGATGGCTGATCGCAACCAGCGGTGCCTACGATCTTAGCTGGTACGCCTGCCACGGTTTTGCAAGGCGGCACCTCATGCAAAACCACTGATCCCGCCGCAATGCGGCTACAATGGCCCACTTTGATATTGCCCAAAACTTTAGCTCCAGCTCCGATTAACACACCGTCGCCAATTTTAGGGTGGCGGTTATCATCTTGCTTGCCCGTGCCTCCAAGGGTTACCGAATGCAGCATGGAGACATTATTGCCCACAACCGCAGTTTCCCCAATCACTATCGAATGGGCGTGGTCAATCATAATACCCTTTCCGATCACAGCCGCTGGATGAATATCAATCCCAAATACTTCAGAGATCCGTGATTGAAAGAAATAAGACAAATCCTTACGCCCTGAAATCCATAGGAAATGCCCCACACGGTAGGCTTGAATAGCTTGGAATCCTTTAAAAAACAGCAAGGGCTGGGTCAAGTTATGACACGCCGGATCGCGTTCGCACACCGCTACTAGATCAGCCCGCGAAAAATCTCCTATGCCACCTTCTTTAATCGCATGATCCGAGATTTCTCGCAGCATTTGCTCGGGCATCTCGGGCGAGGCAAGCTTCAACGCAATGCGGTAGGACAGGGCCTGCTCTAAACTGCTGTGATGAAGAATGCTAGAATGGATCATAGCGCCCAAGAGTGGCTCTTTTTCCAAAGCAAATTGAGCTTCCCTGACTACTTTAGCCCAAACAGGATCTAATACCCCAACTTCTGCAACAGTCTGCGCCATAGCGTTATCCCTTAATTCTACTAATTAACTATAGATGAAGTACGCAGAATGCCAAGGCTTTCAATCCATATCGCGATATAGGGAGCCCAACTTGAGGTATTGTATATGACCTTGACTATTAGGTGGCTATGGGAGGCTTCTTAATATTGATACCCTTTACTGTAATGTCTGATCATTGCAGCAATATATCTAAAGTTTTTACATGACCGAATAACCATCAAGACAGGCAGTATCTAACTCTTTCTTGCAGATTTAATATAAAGGGAAAACGGGAAGTGAATTTAACTAAACGGCGTTATTTAGATTAGATGGCCTTACTGGTTACGCTCTGCTTCAATTTTACGCCACGCTACCACATTTCGATTGTGGTCTTTTAGGGTCACAGCGAAGGCATGACCTCCAGTACCATCTGCTACAAAATAAATATAATCTGTATCCATTGGCGCCAAAGCAGCCTGAAGGCTTGCAAGTCCAGGGTTAGCAATCGGTGTTGGTGGTAAACCACGGTTTACGTAGGTGTTCCAAGGAGTATCTCTGCGCAGCTCACTTTTACGTAACCCACGACCAAGCGGGCCTTTTCCCATCGTAATTCCATAAATAACAGTGGGGTCCGTTTGCAAAGGCATGCCTTTATTCAATCTATTAACAAAGACAGAGGCAACTTGAAACCTTTCGTCCGATACTCCAGTTTCTTTTTCAATGATCGAAGCAAGCACAAGAAGCTCATCGATTGTCTTCACTGGAGTATTTTTATCACGTCTCGCCCAAACCTCTGAAAGACGAAGGTCTTGCGCTACTGCCATTTTGGACAAAACATCAACACGCATATCACCAGTTTTTATTTCGTAACTGTCTGGAGCTAGAGACCCCTCTAAAGGGACCTCAAAGATATCTCCATCCAAAATATCAATAGACTTTAACGCCTTTACTATCTGCCAGCTTGTGGTGCCCTCAGCCAATGCAACGCGCATGCGGGTATCATCTAGCACTATTACACGAGAATAGGCCTCAGGGGTGGTGTCCTCAGCAGGATTAAAGCGCACAACTTCCACATAGGAACTCGTGGTAGGGTCCAACTCACGTACCAAAACGGTATCACGGGTTACACCCACCCGATAGATCACCTCTGTTCCACAAGTATTTCGACCGTTAGTGGTAATTTGATCAGCAATTTGGGCCATTGATGCACCCACAGGAATAAGGAAATTCCCAGCCTTTAGATCACCTGCTTTACCCGCATAATCCACCCCAATATGAAACAATCTCTTACTAGAAACAGCGCCATCCTCATCCAATTGCACAGCAACCTTTGACATAGAGCTACCCGCCTCCACCTTAAGGCAAATGGCTTGTACCAAAGGGCCCGGACTGTAATATTGTGATTTTAGCAGCGTCACCAAACCACCAAGGAGGAACAATACAACGACAAAAACTGTAAGAGCATTGGAAGCGATGTTCCGCCACATATTACTTATATTTCCCAAAAACAACGCTGGCATTGGTACCACCAAATCCGAAAGAGTTTGACAAGGCAACGTCGATTTTCCGCTCGACTTTTATATTCGGAGCGAGATCGATCACAGTATCAACTGCAGGGTTGTCAAGATTAATAGTCGGCGGGGCTACCTGATCACGGATCGCCAAGATACTAAAGATAGCTTCAATTGCGCCCGCGGCACCAAGCAAATGGCCAGTAGAGGATTTCGTCGAGGACATTGTAACCTTCGATGCAGTGTTTCCCAACAACCGCTCAACTGCAGCCAGTTCTATGGTGTCCGCCATAGTCGAAGTACCATGCGCATTAATATAATCAATATCTGAAGGGTGAAGGTCCGCGTTTTTTAAAGCTGCACGCATTGAGCGTTCGCCGCCTTCGCCTGACTCAGATGGCGCGGTAATGTGGTAAGCATCGCCTGACATTCCATAGCCCAAAACTTCTGCGTATATTTTTGCACCGCGAGCCTTGGCATGTTCCAGCTCTTCAAGAACCACTACACCTGCCCCCTCACCCATAACAAACCCGTCACGATCAATGTCATAGGGCCGGCTAGCTTTGGTTGGGTCTGCTTCCCCTTTCGTCGATAGCGCTTTACAGGCGTTGAAGCCTGCAATTCCAATCTCACAAATTGAGCTTTCAGCCCCACCTGCTACCATAACATCCGCATCACCGAACATAATCAGTCGGCTTGCATCACCAATAGCATGTGCCCCAGTTGAACAGGCAGTCACAACAGCATGATTAGGGCCTTTGAAACCAAATCTAATGCTCACATGGCCAGACACAAGATTGATTAAAGCCCCAGGAATAAAGAACGGAGATACCCGGCGCGGACCTTTTTCTTTGATTAATAAAGCAGTGGCCGCAATCGTTTGTAATCCCCCAATACCAGAGCCAATCATAACGCCCGTGCGTTCAAGGTCAGAATGAGCTTTAGGCAGCCAGCCACTATCTTCAACCGCCTGCTGTGCAGCAGCCATACCATAAAGGATGAAATCATCAACTTTGCGTTGTTCCTTGGGCGCCATGTATCTATCGCCATTGAAGGTCCCGTTGGATCCATCTCCCAGAGGCACTTCACAAGCGTATTTTGTAACTACGCCGCTTGCATCAAATTTTTTAATTGGGCCTGCGCCAGACTTACCTGCAAGCAACAGCTCCCAGGTTGCTTCAACCCCATCCGCCAGAGGGGATACCATTCCAAGCCCAGTAACTACTACACGCCGCATAATGATCTCCAATTTTGATCTCAATACAAACTATGGCCTAAATCAGTTAACAGGTCAGCCCCAATTCATCAACTATTTGGATAATTAAACAAAAACGGCACCCTAAATAGGATGCCGCTTAAAACTCTATAGTCAGTTGTTAAACTGCTTCAGAGATATGCTTTACAGCATCACCAAACGTCTGAATTGTTTCAGCAGCGTCATCTGGAATCTCAATTCCGAATTCTTCTTCGAAAGCCATAACCAATTCGACTGTATCCAGGCTATCTGCGCCTAAGTCATCGATAAAGGACGCATTTTCAACAACCTTATCCTCTTCAACACCCAGGTGTTCTACAACGATCTTCTTAACGCGGTCAGCTACATCGCTCATATCTCAGGTCCTTATTAGTTCCTAGGCCTTAGCCCGTGGTTCTCCGCAGCATGGCTACGATCTTGAGGTGCTCCAATATAGAAGCGGTGGATCCCCGTTAGTTTAGGGGGGGGCGATGTGCGCATATTAAAGTGCAGTGCACGCCGTTAGGCCGCCTATAGCACAGGTTTGCCTAGGGGCAAATGTTTTGTAAGGGATAACCTGAAATAGGCAGAAAGACACTAAAGCATAGCCATACCACCGTTCACATGCAGAGTTGTACCAGTCACATAGGCAGCTTCGTCACTTGCAAGATACAATGCCGCCGCAGCAATTTCACCGGCAGTACCCATACGCCCCACAGGCACTTGGGTCAAAATTCCAGATTTTTGATTATCAGTAAGCTTTTCAGTCATAGCAGTTGTTATGAAGCCTGGGGCCACGCAGTTGACCGTAATACCCCGGGTAGCCACTTCATAGGCCAGCGATTTGGACATAGCCACAACGCCCGCTTTTGACGCTGCATAATTGGCTTGGCCAGGGTTACCTGTGGATCCCACGATAGAAGAGACATTTACGATCCGGCCCCAACGCGCCTTCATCATACCGCGCAGCACACCTTTGCACAGACGCATGGTACTGGTGAGATTAATATTCAAGACGGAATCCCATTCTTCATCAGTCATGCGCATAAAAAGGTTATCACGGGTCACACCGGCATTATTGATCAAAATATCAATACTGGACATAGCCTCAGCAGCTTGCTTGGGCAAAGCAGTGACAGCTTCAGGATCTGACAAGTTACACGGTAAAACATGTGCCCTGTCACCTAGCTCAGCCGCCAAAGCCTCCAAGGGTGCAATTCGCGAGCCAGACAACGCAACGATTGCGCCAGCTGCATGCAGCGTTTTTGCAATCTCACCACCGATGCCGCCGGAGGCTCCAGTAACTAATGCGTTTTTTCCATCCAAACGGAACATATAACTCTCCTAATTTTGATACTTTTGTTAGTGGGCTTAAAGAGGAAACCTAGTTTTAGATATCTCGCCTATATCCCTACCACACCGCTATTCGGTAGGAACCTCCAAAGCCTTGGCAATATCTTCAGGGGTGCCAATAGTTTTGCACGTTATAGTGCGGTCAATTCTTCGAATCATGCCCGACAAAGCCTTACCCGCTCCAATCTCCCAAACCTCAGTTACGCCTTGAGAAGCTAAATACATCACAGACTCGCGCCAGCGTACCGCTCCCGTTACTTGCTCAATCAACAAAGAGCGTATCACTGCGGGATCGCTAACCGCTGACGCCCTCACATTAGCCACTAATGGCAAAACAGGCGTAGAAATATTAACCTCCATCAGCGCAGACGCCATCCGGTCCGCTGCCGGTTCCATCAAAATACAATGAAACGGAGCGCTTACAGGCAGCAACAACGCACGTTTTGCACCAGCTTCCTCGGCTAAATTCAGTGCCCGCTCCACAGCAGCCCTGTTGCCCGAGACTACGACCTGGCCTGGATCGTTGTCATTTGCCGCTTGGCAAACTTCACCTTGCGCAGCCGCTTTCGCAACCTCTGTTACAGTAGCAAAGTCCAAACCCAAAATTGCAGCCATGGCACCAACACCAACAGGCACGGCCTCCTGCATCGCAGTTCCACGGATCCGCAATAAACGAGCCGTGTCCGCTAGCGAAATTGCCCCGGCAGCCGCAAGCGCAGAATATTCACCCAACGAGTGACCAGCCACAAACGCAGCAGTATTTAATGTCACACCCTCAGCCTTCAAAGCATGCAGGGCAGCCAAAGATGTTGCCATCAAAGCGGGCTGTGCATTAGCGGTTAGGGTAAGCGTTTCAATGTCACCCTCCCAAATCAAAGCAGAAAGGTTTTGTCCAAGCGCATCATCAACTTCTTCAAAGACAGCCCTAGCGGCGGGGTAGTTGGAGGCTAAAGCCTGCCCCATGCCAACCGTCTGAGCTCCTTGGCCCGGAAAAACAAATGCCTGCATGCTTGATCCTCTTGTAAAACTTTATGTTTTTAGTTTATCCGCTGCCCCCGCTTCACGCAACGGTTTAACTGAGAATAGAGGTCGCCAGCAGCCAAATAGTACGTTTATCCATATGCCCTTTGGGCAATTAATACCCACACTCACAAACTATCTAAAATTATATTATATTAGCCAATCTCCTTGCGCACTGGCGCCACTTATGGCATCCGCAACTATCCGCAGAATATATTTTCCCGTGCGGCCTCTCGTGATCAGGCTGCGGTCTAAAACCTGATCTTTGAAGCGCACCTAAAAAACAGGAAAGCACATGTCATTTTATGAGCATGTCTTCATCATGCGTCAGGACCTGTCGAACACACAGGCCGAGGCATTGATTGAAGAGTTTTCTAGTATTCTCAGCGAAAACGGCGGTTCCGTTGTTGAGCATGAATATTGGGGCGTCAAAACCATGGCGTATAAAGTTAACAAAAACCGTAAAGGCCATTACGCCTTTCTTAAAACAGACGCGCCTGCCGTAGCTGTAAAAGAAATGGAGCGTCTGATGGCTCTGCATGAAGATGTCATGCGTTTGTTGACAATCCGCGTGGACGGCCATGAAGAAGGCCCATCTGTTCAAATGCAAAAACGTGACGACCGTGGTGATCGCGGTGATCGTGGCGAACGCCGCGAACGTCGGACATAAGGAGCGCTAAGTTATGGGAACAAAACCATTTTTCCGCCGCCGGAAGGTCTGTCCTTTCTCTGGTGATAATGCCCCGAATATTGATTATAAAGACACACGTTTGCTTCAACGCTACATCTCTGAGCGTGGAAAAATTGTGCCGTCTCGTATCACCGCAGTCTCAGCAAAGAAACAACGTGAATTGGCTCGCGCCATCAAACGTGCTCGTTTCTTAGCCTTGCTGCCATATGCTGTGAAATAGGGAGCTAAGCACATGCAAATTATCCTTATGGAACGCGTGGCCAAATTGGGCCAAATGGGCGATGTAGTAAATGTGAAACAGGGATTTGCGCGGAATTTCCTAATTCCGACGGGCAAAGCGCTGAGAGCCTCTGAAGCAAATATTGCTAGCTTTGAAGCTAAAAAATCACAGATGGAAGCACGTAATCTGGAGACTAAAGTCGAGGCAGAATCCCTAGCTGAAAAACTGAATGGACAACAGTTTGTTGTGATTCGCTCAGCTTCTGATGCAGGTTCGCTTTATGGCTCAGTCACGACGCGTGACGCTGCCGATGCAGCTTCTGAAGCCGGTTTCAGCCTCGACAAGAAACAGGTAGTTTTAATGGCGCCTATAAAGGATTTAGGAATCCATGATCTTTCGGTGGTTCTACACCCGGAAGTAGAAGCCAAAATCGAGCTAAATGTTGCACGTTCTGCTGAAGAAGCTAAGCTTCAAGCGGCTGGGAAATCTATCCAAGATCTAGCTGCCGAAGAAGAAGCTGCTGCCGAGTTCGAAATTCAGGAACTGTTCGACGACATTGGCTCAGCTGGTATGGACGATTTTGGTGATGATGAACAAAGTACAACATCTCAGGAAGTAAATGCTGAAGACGGGGTTTAATCCTTTCTTACCTTGCCAGATGATTTAGCGCCGCCTTACGTTAAGGTGGCGCTTTTCTTTTGCATATATTAAAATTGACAAATTAATCACTATCCAAAACGCTCGTCTACCGCACACAGATTTGAGCCAAACTTTGACGCAAGCTGAACTTAAATAACTATATATTTTTTATAGGGAGGATTTTTCGTTAACGCTTGGCCTAACCGACACCTGATCCTTCGCCAGACTAGGTGTCGGTAATATTTATAGATTATTCTTCGTCGAGAGCTTCAACAATCTTCTGTAATTCATCTTTGGTTATCTCTTTATCTGTGATTGTTGCCAGCTCGAATACATAGTCAACTACCTTATCTTCAAACAACGGCGCGCGCATTTGCTGTTGCATTTGCTGATTTTTCTGTACAAATTCAAAGAATTCACGCTCTTGGCCGGGGTATTGGCGGGCTTGATTCATCATAGCTTGCGTCATTTCGGCATCAGTAACTTGAATATCAGCTTTTTGGCCCAACTCAGCCAAAAGCAAACCTAGGCGCACACGGCGTTCTGCAAGAGAATTATGCTCATCTGTTGGCGTCACGTCAGGATGGTCATGACCCTCGACTTCAGGGTTCTCATCATGCCACATCTGGTGCGCAATCTGACCAGCTTCAGCTTCGATTAATGAAGGCGGGAGTTCAAATTTTACCATTTCATCTAGAGCGTCAAGCAGGCCGCGTTTTTGTACAGCTCGGGCAGCACCCGCATATTCAGACTCTAGGCGCTCAGAAATTTGAACCTTTAGACCAGCAAGATCTTCGGCACCAAACTTTTTGGCCAGCTCATCGTTGATTTCAGCTGCCTTAGGGGCTTTAACAGCTTTAACCTTACATTCAAAAATTGCATCTTTTCCCGCAAGATTTTCAGCACCATATTCTGCTGGGAAGGTAACTTTAACTTCGATATCTGTTTCGACTTTAGCGCCTATCAGCTGCTCTTCGAAGCCGGGTATGAAGGAATTAGATCCCAAAACTAATGGGTAGTCTTCAGCCTCACCGCCATCGAACGGTTCTCCATCGACTTTACCGAGAAAATTGATCGTAACCTGATCACCGTCCTTGGCCTTCGAGCCCTTTTTACGATCATCAAAATCTTGAGCAGTCTCTGCTAAATTAGCCAGAGCTTCATTAACTGAAGTCTCATCAGGTTTCGTAATCAACTTGTCGAGTTTTATCTTCTTCAGATTAACCTCAGGAATGGTTGGCAAAGCTTCATATGACATTTCAACATTAATGTCTTCGCCCTCTTTCCAGTCATCGTTAGTCATTTTAACGGCCGGTTGCATTGCTGGGCGATCGCCGCTGTCTTGCAGGTGCTTCGCCATGGCGCCGTCGATGCTTTCTTGCATCGCTTCGCCCATCAATCGTTGACCATACTGTTTTTTAAGCAAAGCCATAGGTACTTTACCTTTACGGAAGCCCTTCATCTCAATATCAGGCCGGGCTTCAACCAGTTTTTCATCAACTTTTGTAGCCAACTCAGCGGCTGTTATAACTATAGTATAACCGCGCTTTAAGCCTTCGTTCAGGGTCTCAGTGACCTGCATGTTAAATCCCTTTTCAAACTATGGTGCGGGTAGAGGGACTTGAACCCCCACGCCTTGCGGCGCTAGAACCTAAATCTAGTGCGTCTACCAATTTCGCCATACCCGCAAAAGTATGTGACAGCCACTAGGTGCCGCCATATTTCGAGGCTCTCTAACAAAGCTCGAACAAGGATGCGAGAGGAAAATGATAGTTTTCGGGCTAATTTTGACATCATTTGAAAATAGATAGAATTATAGGCTCCACCAGAGAGATTACGGCCGTAAAGAATGTTTACTATCCTTGACAGATTCACCTGTGCTTAAAAAATAAACTTAGTGCCTAAAATTTAGGCTGCGTAGTTCTGATATGTGTTATTCTTGCGCTATCTGATACTTGAGTAATTGCCCGAGCACTTAAAAGGTGAAACTCCAAAATCGAAACTTCTACAGCGAGTATCCAAATGAAAAAGATCGACGCCATTATAAAACCGTTCAAACTGGACGAAGTAAAAGAAGCTCTGCAAGATATTGGCGTACAAGGCTTGTCTGTTGTTGAGGTTAAAGGATTTGGCAGACAAAAAGGCCATACAGAATTGTATCGTGGCGCCGAATATGTTGTAGATTTTCTGCCAAAAGTAAAAATTGAAGTCGTTCTGGTTGATAATATGGTCGAGACAGCAATTGAGGCAATCACCAACGCCGCTAGGACGGACAAAATTGGTGATGGAAAGATTTTTGTATCGACAGTTGAACAAGCCATTCGCATTCGCACCGGTGAAACCGGCGATGACGCTATTTAATAACGCTTAAAAGGAGAGACAATCCATGAGCAAAGCTCTTTTAACCATGATTGCTGACGAAGGCATCGAATACGTTGATATCCGCTTCACTGATCCCCGTGGTAAGATGCAGCACGTGACGGTTTGCGCGGATCAGGTAGACGAAGATTTTCTTGCAGACGGCTTCATGTTTGATGGCTCTTCCATTGCGGGATGGAAATCAATTGAAGAATCTGACATGAAACTTATGCCGGATGCATCATCCGCCTATCTCGATCCGTTTTATGCAGAAAAAACTGTATGTATCCACTGCACCGTGGTTGAGCCTGACACGGGTGAAAGCTACGCGCGCGACCCACGTGGCTGTGCGCAACGCGCCGAAGCATACCTAATTTCTTCAGGTATCGGCGACGTAGCCTATATGGGCCCTGAAGCTGAGTTTTTTCTATTTGATGATGTCCGGTTTGAAAACAAAATTAACAAAGTTTCTTACGAAGTTGATGCTGTAGACGCGTCTTGGAATACAGACAGCGCCTATGAAGTGGGCAATATGGGCCACCGCCCAGGCGTTAAAGGTGGATATTTCCCTGTAAATCCGATTGACGATGCGCAAGATATCCGTAGTGAAATGCTTTCTACTATGAAGCGCATGGGCATGAAGGTAGACAAACATCACCACGAGGTGGCCAGCTGTCAGCATGAGTTGGGGCTTATATTTGGTACGCTGACGCATCAAGCAGATGAGTTGCAGAAATACAAATATGTAATTCATAATGTTGCCCACGCCTACGGAAAATCAGCTACATTCATGCCAAAGCCTATCGCAGGCGACAACGGTACTGGAATGCACGTAAACATGTCGATCTGGAAAGGTGGCAAGCCACTTTTCGCCGGTGACAAATATGCAGATCTTTCCAATGAAGCGCTTTATTTTATTGGTGGTATTCTCCAACATGCGAAAGCATTGAACGCATTTACTAACCCTGCAACAAACAGCTACAAACGTTTAATTCCAGGCTTTGAGGCCCCTGTCTTGCGGGCCTATTCTGCACGTAACCGTTCGGGTTGTGTTAGGATCCCGTGGGCAGAATCAGCGAGCGCCAAACGCGTTGAAGCTCGCTTCCCTGATCCAGCGGCAAACCCCTACCTTTGCTTTGCTGCTTTGTTAATGGCAGGTCTCGACGGTATAAAAAATAAAATACATCCGGGTGAAGCGTCTGACAAAGATCTTTACGATCTGCCACCAGAAGAATTGGCTGATATCCCAACAGTTTGTGGTTCGCTACGCGAAGCGCTGGAAGAATTAAAAGCAGACATGGGCTTTTTGACTGAAGGTGGCGTGTTCACTGAAGATCAAATAGCAGGCTACATCGAATTAAAAATGGAAGAAGTTTTGCACTATGAGCACACGCCTCACCCAGTAGAATTTGGCATGTATTACAGTTGCTAACTCTGCAGCACTCAGTCTTAAAAGGCGTCCATAAATGGGCGCCTTTTTTTATGGCTAAAGCCAGAGAGCTTAGAGATCGATCTGTGCGGGCTGTTTCACCACATAGGTATGAATGGCAAACAACACCGCTCCCGACTTTGGCATACGCACCAAAGCTTGATGTTCGGTGCGCGTATACGCCCCCCTACCATAATCTTCATCCGTGCTGCGCGCATCATTTTCGCGCCGAGGCTGGAACAAATCAGGGCGCACATATTGCAGCACATTAAAGCGCCACATCGGACGGCCCGCTTGGATGCCATCAAACAATCGCTGCACACGCTTGGCAATATCAGTGTTATACTCATCCACTGTCGCATGTACCCCGCTCAAGGGGCGTCCAATTTTCTCGTCTAAAGTCCAACTAGCAGGAAAGCATAAGACCGCAGCGGTCAAAACATGCTCATCACCATGCTTTTCATGCAGACAAAGATCCTCTTGCACCAATTGCGCAGCGATCAGCAATGGATCTCCATCCAAAGGCACCCGCACCCCATCCGGGCGGATCACATCACTCAGGTTGACCTGATAGGACGCGCGGTTGCGCAGCAACGCCAGAACCTCGTCCAAAACCTCCTGCTTGGCCTCTGGCGTGGCTCCTGCATCTGCAAACACCCGCTCGGGCATCTGTGCGAGAAGGCGATCCCGCTCCGCCATTTGGCCCGCGAAAGCCTCATCCTCGATCAACCAGCCCTCCTTAGCCAATGGAGCAATTCCAGGCAAATTCTTCTTGGTGCTCACGTCATAGGGAATGCGTGTTTGTAGAATTTCAGGCATATTATAAGGCTCACAGGGTGGATTATTAAAAAAGCGATGTCGCAAACAAACCTGACACAGCCAATCCGCAAACGCAATCTTGCGGAGTATAGAGAGGCCAGCCTTTATATATATTTAACGAGACCCGTAAAATTGACCCAACCAAAGGCGCCATAACCGGCGACAACACCCCCAATGATATGGATCAGGTTTAAATAGGCCCAACCAAACTGGGCTTCGATGAATCGGCCAAAGCTGAACTGAATCTGCCCAATATCCAATAAATGCGCGGATTTCGCCATCAAAGGCTGGTGCAGGGCATCAATGCCCGCGACTACGGTGTGCTAGTGGTGTTTTACCCACTCAACATCCGATACGCCACCGACAGCACCAATATGCAGATGCTGGCCCCCGGTGTATCGATGCGTAGTTTGTCGAAAAACGACCACCGCCTGAATGAGAATTATCAGGCGCAGAAATATGGTTGCATGGTGTGGGTCTGTGCGATGAATGGCCCCTGACCGCCTACCCTGACCAGTTGGTTGATGGCGCCTTTAAGTATGAGCTAGAGGCCGGCATGGTCATCTGCGTGGAGGCGCTGGTGTCCCCCGAGGCTGATAATTTTTCAATCAAGCTGGAAGACCAAATTTTGATCACTGAAGACGGCTTCAAAAACCTTGCCACCTATGAGTTCGATACTGTTTTGATGGGGTGGTAGCCCTAAACTTAGCAATACTTAAACCAATAAAAAAGGCGCAACCAATGTTACGCCTTTTCACTTAAAAACTATCCGACAAGTTATTTACGCGCAGCGCCTACAAATCGCCAAATAGCAGGCAAAAGCAAAGCGGCTAAGGCCAGTTTAACCAAATCACCCAGAAGGAATGGTGTCAGGCCCCAAGCAAAGATTGGGGCGTCGGTGCCATAAAGCACAGCCAACCAAATTAAACCCGGCACATATATCAATATATTTCCCAAAATCATTGCTAAAGCCATTTTACCAATGGAACGGTCCCAGCGTTGGCGCGCTGCATAGCCCAAAGCCAAAACGGCCAGAACGTAGCCGACCAAATAGCCACCTGTACCGCCCATCATATAAGTCATGCCAAAGGTCTCAGCGCTAGAGCCTGCGAAAACATCAAAGCCCAAAGCACCAATCAGCATATAACCGATGATTGTGGCCAGCCCCAAGCGCATACCATAAGCAGCACCAATGCTCAGAACAGCAAAGGTGCCCATGGTCATCGGAACGGGGATCATTGGTATTTTTATCTTAGCAGCTAGAGCTAATGCGGCAATACCAGCAAGAACTAAAATAATTTGTTTGACCCGCATCGCCTGCCCAGTTCGAGGCAAAATCACTTCTGCAAGAACGCTATTATGTATGGTGGTGGTCATGTTTGAAGTCCCTCATTTGATTTGTCACGCTACGTTTAGCCTTTGGTGATAGTTGGTTGCAAGCACTCAAAGCTCAACTTTACGGTAAATACTGAGCATCTTATATTGTTTTCGTGGTCCTTTGACCCTCCAGAGCGATGTCCAGACCGGCCATTGCAAAAAATCATAAGAGACTGTGTAATCGTCAGGGTCACAAAAGTGCCGTGCCTGTGATGCGGCGCTGGCCAAGTCAATCCGGTGAAAAAATTGTTCGTCATCAAAATGCACGTCCACCCCGCCCGTGCAAGCCTTCCAGAGGTAACGGCGGGTGCTTGAGATGACTTGCCCATCCGCCAACACCAACTGCCCCGACTCACGATACCACCCATCTGACACTTCACAACGACCTGTAAATGTGAGCTGAGATCCTTGGCTATGATCGATGATTTGGCGAGAAATATTCCAAAAGCATTCGGTGAAATCTTCGAATTTTAGAGGTATGAAACTCTGATGATTGTCCTGAGAATTCACGCGCCTGACACCCTATTTCTAATCACCACAAATCTAGCAGTTAAAGTTTTTTTCACGCTGTCATAACATAAATGTTGTAGGCCTCAATCAATCTTGGTTTTGGAACCAGATCGATCATCAGCAGCCACCCCCATGTGCTTGAAACTCGAAGCCCAGCAGTCTATGAAACGGCCAATCACTCCCCAATCCAAAAGGCTTTGATCCCATGATCGAACGTTATTCCCGCCCAGAAATGGTTGACATATGGTCCGCCAAAAGCAAATTTCGCATTTGGTATGAGATTGAAGCTCATGCCTGTGACGCACAGGCCAAACTTGGGGTGATCCCACAGGCCAGCGCAGATGCGGTTTGGAAAGCCAAGGATGCTGAGTTTGACGTGGCCAAGATTGACGCTATCGAAGCAATCACAAAACATGACGTCATCGCATTTTTGACCCATCTGGCCGATATAATAGGCAGTGACGAGGCGCGCTTTGTGCATCAAGGCATGACCAGCTCTGATGTTTTAGACACAACTCTCAATGTGCAGTTGACCCGTGCTGCTGATATTCTGATCGCCGATCTCGAAGCCTTGCTTGCCGCCTTGAAGCGTCGCGCGTTAGAGCATAAGGACACTATCCGCATTGGTCGGAGCCATGGAATTCACGCCGAACCTATCACTATGGGCCTGACCTTTGCGCGTTTCTATGCCGAAATGAACCGCAATTTGATACGCCTACGCACCGCGCGAGCTGAGATTGCAACTGGCGCTATCTCTGGCGCAGTGGGCACCTTCGCAAACATTGATCCCTTTGTAGAAGAGCATGTCTGCGCGCAGTTGGGCCTCACTGCCGAACCCATCAGCACCCAAGTGATCCCACGAGATCGCCATGCAGCATTCTTCGCAACGCTTGGCGTTGTGGCAAGCTCAATCGAGAATGTCGCTATCGAAATTCGTCACATGCAGAGGACAGAGGTTTTGGAGGCGGAAGAATTCTTCTCCAAGGGCCAAAAAGGCAGCTCCGCCATGCCACACAAGCGCAATCCAATATTGACAGAAAATCTCACTGGCTTGGCCCGTATCGTGCGCATGTGCGTGGTACCTGCAATGGAAAATGTCGCACTTTGGCATGAACGGGATATTTCGCATAGCTCCGTTGAACGTGCAATCGGACCAGATGCCACCATCACGCTCGATTTTGCCTTGGCCCGCCTCACCAGTGTGATCGAAAAGCTGGTGATTTATCCAGACAATATGATCATAAATATGGACAAATTTCGCGGTTTGGTGCATTCGCAGCGGGTTTTGTTGGCCCTCACTCAAAAAGGTGTCAGCCGCGAGGACAGCTATGGCTTGGTTCAGCGCAATGCGATGCGGGTTTGGGAACAAGGCGCTGATTTCTTGACTGAACTTAAGGCGGATTCTGACGTTATGGCCGTTATGTCTGTGGAAGAGATCGAAGACAAATTTGATTTGGCCTATCACACCAAACATGTTGGTACGATTTTCAAGCGCGTTTTCGGCGAGTGATCAACAACACCCTTCCCGGCTTCATGTCGGAGAAGGGTTTGACATAATATATTAGTATTATTTCATAAGCTGAGTACCTGATACGGACGCTGGACAAACGCGGGGCCGAGGCCTAGTTTTAACCTATGGCGGAATTTTTTGGAAAACGATGGCATGATATGGGCGGTGACCCAGCCGGTGATATCAACCATGATCAACATGACTTTGCCCTATGGGAAAAGCGCGTGGATGCGCTGATGGTGCTAGCCTCCTCGGCCGGATTGATGAACACCGACAGCCTGCGCCGCGTACTTGAAGACATGGGAGAAGAGGCCTATGAAACCATGACTTATTACGAACGTTGGATCGCCTCTGTGAGCCAAAATATGGTAGAAGCAGGCGCATTTTCCACGGCCGAGCTAGCCGAAAAAATGGCACAGGTGAAAACGCGTGGCGCAACTTATGGCGATGCGACGTGAAAGTGCGGGTGCACAATCATTGGCCACCAGGCCATATCCGAACGCCCAGCTATCTGCGCGGTAAAATAGGTGAGATTGAGCGCGAAATTGGTCTGTTCAATAACCCCGAGCAAAACGCCTACCGCTTGCTCCCACAAAAGCGCCACTTGGTCAGGGTGCGCTTTACAATGGAAGAGATCTGGGGCGATGCCGCCGAGACACCAGATGATGTGATAGAAGCTGAAATCTACGCCCATTGGTTGGAGCCTGCATAATGCCACATGACAATCATGACCACGGCGCCTTGTCGCCTTCGGGCCATCCCTACCGCAAGGATGACGACAACGAATTGAACTATTGGCAGATAATGGAAATAGCTGTGCGGGAGCTCTTGATCGAGAAAGGCCATATCACTGCGGCGCAAGTTCATAATCAGATCAACGCAATGGACGCGCGTAGTCCCGCCAATGGTGCGAAAGTCGTCGCTCACGCGTGGAGCGACCCTGAGTTCAAATCAGCACTCTTGGCCGATGCAGGTCAAGCCTCGCGGGATATGGGGTTTGATATTGGGCCGATGCATTTGATTGCCATCGAAAATACCGAGTCAGTGCATAATATTGTTGTCTGCACGCTATGCTCTTGCTACCCGCGCAATCTTTTGGGACTGCCGCCCGATTGGTATAAATCCCGCGCCTACAGATCACGAATAGTGATTGAACCACGCAAGGTCTTGTCGGAATTCGGGGTTGAAATTCCACAGGATGTGCAAATTCGTGTGCATGACAGCACCGCAGATATGCGCTATATTATTTTGCCAGCGCAGCCTGCCCAAACCATGAGCCTGTCAGAAGATGAATTAGCCTATTGGGTGACGCGCGACAGCATGATCGGTGTGGGCCTACCCCAAGCACCAAAATGAGATTAACACAGGCTCAAAAAGGCGCCGCTCTTATGGTTGCGGGGGTGCTTTGCATGGCCTCAATGGATGTCATGGCAAAAACCCTTGGCCTCAGCATACCTGTGGCGCAAATTGTGTGGCTGAGGTTCGTTTCTCAGACTATTTTGGTTGGCGCAGGACTCATCTTAACAGGCCAAACATTGTTTTTGACCAATCACATGAAGCTGCACATGTTGCGCGGTGTCGCAAGCACATCAAGTAGCTATCTTTTTTTTCTAGGCATTATCTATATGCCTCTGGCCGACGCCACCGCACTGATACAATTGGTGCCAGTAATGGTGACATTAGGTGCAGTTTGGATCTTGGGTGAAAAAATCGGCCGCCGCCGTGTCATGGGGATTGCGGCAGCTTTTATTGGTGCCATGTTGATTATCAGGCCAGGAACCTCAGTGATGACCACCATGTCCCTATTTCCGTTGATGGGAGCGCTGGGCTTTACGATATACGCCCTTGCCACACGTTTTGTCCGCAGTGATGGCCCCTGGACAACCCTATTTTTGCAAGGTTTTTTTGGTATGTGTTTTTCATCGGTGGTGGTGCCATTTTTCTGGCAAACCATTGCCTTGGAAGATCTCCCCGTGCTAGCAGCGTTGGTAGCCTTTGGAATACTTGGCCACCTGTTGATGATACGTGCCTTTGCTGCCGCTCCCGCCAGCGAGATCGCCCCGTATGGCTACGCCGGACTACTATTTGCCATTTTCTTTGGACTAATATTATTTGATGAAACCCCAAGCCCTCTTACCCTATTAGGAGCAATTATTATTGTAGGAGCTGGCTTATATGTTTGGTATCGCGAAAAACTAACTCAGGCACAGGAAAACTATGACTAATTCCATACAGCGCAGTGGCTCAAATAGGCAGTGGCTCGAGAACAAAGCAATAATGGGGATGTTCGCTTTTTTGAAGCTCCTGCCCTACAAACATCGCAATTGGTTAATGGGAGCCACCCTCTGCAGGTTTTTAGGTAATATTATTGGCTACCGCAAGCGAATCATGGCTAACCTCAACCTAGTTTATCCTGATATGATGCAAGAGCGTAAAATCAAGATTGCAGATAAAGTGCTACATAATGCAGGCCGCACGTTTATTGAGAATATGTACCCAGCAGAATTTCAGGCTCAAAACTCTAATATTGAATTGTGGGGATCGGGCGTGGACGAGTTGTTCAAGGCAAATGAAGACGGACGTCCCATCATGTTTTATTCAGGTCATTTTGGCAATCACGAGGCCTTCCGAGCAGCCTTATTTCAGCGTGGTATTAAAATTGGAGGTATGGTTCGGCGGATGGCAAACCCGTATTTTGATCTGAATTATAAAAATATGTTGGACATCGATGGACGCTCTGGGCCAGTATTTGAGGCAACAACTAAGGGGGCTTTGGGGTTTTTTAGAGCTTTGAATAAAGGCGCTGCGTTGGTTTTATTGATCGACCTCGCGGTTAGAGAAGGAGAGCTAATCAATTTTATGGGCAAACCCGTACGCACGTCGCTCACAGCTGCGAAATTTGCCATCAAAGCGGATGCTCTATTTTTGCCATATTTTTCGATGCGCAATCCAGACGGTGAAGGCTTTCGAGTGGAAATTGGCGCGCCTATCGAGCACAGTGATCCGTTAACTATGATCCGAGCAGCTACCGTGTCATTAGAAGAGCGTATAAACGCAGACCCAGGGAACTGGTTTTGGATTCACCGTCGTTGGAAACATATATAAACCGAATGATT
>Ga0308009_10000536_pt1 | contig 27356 bp, 28 predicted proteins | sample Neamet127_FD_203134 | JGI IMG/M metagenome (GOLD analysis project Ga0308009, IMG submission 203134) | Marine microbial communities from water near the shore, Antarctic Ocean - #127 | ecosystem: Environmental > Aquatic > Marine > Unclassified | place: Southern Ocean | collected 2014-07-24
CCCCACCCAAGGCCATGGATTGCGCGTCTGCTAGGGCTGACTGCAGCTTGCTTGTTAGTTTATCGATTCGCATAACGATTCCACTTTAGCCCGCTATAGCAGGCGCTACTAAATTATTTTGACTAAGTCAGATAATTGGGCCTTTAGACTGGAATTCAATGACACAAAGAATTTTTTATTGAGCAAGACCAATTCTAAGAAAGAAAACTTAGCGTCATCAATTAAGAATTGGAACTAAGCTTCAATATAGATAGCGTTCAACATTCGGCCGGTAACTCCATCGCGCCGATAGGAATAAAATTTGTCATCATCGCAATGAGTGCAGTAAGCACCACCACTTATTTTATCAATGCCGAGGGCCGACAATTTTAGTCTTGCGATGGCATATAAGTCTGCCATATATTTTCCTGAGTTTTTGCTACAGACGAAACAAGCCTCCATAGCGGGAACTAGCGATGGCGATCCCGAAGCTGCGAGAAAATAATTTCTGACCTGAGCTCCCACTTCAAAATGACAAGAGCCAATCGCAGGCCCTAAGAAAACCGCGAGGCTAGAGGTAGAAGTTGACATGCGCGAAATAGTGTTTTCGATGACACCTGACGCTAAACCTTTCCAGCCAGCATGAATTACAGCCACCTCTGTGCCATCTACTGCAGCTACGAACAAAGGAAGACAATCTGCAGCCTGTACACAGCAAACTAAATTTGAACTTGTAGTCAGTATTGCGTCGGCGGTAAGCGTAGCGCCTGCCTTATTGACTACCGCCACATCGTCGCCATGAACTTGGTCTAGCCATTGCCATTCTAGCTGTTGCGGCAATTGCTCTTTCAAAAGAGCTCGATTTGACGCTACTCGCTGTGAATCATCGCCAACATGAGTAGCTAGATTAAACGAGGCGAAGGGTGACTCGCTCAACCCACCAAGCCTAGTGGTAGAGAAGGCGACGATAGTGGGCGAGACATCCCAGTCGGCGAAGATTGTCTGACTGAGGGTCATGCATCGTCTCGGCGAAGTTGTTCAATTAGCTCCACCATGTCCGCAGGAGTGTTCGCACTCCAACTCATGCGCTCGCCGCTTTCGGGATGGTCCAGCTCTAACTTACGAGCGTGTAGAGCCTGTCGCTTAAACCCTCGCAGACAATCACTCATCTCCTTGGAGCAAGCCGCAGGCAATTTAAAACGCCCCCCGTAGAGCTGATCACCGATGAGAGGGTTATTTAAGTGCGCCATGTGCACGCGAATTTGATGTGTGCGGCCGGTTTCCAAATTTACTTGCACGTGGGTGTGACCACGAAATCTTTCAATGACCCTGTAGTGGGTTAAGGCTTCTTGGCCCGACTCCACCACCGCCCTCTTCTTCCGATTGACAGGATGCCTGCCCAGTTCCCGATTGATGCGGCCCCCACCAGTTAAAACTCCTTGCACGACGGCTTCGTATTCTCTACTTACCGACCTTTCTTGAAGTTGATTTATCAGATGCGCATGGGCCATCAAAGTCTTCGCTACCACCATAAGACCGGTAGTGTCTTTATCGAGGCGGTGCACAATGCCGGCGCGGGGCAATTCCTCCTGATTGGAATTGTGATGCAACAGGCCATTCAGCAACGTCCCTTGCCTATGTCCTGCTGCAGGATGCACCACTACATCGGTGGCCTTATTAATTACCAGAAGCTGCTCATCTTCGAAGACAATATCCAGCGGCATTTCCTGGGCAACCCATGACTCCACGGCCTCTAAGCGCGCCTCTACCACCAGGCAATCTCCCGGTTCAAGCCGATCACGAGGCCTGAGCTGCTTACTGTTGACCAGCAACGCACCCTCTCGAATCCAGCTTTGTAGACGCGCACGTGAATATTCAGGAAACAATTTGGCTGCAATCTGGTCTAATCGATTGCCCGATAACTCTTCGGTAACTTCTGCTTTAAGTGAGATATGACTTGTCATGGCGGCATGATACTTGATTAAGCCGCTGCACACAGCAGGCCTAGCGGAGAGTTCACGGATTACACAGGCATAGCACAGGTTGGGATTGCGGCCGATGCTGTGGTTAAATAGCGTTTTTTTGCGGGCTGGTGATATCATAATCCCTTGGCCACACGACAGACTTAACAACAGGAATAACAGTGCGCGCTTCAGTTTTAAGATTACCTCTAATTATCTCTCTATCCCTACTTCTTGGGGCCTGTGGTTGGTTCGATAGTGAAGAAACCGATGAGTTCGCCGGATTATCAACTGAAGAACAGTTTTATCGCCGCGCGTTAGAACAGCTAAATTCTCAGAATTTTCAGGGTTCCATCGCCACTTATCAGGCTCTAGAGTCGCGCTTCCCTTTCGGCAGGTTCGCAGCGCAAGCACAGATCGAAATCGTCTATGCCTACTATAGAAACTCAGATTCCGAGGCTGCGAGAGCAGCAGCCGATCGCTTTATCCGTCTCCATCCGGATAACGAGAACATCGACTATGCGTATTATATGAAGGGGTTATCCTCATTCACCGATGATCGCGGGCTGATCAATCGCTTCATACCCGTCGATCCGACTAAGCGAGACCCAGGTCGGGCGAGCGAATCGTTTTCCGACTTCTCACAGCTACTCGCACTTTACCCTGACAGCCCTTATTCGGCCGATGCTAGGGCGCGCATGGTTTTCCTACGCAACAATCTCGCCGCCTATGAAATTCATGTAGCCAACTACTACCTTGATCGCCGCGCATATGTGGCAGCGCAAAGGCGCGGCCAGTATGTGGTCGAGAATTTTCAAGGCACCCCGGCTGTAGCCGATGGTGTGGCTATCATGGTGGAGTGCTATCTAAGGCTAGGCCTAAACGATCTTGCCGACACGTCGCTCACGTTACTAAGAGAAAACTATCCGGACCATGCCTCTATCGACAATGACGGTGAATTCATCATCCGCACAGAGATTACTAACCCCTCTCTGCTCTATACGGTCTCATTTGGCTTAATCGGCGACAACCGCGTCGAACCTCCGCTAGCCCCCACTACTAGACCTCTGAGTTCTGGTAGCCAGCAGATTATCGAGACACAGACGCGCCCCGCATCGGAACGTCGTTCCTGGTTTAGCATCCTGACTTTCGGCATCTTCGACTAAATTCCAGAGCACGACTGCCTCTGCCAGACCCATGGCGGAGGGCGTACATCTATAAAAATCTCCTACTTTCTGCCTTTCTCGTGTAAACCGTTCTTGCGCTCCTGCGTTTGTATTACTGAGAAAGAGTCATATTGAGTATTGATTAGCCGATATAGTGCAGTACGCAATGTTCAAGCCTGTAGAAAAGTATTCAGATCATAGCGAACAGGAATGGACACTTCTTTTCTTCCGTATCCTAAACAGCCGTATCAATGATTGGTATCGCCGCAACACGGTCAGAAACAGGCATAGAAGCTGGTTAAGCAATACAGAGGGAGAAGACCCGATTCAAATCGCTCCGGCCCCTGCAGCCACTCATCTGCTGAAGAATTTGTCACCAATTGAGGGTATGGGCAAACTACAGATCGCTCTAGAGGGGCTCCCGGCGCGTCAAAAACAGGCTTTCCTGTTGCGCGCATGGGAGGGACTAAACGTGAGACAGGCGGCAACAGCCATGGAATGCGGCGAGGGAAGCGTTAAGACCAATTATTCGCAAGCAGAGATCAGCAGCAGCGGTTTCAGAGTCTATCGCAGCAGGAACAACGAGTAATCAATCAACGATTTCAGCGCTTCAACGGTCTTAGCAGACTTGATCAGCGGCGCTTGAGGAAAATACATCGACGCTACCAGAATATGTCCCGGGCTCAACGCAGCCGACTAAGAGAACAATTTGAGCAGCGGCTGCTGCGGCAATCGAACAGCCGACCCAATCAACGCAGCGCGCAGCACCAACAGCGCATTCGCGATGTGATTCGCCGGAATCAAGATATGTTACGGCAGAACAGGAATCAAACTCTGCAGGTATGCCCGCAAACACCGCAACGCCCCAGCGCGACTAGACCACCGTCCCCTCTACCTAGGTAGCACTAATGCCTACAGAGATAGGCCGAAATTATTCACCAATAGGCCAGGCATTCGTGATCGGGTAACGACGGTCGCGACCAAATCCGCGTTGCGTTAGTCGAACCCCTATAGGGCTCTGCCGTCGTTTGTACTCATTTAAATCTACAAGCCGCAGCACACGCCGCACTACTTGCTCATCGAATCCTTGCTCAGTGATAGAGGTGGCACTATGATCATTCTCCACATACAGCTCCAAGATGCTATCCAACACGTCATAGGGAGGCAGACTGTCTTGATCAACTTGATCTGGAGCAAGTTCAGCCGAGGGAGGGCGATCTATAACTTTTTGCGGGATGACCTCTTCTGCTACAGCTGAGTATTGCGTATTACGATAGCGAGCCAAGCTATAGACCAAAGTCTTAGACACATCTTTTAGCGCATCGAACCCGCCTGCCATGTCGCCATACAGTGTCGAATAACCGACTGCTATTTCACTCTTGTTGCCAGTGGTGAGAACCAACAGGCCCTTCTTATTCGAGATAGCCATCAAGAGAACACCTCTGCATCTTGCTTGCAGGTTCTGCTCGCTTACGTCTGTCTCGGTATTCGCGAACTGCTCCTCAAGGGACTGCATAAAAGCCGAATAGATCCCCTCAATAGGTATCTTTTGATAATCGACACCTAGCTTATTAGCCTGCTGTGCAGCAGCATCGAGGCTCAACTCGGAGGTGTAGGTAAATGGCATCATCACTGCCTGAACACGATCGCTACCGAGCGCATCCACAGCAATAGCAAGAGTAAGTGCAGAATCGATTCCACCAGACAACCCTAAGACAACTCCCGTAAATTTATTCTTGCTCGCGTAGTCTCGTACACCTAGCACTAGACTTTGATACACCTGCGCTTCCAAGGACAGTGGGGCCGCTATCTGCTGCGGGGGAATTTCGCAGGGACTACCAGGGCTCTCGCCTGCTTGGACAAGGACAGGTACCAAAGCCTCCATAAAGCTCGGCGCTAGAGCGTGACATTCTCCGGTTGCGGTAACGGCCATCGAACCGCCATCGAATACTAACTCGTCCTGCCCTCCTACCATGTTCACATAGATTATCGGGAACCCACCCTCAACGCTTCTTTTACGCAGTAACGTCTGTCGCTCGCTCAATTTGTTTATGTGATAGGGAGACGCATTGATGTTGATCATCAATTGCGCGCCTGCGGATCGAGCTTGCATGACGGGCCCGGGCTCCCACATATCTTCGCAGATCGTAAAGGCAATTTTTTGACCAGCTATTTCGAGCAGGCAGGCATCAGTGCCACTATCAAAATACCTCTGCTCATCGAATACCTGATAATTTGGGAGATGCTGTTTGCGATAGTTCGCAACCTGCTTCCCATGTTTGATAATCGTTAGGGAGTTGAATAGCTTGTCACCAACTTTTTCTGGATAACCGATTACAAGATGGGCAGCTAAATTTTCATCGCGAATTCGTTGTAGGGCTTTCTCTATACGCACGGATAGACTCGGGCGAAAAAGAAGGTCCTCGGGAGGGTAACCGGTTAGCGCTAGCTCGGAGTACGCAATAATATCTGGCGAATTTTCCTGAACCACCTCTTTCGCCTTCGCAATAATCAGAGAGGTATTGAAGTCAATATCTCCGACTAAGAAATTGAGTTGCGCCATTACGACGTTAATTTTCTGCCCCATATCTATCTCTTCGCTGTTATCCTAAAATCCACACTCAGACAATCGATTAAAACTGCGACCAATAAGTTTTAGTGATTATCTTATTGTTATAATGCCCGCCAACGTTACAATTATAACGGAAACTATGGACGAAAGAACCGCACAATATCTAGGCCAGATACACAAGGTATCAGTCGTTTACAATATCTATCGCATTGTCCTGCCACTGGTATTGCTGGTTTCCTCTCTTGGCCCGAGCCCGACTCTTTTTATTCAAGCTTGTACTGCCTACGCACTTTTCGGTGTAGCCGCTTCCTTCTTCATACCCATTGGCACGCGCGTTCTTAAGAGCTCGTATATTCTTACTGGCAGTTTAATAAAACTGATATTCTTACCATTACCCTTCTCACCTACAGTAGTGGAGGCATGATAAATGAGCTAGGATTGCTGCTAATTATGACTGCTAATTCAGTCAGCATTCTGATTCGCGGCAGGATAAGTATGTTCCTTACTGCCGCGGCTGCTCTTTCGTTGATCTACAGCGAGTTGTGCCTTACGCTCTCCGCAGACAGTTCAGCGAATCAGTTCGTACAAACGGGGACTCTCGGCGCAATATTATTCGTGACCTCATTCTACATCCTGCGGCCTCCAGCCTTGCTTTGAAATAGGAAAACCTCTTGGAAATCACACTCGGTTCAGTGCTTTTGCTTGGCATCACCGGCTTTTTGGCGGGCGGCATCAATACTGTGGCCGGTGGTGGCTCCAACCTCACGCTTCCAGTACTGATGATCTTAGGCTTGCCTGCGGACATCGCCAATGGTACCAACCGTGTTGCCGTCGCGCTGCAATGTGTTGTGGGCTTGGCAGGCTACGATAAGCACGAAACGCTAGACCGACCAGCATTGGTGCCGATACTGATCCCTTCCATGGTAGGGGGCCTCTGCGGATCAATAGCAGCGGCATTAATGCCTAATCTATACCTCAAACCGATACTACTCGGCACGATATTGCTAATGGCTTTGGTTATATTGATCAGGCCTGGGGTAATAGCGCCACTACCAGGCAGTAAAAATCTGAGCCCTAGCGACAGTCGCAGCGGCTGGTGGGGTCTACTCGCAGCTGGGGTTTATGGCGGTTTTGTGCAAGCTGGGGTGGGCTTCATTCTATTGGCCGCTTTAGCGGGCGGATTGCGCTATGACCTATTGCGGGCTAATGCGCTCAAGACAGCCTGCGCCCTAGCATTTACAAGCGTCGCTCTAATTGTCTTCATCGCTTTCGATCAAGTTTCGTGGATACCCGGCCTGATTCTAGCTGCCGGATCAATGCTAGGCGCACACCTTGCAGTGAAAGTTGCTGTTCGCGCCTCTGCCGAAAGCATCAAGTGGTTTCTATTCGTGATGACATTGTGTGCCGTAGTAGCTGGGCTAGTATTCTAGCAAGAACAACCTGAATTGAAGCTGAAGAGAATACGAGATCTCTAGGATGATTCAAGATACGTGTAGACTATTTTATTTGTCCCAACAGTAGTGTACTTTACTGGCTGGAGAGAACATGGCCTACTATGTACATCACGGTATATTCAATCACTGACAGCTAACTTCTCTGCAACTAGCAGCAGCAACCTTGAAAGCAGCAACTATAAAACTAATAAGAGTATGAACATGTTCAAGAAGCCATTATTTATTTCATTCGCCATCACAGCATTAGCCTGCATTCCGCTGTATTTTCTCAGCACGCAGGAATTCTCACTAACCCTCTCCAATTTCCCAATAATCGCACTTACCTTATTCATCATAGTCTTAGTCAGCAGCTTCTGCGTTCAACTGAACTCAGCTCGAACGGGTGACGATCTCTATGCCGACGACGATCATTCAGCTAGGGAAGCAGGCAGCGTAAAATGGTTCAATGCCAATAAAGGCTTTGGCTTCATTACTCGCGATAGCGGCGATGATGTATTCGTTCACTTTCGCTCGATACGAGGAGAAGGACACCGCGTCTTGCATGATGGCCAGCGAGTTGAGTTTGAAGTCAGCGAAGGAGATAAGGGATTACAAGCAGATGATGTGGCCGTAGCCGGTTAACCCAGTCACCTAAATCTCCTCAATAGTGAGGAGGCTTCTCATCCTGTTCCTCTTGCCCCTCAGCTGGCCCTCTTCCGGCAGCATCTTGCAATTGCTCTTTTATTCCAGACATCTGGGTTATCAACTCATCTAGCTGACGCTGCTGCCTAGCCACTATTGCGTTAAGTTCTGACAGCAGATCCTCCTGATAGCTAAATTTAGTTTCCAGCTCTATTAGTTTTTCTTCCATTTCTCTCACTCGCTCCCATTTTGTTAATTCACTTCATCAGCGATTGAGTTATCGGTGACACTTCTGCATTATGTCGTTAATACTATCTCTTATATTACTGCGGCCTAAGAATTGGATTTCTACAAGTAATTCATTACAGGAATATCAAAGCGACATGTTTTACCATACTCCTGCACACAGTGATGCACCTAAGCGACTCTAGCAGGAACAAAAACAATGGAAAAAGCCCCCGTCAACTGGACGAACATGCTGCTGTTCAGCCTAACTCCAGCATTTGCCCTGATACTGGTGCCTGCGTACGGCTATTTTTACGGCTACGATCTCTATGAGTGGATGGTATTCGTACTCCTGATGGGTTTTTGTGGCATGTCCATAACTGCCGGGTATCACCGCCTGTGGTCACATAAGGCCTATAAGGCACACCCTTTGATTCGGATCATATTTGCCCTCGGAGGGGCCTGCGCACTGCAGAACGACATCTTAACTTGGGCATCGGGGCATCGCCGCCATCATCAATTCGTAGACAACAACGATAAGGATCCTTATTCAGCCGATCGTGGATTTTGGTTTTCTCATATCGGATGGATCCTGCGTGACTACAAAAGTGGCGCAGAGGACTATTCGAATGTTAAAGATTTAATGAAAGACCCCGTTATAGTTTGGCAAAAGAAATACTACTTAACCCTTCTCTTGGTAATGAATATTGGCCTACCTGCATTTCTAGGATTTATTCACGGAGATATTATCGCAGGCTTATTACTAGGTGGCCTGCTTCGTTTAGTCTTGAGCCAGCATATTACTTATCTAATAAACTCCATAGCACATATGTGGGGTCAACAACCCTACAGCGAGAATAGTTCAGCTAAAGACAATACAATCTTGGCATTTATTACCTATGGTGAGGGCTATCATAATTATCACCACACTTTTCAGTGGGACTATAGAAACGGTATTCGCTGGTGGCACTTCGACCCAACGAAGTGGATGATAAGTCTTCTATCTTTCGCCGGTTTAACTCGCGATCTTAAACGTTGCAATCCTGCACAGATCGAGAAAGCCCGCCTCGAGCTTCAATACCTGAAAGCGACTGAGAAATGTGAGCGTTTCGATATTCCGGAGAACTGGCGGCTTCGGCTGGAAACTGAATACGAGCAACTCCTACAGACTCTGGAACTTTGGAGCGAACACAGACAGGCCTGGTACGAGGCTAAAGGCAAACAATTGCAGCAAAGCCTCAATTCTCTTGATCAACTTCAGCTGAAGCATAGCTATAAGGAAGTTCAATATCGGCTGAAGGAGCAGAAACAACGCTGGCAAAATCTACTGCGTGATCTGGCGCAACCACACCTACAACTGATCTAGCTGCTCGCTATTCCCGTATACGATTAAGCGCTAACACGTTATAGACTATAGAGCTAAACCACTTCGGCTGTAATAAAGTGTGATGTATATGAGTTTATCTGTGCCGTAGCTATCGCAAACAATGAGATTCTGGCAGAATTACCTACCCAAGACCCTTGGGCCCAAGAACTAAAGACCCATACAACTCACTAGCTCAAAGGATATCGGAAGAAAACGACATGAACATCAAGCAGAAATCACAAATGCTAGCCCTGTTGACGCTTACTGCAGTTAGCACATCTGCCTGGGGCGTGGAGGAAGGCGATCAAGCACCCATTTTCGACCTACCCTCTATCTATGCCGACCATCCAGCCATAAGCACAGCGAGCCTCGAGGGGAAGACCGTCTATGTAGACTTCTGGGCCTCCTGGTGCGCGCCCTGCCTTAGCTCGCTACCCCTTTATAATGACATCTATCACAAATACAAAGATCAAGGCTTGGAGATTGTCGCTATCAACGTAGACAATCCAATCGAAGACGGCTTGGACTTCTTACTCGATACGCCTCTGGATTTCTTGATACCAGCAGACCCCGATGGCGAAGCCGCCGAGCTGTTCGAAGTTATCGGAATGCCAACGTCTTACCTGATTGATCCTGATGGCACGGTTACGCTTGTGCACATGGGTTTTAGATCCGGCGACATAGAAATGATTGAAGAAGCTATACAAGATTCTCTAGGCGACAACTAGACTAGCTAGCTCTAGTTGTCTGAAGGCTTAATGAGGAGGCAGCTCCAATGCGACAGTTCCGAACCACCCTACTTATGTCGATTTGCAGCCTTATGCTGATCTCTTGCGCCGACGTGCGGGCTTGGGAGCGCGGCTATCTCGCTAGAGAGGAAATGGCATGGGCTCCCGACGCATTGGAAAGCTCCCTCAATGATCACATCTTCTTTAGCAAAGAAGCCTCCTCCGGAGGCAACAACGCGGCAGGTGGCGGCTGCGGCTGTAACTAGCAGCCGGACATAATATGAAGGACAGCGCCTCTCGCAACATTATAGCTCTTTCTACTACCGCTCTAGCACTGCCTGGCATAGCTCTAGCAGATGCACCGCCTACGCAGAGCACGATCTCTTATAAATTATCGAACTATCAGGAGGACGACCTCTCTCGCTCAGAGACGCCGTTCGGAGACCTAGAACGCTACGACATCGACGTTCATCAGTTTCAATTGGTCTCTCCTCTCGGTCGTAATATGTCTTTGCATGTCGACGCGAACTACGAATCGCTCAGCGGTGCATCACCCTGGTACACGAGTCGCTCTCTAGATGGCGAGCCCATAGTAAATTTAAGCGGCGCGAGCGGCATCAGCGACCGACGCACGGAGCTCAGCATCGGGAGTCGCTACTATTTAGAGAACGGTAGCTTTGGCGGAAACATTGGCTACTCCGAAGAAGATGACTATCGCGCCATTTATTTCGGCTTCAACACAGAAAAGCACTACAACAACGACCTCACCACAGTCTCGGCAGGCCTCAGCTATTCATCGGATAAGGTGTTTCCAACCGATGCCGCGCTCTTCAATCGTGTCGAAGAGGATGACAAGCAGAGCTCTTCACTTTTCGTTTCCGTCAGTCAAATTATTAATCAAGTATCCAGCTTTCAATCAGCGTTAAGCTTTACAGAACAATCGGGGTTTCTAAGCGACCCGTACAAGCTTAGAGACTTCAGACCGGATGACAAAACGCAGATAGCATGGAGCAATTCCTACAGAAGATTCTTCGTTTCCGCGAATGCCGCGCTGCATGTTAACTACCGTTACTACCACGACGATTTTGGTATCAGCTCTCACACGAGCGACTTATCTTGGCACCAAAATCTCGGGCGCACGTTCCAGATAGTTCCTACGCTGCGTTACTACAATCAATCTGCGGCAGAATTTTTTACCAACGTCGATGACTTCCTTAACCCCATTAGCGAGTATCAATCTAGCGACTACCGCCTCTCAGCCTTCGGCGCTGTTAGCGGAGGCTTTTCCGTAATTGCAGACATGAATTCTTGGAAGATCACATTAACTGCCGAACGCTATTTAGCAAATGACAAGTATTCCGCCTACGATGTTTCACTGCCAAGCACAGCACTAGTCAAATACAACCGCATATCACTGGGCATCGATTTTCGGTTTTAGGCGATTTCTGCATAATCCGTCATACATTTCTATCTGACTCATCTACCTATCTCAAATTCGACTATGAATCCGACGCCAAAGCACTTCTCATTCAAGGCCATGGGAAGTTTTTGCGAGATTCAACTATTCGATGAATCGCGCATCCGTGTTAAGAATGTCGTCAATCAACTTGCCGAAGAAGTTGCGCGCTTGGAGAAAAAATACTCACGCTTTCGTGAAGATAGTTTTCTGACCGAGATAAATTCCTCTGCGGGAAATAAACTTGGTTTAGCTATCGATGACGAAACTCAATCACTGTTTGACCATGCCCTCAACTGCTTTGAACAGAGCGATGGCTTGTTTGATATTACGGCTGGCGCGCTAAATAAAATTTGGGATTTCAAGAAGGCGCTCGTTCCGAGTCAGGCGCAGATAGACGTAGCGCGTGCTCATGTTGGTCTTAACAAATTATCCTGCAAAGATTCCCACATTCACCTACCACGAGATATGCAGATAGACTTCGGAGGCATCGTTAAAGAGTATGCAGCCGATTCCGTCGCTCGCCTGGCGCGCAGCTTAGGCGTCGAACATGGCCTGGTGAACTTAGGCGGCGATTTCAGTGTCATCGGATCGCAGCCTGGCAATAAACCCTGGGCTGTAGGTATCTCTAGCCCGGTATCTGAAAGTGGCGTCATGGCCAAGATCGAGCTCAATGATGGTGGCCTCGCCAGCAGCGGGGATTATGAGCGCTTTTTCATGCATGAAGGGAAACGTTACAGTCACATTCTAAACCCAATGACGGGCTGGCCTTCTAATGGCTTACGTGCCGTAAGTATTGCTGCAAATTTATGTAGCGTCGCTGGCTCGGCAGCAACGATAGCAATGCTCAAGGACGAGTCTGAGGCAAAAGCCTGGCTGGAGGACTCGGGGCTTGCGTGCGTCTACATGGATAGTGAGGAAAAGATTGGAAGTGCTGGTCTAAATTCTAAGAATTAGACGAGGCGCAAGGCTGGCTCATCTAGCAGGAAAAGTTGCTCACGCAGCTCCGTTATGTGCTCCGCCCAATAGCGTTCGGTATTAAACCAGGGAAAGCTCTTCGGAAATGCGGGGTCCTCCCAACGACGTGCTAACCAGGCGGCGTAGTTCATCAACCGCATCGTGCGCATAGCTTCCACTAACTCCAATTCCGACGCCCTGAAATTATGAAACTCGTTATAGCCTTCTACCAGCTCTAACAATTGCGCCTGTCGTTGATTACGATCGCCGGACAACATCATCCATAGATCCTGGATCGCAGGCCCGGTCATGGTGTCATCGAAATCAACAAAGTTGGGAGTCTCGTCTTTCCACAAAACGTTTCCCGGATGACAGTCTCCATGAATGCGTAGTTTTTGCACTTCACCGTGCGCTGCGAAGCGCTCCTGAATCTTATCGACCAGATCTTGAGAGAGAGTTTCGTAGGCCGGGCGCATATCGCGGGAAAGAAAATCATTCTCTAGAAGAAACTGTCTACTTTGCACTGAGAAGCGCTGCGCAGTAAGTTCTATCCGATGCTTAAATTCATGCAGCGCGCCGACCGCATGGATGCGACCGACAAAGCGCCCCATAACTAACAGATTGTCTAAATTATCTAACTCGGGTGGACGTCCTAAAAATTGCTCGAATACCGAGAAGCGAAAATTATTGAATACTTGAAGCGTTCCGCCGTGGCTGAAGTCAATCGGAGGCACGACTGGGATTTCTAGATCGACCAGCTCCTGAGTATAACTGTGCTCTTCGAGTATCTGCTGTGTCGTCCATCGCTCGGGGCGATAAAACTTGACGATTATTGAAGGCTTGCCAACGAGCCCGACCTGATAGACACGGTTCTCATAGCTGTTAAGCGGAAACATACGCGCATCGGTCTCAAAGCCAAGGCTCTCAACAGCTTCCAAGACGGCAACTGGAGATAACTCAGCATAGGGGTGGCTAGAGGATTCCATCTACTCAGATACTACTGTCTGAGTAGATGGGAGAGGGGTGCGCAAGTCGACGAGTTAGTTTCAAGAATCTTTTCGATCTACCTTACTGCCCACGATGGATACGGGGAAAGGGGACACATTATCGCCGCTGGATATCTTACTAACACCACTCTTCTCGACCTCATCGATTCGAATGATTGCCTGAATGGGAATGAAGCTTCTCTTCACGCCATTGAACTCAGCCTTCAGCTTCTCTTCAGATGGGTCCACAACAACCTGCGAACGCTCATCGAAAACATAGTCTTCAATCTCGACAAATCCGTACAGATCACTCTGATAGACCTGTTTTACGAATACTTCGTAGACCTTGCCCTTGTTAAGGAAGGTTATCTTGTATATTTCCGAGGAATTTCCCATGTAGTTCAATCTCTTATACTGTCTGTATACTGCGGCGGCCAACGGAACTTGAGGCACCATCTTCAAGCGCCCACAGTGTTTGCATAGGGGCATGTTTGAGCAAGTAGACCTAATATCAGGCTAGAAGCCCAAATTTCAAGTCATTATGCGTTAATTCGTAGTTAAGTACTGCTGATTTTTGCTGTTATAATTCGCCCCCATTTGAAAATAGCCCACTGCACGGAAATACTGTGAAACCTGAACAGAGTGAAATTCAGCCGGAAATAACGGACAGCCCCACAATTCAGACCAAGAAGGTCTTCATTAAGACTCACGGCTGCCAGATGAACGAATATGACTCGAATCGTATGCTGGACCTCTTAAAGGAAACACAGGGAGCGGAACTCGTTGATGATCCCGCAGATGCCGATTTACTGCTGCTTAACACCTGCTCCATCCGCGAAAAGGCACAAGAGAAGGTTTTCCATCAACTGGGTCGATGGCGCAGGCTGAAGGAAGCGAAACCTCATCTGAAAATAGCCGTCGGTGGCTGCGTAGCAAGCCAGGAAGGAGCTGCCATCGGTAAACGGGCACCTTATGTCGATGTTGTCTTTGGTCCACAGACCCTGCACAAGCTACCCGCGATGCTGGATGCGAGCGGTAATGGAAAACCAGTAGTGGATGTTAGCTTCCCTGAGATCGAGAAATTCGACCACCTGCCACAGCCCGATGCCACCTCATGCCAGGCATTTCTAACGATCATGGAAGGCTGCAGCAAGTATTGCAGCTTCTGCGTTGTTCCCTATACGCGCGGAGAAGAAGTCAGCCGGCCGTTAGATGATGTGCTAGCAGAGGCGGTCCATCTAGCAGAGCAAGGCGTTCGGGAAATCAATCTCCTCGGTCAGAATGCAAATGCCTATCGCGGCTTGAGCCACGAGGGCAGCATTGTGGACTTAGCCACTTTAATTCAGTACATCTCCAGCATAGAAGGCATAGACCGAATTCGCTTTACTACATCCCACCCGATTGAATTCTCGAGCTCCCTGATCGAAGTCTACGGACAGATTCCCGAACTGGCAGATCATCTACACCTCCCCGTACAGAGTGGCTCAGATCGAATCTTGGCTGCCATGAAACGCGGACACACAGCACTCGAATATAAGTCGATCATCAGGAGGATTCGCGCTATTCGACCGAACATCAGCCTCTCGTCTGATTTTATCGTGGGTTTTCCCGGAGAGACTAACGCCGATTTCGAGGACACAATGAAGCTAATAATCGAGATAGGCTTCGATACTTCGTTCAGTTTTATCTATAGCGCTAGACCGGGAACGCCTGCAGCTGATCTAGTCGACCTAGTTCCTGCTCAGGAAAAGAAACATCGCCTAGCGACCTTGCAATCCCAGATCGTTCAGCAGGCGAGTGCGATCAGTGCCGGTATGGTAGGCAGCGAGCAACGAATCTTGGTTACCGGTCACTCTAAAAAGCATACTGGTGACCTACAAGGCCGGACCGAAAATAACAGAGTAGTAAACTTCAAGTGCGACCATGCCTCGCTCATTGGCAATTTTACTAACTGCACAATTACCGATGCACTACCAAACTCTCTGCTCGGCACCATTTAGAATCTTGTGATAGAGCAATTGCTTGCTATACTGAATTCATCACTCTTATTCCTTTGAGGTAAGCTTCAACTGCATGACAACTCACACCTTCAGTTTGACTCTACTGCCAGACAACGCCCAGCGACTATCCAACCTATGCGGGCGCCTGAATGAACACATACAACAAATAGAGAGCCATCTTTCACTTAGCATCCAGCAGCGTGGCAATATTTTTCAAATCTCGGGCAGTGAATTAGCCACCGCTGACGGCGGATATGTACTTGAGACTCTTTATCAGACAACGTCGCAAGGCGATTTGTTGAGCCCAAATTTGGTGTATCTAGCTCTTCAGGAAACACTTCCCTCGCAGCCCGGCGAAAACGGCAATGAGTTCGAGCAGTTGCTTATCAAGACACCAAAGTCTTCGGTAAAACCGCGCGGGAAACATCAGTGCGACTACGTGCATAGCATCCATCAGCATGACATCAACTTTGGCATCGGCCCGGCGGGCACTGGAAAGACTTACCTCGCCGTCGCCTGCGCAGTCGAAGCGCTACTCAAAGAAGAAGTAAGTCGCGTGCTACTGGTTCGCCCTGCCGTGGAAGCGGGAGAGAAATTAGGTTTTCTACCCGGAGACTTGGCACAAAAAATCGATCCGTATCTGCGCCCTCTCTACGATGCGCTCTACGAAATGCTTGGATTCGAAAAGGTCTCGAGGCTCATAGAGAAGAATGTCATTGAGGTCGCTCCGCTGGCCTATATGCGCGGCAGAACACTGAATAATTCATTCATCATTTTGGATGAGAGCCAAAACACCACCTGCTCGCAGATGAAGATGTTCCTAACCCGCATTGGGTTTGGTTCCACTGCGGTAATAACCGGCGATGTTACGCAAATAGATCTCCCTAAGGGAACGCGTTCCGGCTTGATACACGTGAGCAAAGTGCTAGCAGGCATCAACGAAATCGGCTTCACTTATTTCGAAGCAACAGATGTCGTGCGCCATCGCCTCGTGCAAAGGATTGTAGAAGCTTACGATGAGTTCGATCGAAGTTCTGTATCCACACTGAACAGCAAAGATTCCCTGCAGGCCAATGAACGCGACAGTTAATATTAGTAATAGCTGTGCGGATAACTGGGTGCCTACCCAAAAGCAATGCGAAGACTGGCTCAACTGCGGCTTACAGATCGCCCAGCAGGGCAAGCCTTGCAGCATTAGCTTGAGTTTCGTAGATGCGGCAAGCTCTCAATCTCTAAATAACGATTATCGAGGGAAGGACAATCCAACCAATGTCTTGTCCTTCCCAGCCGAGTTCCCAAGCGAACTGGCAGAGCAAGTAGAGTTCTATCCCTTGGGAGATATCGTGATCTGTGCTGCCGTCGTTGAGAACGAAGCCCTTGATCAGGGCAAGGAGTTAACCGCACACTGGGCACATCTCACAATACATGGCCTTTTCCACCTCTTAGGGTATCTACACGATCAACAAAGTAATGCTGCTGAGATGGAAAAGCTAGAAATTAATACACTGGAAAAACTTGGAATCCCCAACCCTTATTTGTTAGTGTGATTACGCAGAGCCAACCCTGTCTTCGACAAATTCAGTGGATATCGAAAACTCGCTCAACAGAGAAAGAGAACGCAGAGAATGACTGACGACGAACCAAGCATCGATCCAAGACCCAAGTCCTGGATCGATAAAATAGCGCAAGTGTTCTCCGACGAGCCTACTGACACCAAAAGCCTTCTCGAACTCGTTCGGAATGCCGAACAGGATCAAGTGCTCGATGCTGACGCACTTAGCATAATAGAGGGCGCACTGCAGGTCTCCAGCATGCAGGTGCGTGACATCATGATCCCCAGATCTCAGGTGGTCACCGTTCCAGCAGACCTCGCCGCTGTTGAGATAATCGAACTCATCACCAAGGCCTCCCATTCCCGGTTTCCGGTTATAGGCGACAATGTAGACAGTGTCTTGGGTATTCTTCTAGCCAAAGACCTGTTGCCACTTGCGCTAAATAACGCTGCAGAGAAGTTTCAAATCAAAGATGTCATTCGGCCCGCCACCTTTGTCCCCGAGAGCAAACGTCTGAATGTACTGTTAAGAGAGTTTCGCGAAACGCGCCAACACATGGCAATCGTCATAGATGAATATGGCAGTGTTTGCGGCGCAGTTACCATCGAGGACGTTCTAGAGCAAATCGTAGGTGAGATCGAAGACGAGTATGATGTAGACGATGACAGCTATATCAAGAAATTCGACGAAGAGAATTACATCGTCAAGGCATTAACTCCGGTCGATGAATTCAATGACTACTTCGCCACCGCATTCAGCGACCAAGAATTCATCACCGTTGGCGGGCTCGTACTGCAACAATTTGGGCATATTCCTGAGCGCGGTGAAACGATTACAATTGGCAAATTCTTGATAACCGTTTTGAATGCCGACAGTCGACAGATAAAATTGATCAAGGTCAAATCTACTAAAACGCCTGATCAGGAATAGGCAATTCGGACAAGTATTTTACTCCCGCCTCTACCTGTTGAGAGCGGTCTGCGGTATGCTTGCAGACCTCGCAACGCCCTAAATAAATCCAGTTAATTCACATAGTTAGAGATCAAATGAGCAGCATCGACCCACAGTATCCTCCTCAGGCAGTAGAAGCTGAGGCGCAAATCTATTGGCAAGAACACGAAAGTTTTAAAGTCAGCGAAGACACGTCCCTAGAAAAGTTTTACTGCCTGTCTATGTTCCCGTATCCAAGCGGGCATCTGCACATGGGCCATGTGCGAAATTACTCCATCGGCGATGCAATCTCGCGCTACCAGCGGATGCTCGGTAAGAATGTACTACAGCCAATGGGATGGGATGCCTTCGGACTCCCTGCTGAGAACGCAGCCATTCAAAATGAAGTACCACCTGCCAAATGGACTTATAGCAACATCGACTACATGCGCGAACAGCTAAAGCGGCTTGGTTATGCCTACGACTGGAGTCGAGAGATTGCTACTTGCCACCCTGACTATTACCGTTGGGAACAATGGTTCTTCACGCGCCTCTTCAAGAAAGGGCTGGTATACAAGAAATCATCGGAAGTAAATTGGGATCCAGTAGATCAGACCGTACTGGCTAACGAGCAAGTACTCGACGGACGTGGCTGGCGCTCAGGCGCAGTTGTCGAGCGTCGCGAAATTCCCCAATGGTTCATCAAGATCACCGACTTCGCCCAAGAGCTTTTGGATGGGCTAGAGGACATGGATGGATGGCCGGAGAAAGTCCGTACCATGCAGGCGAATTGGATCGGCCGCTCAGAAGGCGTCGAGCTAGATTTTACGGTTGCGAGGGAAAGCGACGAATCGCTAAAGAAGCTAAGCGTCTACACCACAAGACCAGATACCCTGATGGGCGTAACCTATGTGGCGCTCGCCGTGCAGCATCCGCTAGCGAGCAAGGCTGCTGAATCAAATCCAGAGTTAGCGCAATACATCGAACAACAGGGCAATATCAAAGTCGCCGAAGCAGAGATGGCCACCATGGTGAAGACCGGAATAGATACCGGCCTAAAGGCAATTCATCCTATTAGTGGCGAAGAACTGCCGATCTTTCTAGCTAACTTTGTGCTCATGAGCTATGGATCTGGTGCTGTAATGGCGGTACCCGCACACGATCAGCGCGATTGGGAATTCGCAAAGAAATATCAACTTCCTATTCGACAGGTAATCCAGCCAAGCAACAGTGGGCAAAGCTGTGATCTAGAAGCCGAGGCCTTCACGGAGAAAGGAACACTTATAAACTCAGGGAATTTTGACGGCCTAGATTTCGTGGCAGCGTTCGCGGCTATAGAGAGTCACCTAAGTGAACGTAAGCAAGGGCATAAGAAGATCAACTTCCGCCTGCGTGACTGGGGCGTATCCCGCCAGCGCTATTGGGGCGCTCCTATTCCCATAATCAACTGTGAGAATTGCGGCTCTGTGGCGGTACCCGATGACGACTTGCCTGTCATTCTGCCTGTAGATGTGGAGATAGACGCTAGCGGTTCACCTTTAGGCAAACTAAAAGACTTCGTAGATGTTGATTGCCCTCAGTGCAAGTCGAAGGCGAAGCGAGAGACTGACACCTTCGATACGTTCATGGAGTCGTCCTGGTATTACGCGCGCTACGCCAGCCGCGATCAAGATAAAAGCATGTTAGACGAGCGCGCAGACTACTGGCTTCCGGTTGATCAATACATCGGCGGTATCGAGCACGCCATCTTGCATTTACTGTACGCGCGCTTCTTTCATAAGCTTATGCGTAACGAAGGACTGGTGAACTCCGACGAACCATTTAAGCATCTACTGACCCAAGGCATGGTGCTAAAAGACGGCAGCAAGATGTCGAAGTCAAAGGGCAACACGGTCGACCCACTTCCACTGATCGAGAAGTACGGAGCGGACACTGTGCGCATGTTCACCATGTTTGCATCGCCCCCCGATCAGTCACTCGAATGGTCAGATAGCGGCGTAGAAGGCAGCTTTCGCTTCCTAAAGAGACTCTGGAAGATCGTTGCGAATCATAAGCCAATACCACTGGAAGGTTTTTCCAGCCTTAAACTCAACGAAGAACAGATCAAGCTGCGCCGAAAAACCCATCAGACCTTACAGAAAGTCACAGACGACTACGGTCGACGACACACGTTCAACACCGCCATCGCAGCCACTATGGAATTGTTAAACACGGTTACCCGTTTTACTGATTCCTACGATAGCGAGAATGACAAAATGGTCATACAAGAATCTTTGGAGACTGCAATCCTAATGCTGTCCCCAATCGTGCCGCATTTCTGCCATGCGCTATGGCAGCACCTAGGCCATGAAGGAACGGTAATGAATGCTTCCTGGCCCCAAGTAGATGAATCAGCCTTAACCGAGAGTTCAATCACTGTAGTGCTGCAGGTAAATGGGAAATTGCGCGACAAGGTGGAAGTAGCGAAAGATGTCAGCAAAGAAGAGCTAGAGAAATTGGCGCTAGACAATGAGGCTGTCAAACGTTTTATAGCGGGCGGCACTATCCGGAAAGTCATCGTTGTCCCCGGCCGCTTGGTCAATATCGTCGCTAACTGAATGTAGGAAAACTCATGAGCCAAGGCTTTGTACTCAGAACACTTGTCCTTTCGACGCTATTGCTAGCTCTCAGCAACTGCGGATTTAGCCTGCGTGGAAGTGATGTTCTCTCTGTCAACTTTAGTGAACTTCAATTTTATAGCGAGCAACCCAATAGCGAGCTAGCTCGGCTACTGCATCGCAGCCTCGATGGTGCTGACGTGAATGTCACTCTCGTAAATCTAGATGAGGCAGATTCAAATATAACTCTGCTAGGAATTGCGAATGAATCGCTTGTCTCCAGGCCGGTAACTATCAATCCCCGAGCGCGAGCTGCGCAGATCGAGTTGCGCCTATCGGTAGACATGGCGCTATTATTAGATGAGCAGACCCTGTTAGAGCCTGAAACGCTATTTGTAGAGAGAACCTACTTTCAAGATGTCGAGAATATCAGCGGCAATCAAGAAGAGGCGGAGATCATTTCTGCGGAAATGCGCCGAGAGCTGATCAACCAGATGATGCGGCGCTTAGCTGCCATCAACTCCATTTAGAATACCTGGCTACTATGAAAATAAAGCCAGAACAACTTTCCCGAACCCTCAGTAACAACAACCTACCTCTGTACTGGCTGAGCGGCGATGAGCCTTTGCTGATGCAAGAGGCTGCAGACCTGATTCGAACTCGGTATAGAGAGAACGGATACAGTGAAAGAGAAGTCCTCAATGTCGATAAGAGCTTCGACTGGGGCCAGTTTTTGCAGTCGACCGGAAACCTTTCTTTGTTTGCAGAGAAAAAAATCATAGAGCTACGACTTTCGACCGCCAAATTGGAGGACGCTGGCAAGAAGGCGATCCAACACTATCTTAGCGAACTCAATCCCGACTACCTCATCTTGTTAAGCGGACCGAAATTAGACGCAGCCACACTGAAAACCAAGTGGTTCACTGAAATCGAGAGGCATGGCGCTTTCGTACAGATTTGGCCAATCAAAACAGAGGAGCTTTCTGCTTGGCTAGAGCAAAGGCTTCGGCGCGAAGGGATTCAGGCAGACAACGAGGCGGTCCATTTACTCGTGGATAAGGTTGAGGGGAACTTACTAGCTGCCATGCAAGAAATCGAGAAGCTAAAACTTCTTGCTTCAGCTACGGGTAAAAACACTGTACGACTGGATGCTAAAACGGTTATGCAAGTGGTCGCAGATAGTTCTCGCTACAACGCCTATCAATTAATAGACGCCGCCTTACTCGGCGAGGTAAGCCGGGCGCAAAAGATGCTGACTGGCCTAAAGAACGAAGGCATTTTTCCCCTCATTATTTTGAATGCAATCTGCCGAGAATTGAGAACGTTGCTGCCAATGCTAGAAAAGAAACGTGAAGGGCAAGGTGTCAACACTATCATTCAATCAGCGCGGGTTTGGTACAACCGCAAGCAGGCAGTAGCTGCAGCATTAGCTCGACTCGATACCCAGAGTGTTTGGGAACTCTTAGACCATAGTCGCCTGATCGATCAAAGCATCAAGGGGCTTTCCAAAGCGAACCCCTGGGTTGAGCTCAGCCTGCTATTACTGCATCTGAGTGGAGTTAAACCCAGTGCCGGCAAGCACCGAGTTGCCTGAAGAATTAGTTCAAGCCTCTTCGCTCTAATAGAGGTGCGATATTGGCATCCCTTCCCCGAAAAGTTCGAAAAAGAGACATAGCCTCTTCGCTTCCTCCTCGCGAAAGCAGCGTCTGTCTAAAATGATCACCGTTCTCTCTAAGCAGACCACCGTTCTCCTTAAACCATTCGACGCTGTCAGCATCTAGAACCTCACTCCATATATAGGAATAGTATCCTGCCGAATAGCCACCCATAATATGAGAGAAATACGTGCTTCGATAACGTGGCGGTACCGTATCCAGCGCTATACCTGCGCGCTTCAATGCCTGGTTTTCGAAATCGACCATCTCGTCTGCAGAAGGGATCTGTTCAGGTGATAGCTGATGCAGTGCCTGATCCAGAATCGACGCGGCGAGATACTCGGTAGTCGCGAACCCTTGGTTAAACTTTTGCGTAGCCAAGACCTTGTCCAACAATTCAAGGGGCATCTGTTCACCAGTCTGGAAGTGCACAGCATAATTCTCCAATATCTCCGGCCAAGTAGCCCACATCTCATTTACCTGCGAGGGATACTCGACAAAATCTCGAGGCACGCTCGTTCCAGAAAAATAGGGATACTCGACGCTGGAAAACATCCCATGTAAAGCATGACCAAACTCATGAAACATTGTTGTCACTTCATCGAAGGTAAGAAGTGTTGCGTCACCGGTTTGCGGCTGAGTAATATTAAGGTGATTCGCCACTATCGGTGTTGTGCCGAGCATAGCATTCTGGGATACATAGGAGTTCATCCACGCACCGCCTCGCTTAGTGGATCTCGCATACGGGTCCATTAGAAATAGCGCGAGGGTTTCGCCATCGTTATCAAAGACTTCGAACACCCGCACATCTTCCTGATAGACAGGCAGATCGAATCGCTCGCTGAATGTAATTCCATAGAGCTTCTCGGCTGCGAAAAATACGCCTCTCCGTAAAACATTATCTATCTCCAAATAAGGTTGCAACTGACTCTCATCGAATTGATAGCGAGCAACACGCAATTTCTCTGAATAGAATGGCCAATCCCAAGCCTTAGGCTCAAAGTCTAAGCCATCGTCTTCGATCATCTTCTGCAGATCGGCCGCCTCAACTCTTGCATTGGCTACCGCCGCTGGCGCAAGTTGCGCCAATCGCTGATTTACCGCCTCGACCAAACCTGCAGTGGTATCTTCCAGCGTGTACTCTGCATGGCTGGAGTAACCTAATAGCTGGGCACGCTCAGCACGCAAGCGCAGGACGTCGGAGAGTATCTGCCTGTTATCAAACTCCCCTCCTCGGCTTCCTCTAGAAAGCGATGTAGTATGAATTCGCTCGCGAAGAGTCCTGTTCTGCAAACTGGCAAGGCTAGGCTGCCCACTGGTGTTTAACAAAGGAATGACAAATTTTCCTAATAGTTCACGAGATTCAGCCTCGTTTTGAGCAGCCGTGATTAACACCTCACTCATGCCAGTCAATTCTTCTCGCGAATCCACCACGATGGCTAAGTCATTCACCTCGCTTAGGATGTTTTGCCGGTACTGCGTCCGCAATACGGCAATCTCTGTATTTGTCTCTCGCATCTTATCCTGTTGCTGCGAAGTAAGTGCGGCACCCGCTCTCACGTAATCCACGTGATATTGCTCCAATAGTCGCAAGGACTGAGCATCTAGTTGTAATTCTTCACGCTGTTCCTGCAATACATTAATTCGGTCAAACAATGCCCGATTCAACAAAATCTTGTCATTATGCGCGGCTAATTGGGGTGCCAATTCCTGCTCCAATTCACGAATATCCTCATTGGTGTGCGCACCGGACATACTGAAGAATACCGTGGCTACTCGGCTCAGTAGCTGCCCAGACAACTCCAATGGAATAATCGTGTTTTCAAATGTAGGTGCACTTGCTTGATTGACGATCAAGCTGAGCTGAGCAAGCTGTTCCTCCATACCCCGTTCGAATGCAGGCAAATAGTGACTGTTTTCTATACGATCGAAAGGCGGGTAATTGAGATAAAGAGGGCTTTTTTCAAAAAATGGATTGGTTGTAATTTCTCCTACATCGGCCATAGATTGATCATTCTGATTTCCCTGGGCCAATGCAGGCGAGGTCTCCTGCGATTCAGAACATGATGTTAAGAGTACTAGACCCAAAACCAGAAAAAAGCATAGCTGGAGTGTTGATAGTGATTTCATGAAAACCTCTCCTATTTCTCTAATTGATAGATCAACTCACCCACGTCTTCCATCTTGCTCTCAAAACTTTTGAGAGCATCAGCCAGTCCCTGATTGTAATAGAACACGCCTACTTCCTTAGAGAAGAAGTCCAGCAGAAACTCAGCATCGAAGCTCCCTATCTCTTGCTGTAGTTCGTCTTGAAAATATTTTTGTAACTTCGTTACCACTTCGACCTTAACAGAGTCATCAAGTTTAATTTCCGCCAACATCAAGCCCCTAGCTGCCGTGCCAAATCATTGAAGTCTTCTGCCGTATAATCAAATTCGCCATCTGGATTTCTGTTTACCGGCCGCCCTGGGCCACGCTCTAAAGGACGAATTACGTAGGCCGTCTTAAGGCCCGTGCGCGCTGCCGCTCGCAGGTCTCCAGGATGAGCCGCAACCATCATCACTTGCTCTGGCTTCAAGCTAAGCAGATCAGCAGCCTTCAGATAGGCCTCTGGGTCAGGCTTATAGTGCCCAGACAGCTCCGCTGAGAGTACCGCGTCCCACGGCAGCCCGCCATTCTTCGCCATGTGTGTGAGCAAGGAGACATTCCCATTGGAAAGCGTCGTGATCACATACTTGCTCTTCAATTTATTCAATCCCGATACTGTATCAGGCCAGGGAGAAAGCCGATGCCATGCCTCGTTGAAATGAACAAGTTCTGCTTCACTCATTCCTGTCAAATTGTATTCTTCAACCAGGTCATCAAGAATCATACGGTGTAGATCGTCGATCTTCGTCCACGGCATTTCACCGTTACGTACTTTATTCATAGCGGGCCCATAACCCGCCCGCCAACTTACTGCAAATTTTTCCCAATCGACATCGTAGCCCTTATTGGCAGCGAGTAATTGGCCCTCTCGAATAATAGATCCGTACCAGTCTACAACCGTCCCGAATACATCGAAGGTTAACGCCTTCACGCTATTCGCAACTGAGTTATCTGCAGCATGGGAGAGTACAGGCAATACACCGATACCCAGCCCCATAGGTAGCAGTGAAAGCTGTCGTAGGAATTGTCTTCTGCTGGGTTGATTGATGAGAGGTGATTGGATCGAATTTGTAGGAATTTTCAGCATAGCTATTCTCCTAGGTCGATAGAGCTAACGGCTCTTTTTAAGCCACGTTAGCATACTGGCTGTTCTAAAAGAACGCCTACTGAAAATAAACAGCGAGGATAGCTACAGGACAAATAAACTTGACGTAGAAGGGCCAAATTTTCCAGAACATGCTCTGCTCCGCCTCTGGACTACCTTGGCGAATTTCGTCGAGTATCTCATTCCGGCGCCATATCCAAGCGACAAAAATGCAGATAAAAAGACTTAGTAGTGGCTGACTTCGCTCGGTGGTGAAGTTCACAACCATGTCAAATAGGAGGTCAAAATTGAACACGATAACTAAGGAGATTGAGGTGATGATAGCGCCAACAATCATTGCCGCCTTGGGCCGAGGAATTCCTCGATTCTCAACGCTATAAGCAACCGGCACCTCCAGCATCGATATAGAAGAAGTAAGTGAGGCAATTGTCATTAATGCAAAGAATGCCAATGCAACTAACAAACCTATAGGCCCCATATTACTGAACAACGCGGGAAGCACTGAAACGATGAGACCCGGACCAGCAATTAGTCCACCGGCATCGTCATAGATTTGTACGCCACTCTCTAAAGCCACATACATAGCCGGCAATATTAGCAATCCGGCTAACACCGCAATTCCAACATCTAACAAAGCAACGAGGCCACCCACGACAGGCAGGTTTTCATCTTTGCTGATATATGAGCCATAAACCAACATAGTGCCGACACCGAGGGAGAGGGAGAAGAAAGCCTGTCCCATTGCACTGACTAGCAATTGCGGATCTGTGATGCGCGAAAAATCCGGCACTAAATAGGCGCGCAGCCCATCCATCGCTCCCGGCAGCGTAAAGACGTACATAATTAGTAATAAAAGAATACCGATGAGCGAGGGCATTAGCCTTGATGCCCATTTTTCAATGCCATCCTTTACGCCAGCAGTAATGATAAGAACAGTCAATACCATGAAGATAATGACGAAAATTGCATTACGAATTTCTGCATCCGTTGTCAGCCACGCAGATAGGCTCGTCAAACCCAACAGTCTTGAGAGAGGATCTAAAAAGAACGCCATCATCCAGCCGCTAACAATAGCGTAAAAGCTGAGAATCAAACTCACGGTCACTATGCCAACGAAGCCAATAGCAAGCGCAAGGAACTGGCTCTTCTTGCCGCGTGATATAGATGTCAGTGCTGCAACGGCGTTAGAGCGTGTGTGTCGGCCAATTATGAGCTCTGCCATTAGCGCGGGATAGCCTAAAGCGAAGGCTAGAACGAGGTAAGCGAAAAGAAACGCTGCGCCACCATTGCTCGCAGTGTTTGTAGGGAAGCCCCAAATATTGCCAAGACCGACTGCCGAACCCGATGCGGCCATAAGAAAGCCAAATCTGGATGAAAATTCTCCGCGTGCTGCTGCCACTATACTGGGTGCCCCTTGAGATTATCTATTGATCGAACGATTCCAGCGTAAAGCTTGCAGTTGCCGCATCGGTGAGAACAAAGACAACATTCGTAGCCACAGAAATAGACCCGTTTAAATTTACCTCCAACGATGGAATTCGCAGACGGCCATTTACAGTGGAATACTCGGCGATACCTTCAAAGCTATCCCTGCGTGGAATTGCGCTCTCCGCATTTGCGCGGATAACCACATTCGGCGAGGCAGCCACTACATTAAAATTCATGCTGATCAGATCAGCTCCTGAATCTATGCTCACCGAGGTGATTAGCAAGCCAGTCCCGGACTCGAAAACATGCGGCGCTGAACTAAAGCGCTGCGTTACCTCAGCATTGATATAGAGGAAGTCCCGAGGGTCAGTGTAGACCGGTGTAATATGGGGCGCATTCGGCGCCTTCCCACCAAGAGCGACGACTGGCAAGGCATCGATCTCATCAACAGTAGCCATCCCGTCGCCTA
>Ga0308009_10000538_pt1 | contig 27310 bp, 24 predicted proteins | sample Neamet127_FD_203134 | JGI IMG/M metagenome (GOLD analysis project Ga0308009, IMG submission 203134) | Marine microbial communities from water near the shore, Antarctic Ocean - #127 | ecosystem: Environmental > Aquatic > Marine > Unclassified | place: Southern Ocean | collected 2014-07-24
TGTGTATCTGGGATTCAATCTCACGATGTAGCAACTCAGCCTTACGTCTATCTTGTGTCTTAGTTGATTTGCGGACAGTAAGATCACCACCTGTTATAGCTTGGATTTCAGGTGGCTTGGTCGTGGTCACAAACCAATAGTTCCCCTTGGATTTTATTTGCTTGAGCCGTGATGCAGGGTATCTATTATTGATTGCCATACCTGATAGTAGTAACTGGCACTAATCTGTCAAGGTTTCGGGTACTACTTTGTTCCCAACTTTGTTCCCAACTTTGTTCCTAACTTTGTTCCCAATGTATCTTAAATTAGCTTTTTTTATATGGCTTATACTTAAATTTTAATAAGTTAAAAGTGTATGGAGGCGGGTACCGGAATCGAACCGGTGTACGCGGATTTGCAATCCGCTGCATAACCACTCTACCAACCCGCCTCATCTTTTTTAAAATCAAGTATTTACTTAATTTCGATACCAGAATTTTATTCTAGGTCTTCCCCAAATCCAATCGGTAGTATGGACTAGTAGTGATGGTCTGCGAGCTTATTGCCGTTTTTAGTAGTCTTGTCCAGCGCGCATTGTATTCAATTTTGCAGCTAAACAGCTTTTGTTTATTATCGTCTATATATCAAATATTCACGACATTAATTCTAATACAGCGGTGTTCAGGCTCAGCTTCTTATCCCTGAAAACCGCACACTCCACTCTTCGCGTTGTTCATCAGTGATTTTGGAGAATAGATTTTCTGGTACGGTGAACGCGTCTCCAGCTTCGCATCTATCTAGTGCTGTTTCAACTGTGTTGGGCCATTGCAGATCAGGCCGGCCCATAGCTGCGCGCATAGTGCTGGCAGCATCTGGAATAAAAGGGGCCGAGAGCTGGCCGTAAAGTGCGATTAGGTTCAGTGAGATCCGTACAATAGCTGCAGCGCTATCTGGATCGGTCTTAAATACGGCCCAAGGTTCGGCTGCTTGAAGATATTCATTGCCGAGTGCCCAAATGGCGCGCAATTCGGCTGCAGATTTACGGACATCCACTGCTTCCATATGAGTTTGATAAGACTGCACACGGATTTGAAGATCTGCTATCAAAGTTTTTTCACGCGGCCCATAGTTCCCACCAGCTGGCACCGTTTCACCAAACTTTGAACGGCAGAATTTAGTTACACGGGACACAAAATTTCCTAAAACATCGGAAAGGTCTTTATTCACATCAGCTTGAAATTTAATCCACGTAAATTCGCTATCAGAGGTTTCTGGCGCGTGGCTTAAAAGCCACCAGCGCCAGTAATCTGGTGCCAGGATTTCTAAAGCCTGATCCATAAATATGCCACGGCCTTGGCTAGTAGAGAATTGGCCGCCATCATAATTGAGATAATTAAAGGACTTAATATAGTCGACTAGCTTCCATGGCTCACCAGAGCCTAGGATCGTGGCGGGAAAAGATAGCGTATGAAAGGGAACATTATCTTTTCCCATAAATTGGTAATAGGACACATCGTCCGCGCCCTTGTCTGTCCGCCACCATCGCTCCCAGTCGGTTCCTTTGCCCGCATCGACCCATTCACGTGCGCAGGCAATATATTCTATTGGAGCATCGAACCAGACGTAGAATACTTTGTCCTCCATTCCAGGCCAGGCTGCGCCACCTTTCCGCACAGGCACCCCCCAATCCAAGTCTCGCGTAATGCCACGGTCTTGCAAGCCATCACCGTCGTTGAGCCACTTTTTTGCAATTGAAGTAGTCAGGATGGGCCAATCGGTTTTCTCAGAAATCCAAGCATTCAATGTATCTCGCAAGGAGGATTGCTTCAGATAAAGATGCCGCGTGTTGCGAACTTCTAGGTCTGTAGATCCTGATACGGCGGAACGTGGATTGATCAAATCAATCGGATCAAGCTGTTTTGTACAGTTCTCGCATTGATCGCCACGCGCTTTGTCGTAGTTGCAATTGGGGCAGGTGCCTTCGATGTAGCGATCTGGTAAAAAGCGGCCATCTGTATGCGAATAGACTTGCTGTTCATCGACTTCACTGATCAAATTTTGTTCAGCCAAACGGCCTGCAAAATGCTGGGTAAGTTCTTTGTTTTGCTGTGAAGAGCTGCGGCCGAAATGATCAAATGATAGGCTAAAACCTTCCGCAATTTTAGCCTGAACCGCATGCATCTCTGCGCAATAGTCTGCTACTGGTTTTCCGGCTTTGGCTGCGGCCAGCTCGGCAGGTGTGCCGTGTTCATCGGTGGCGCAAAGAAATAAAACCTCATTGCCGCGTGCCCGATGATAACGAGCAAATAAATCTGCTGGTAGTTGGCTACCCACCAGATTTCCAAGGTGTTTAATTCCGTTGATATAAGGAATTGCTGATGTGATCAGGATACGTTTCATTGCACCGCCTAAATAAAGTTAGTTCCATTTAAACAGGCCCCACCGGAAAGCCCAGCCCCTAAGGCTTGGAAGAGGAGTGAGGATCACGGTTTAGCATCCCGCCACACAAAGCCCTGAAGCTACTCTCATTATGGGCCTAAGCCATGGGATCAATTAGTAGGGTATGGCCCAGCATGCCAATAGCGCCCATAGAGGTGAAGAATGCGAACGCCCGCGAATGCCCAATGCTGCCCATTATCCGCGATGCCCACCAGCAACCGATGAAAAATCCTAGAAAGTGTGAAGAGCCCAATATTCCAATCTGGGCTTTGCTAAAGCCTTGCTTTAGCCCTGTCAGCGCATCAAGTGGAGCAACGCCTCCGGACAATAGTTGCAATAGGATGACTGAAAGAAAGAGAGCCGCAAGTGAAGGTATGGGGCGCTTGGAGTAACATTTTTTTGCGTTGGGCGCGGGCAAACAGTATTTTCTCATGATAGATTCTATTTAATTAACATAATAGATACTATTAATTAAAATTTTTGGGTGGGCTATTCTCCACTATATAATTTGCTATCTTTTCGAAAGGGTCTAAGTTCATAGCCGCTAGGATTTAGGGATAACTGCCAACTGCGTGGCGCATCCCTGCGACTGCGGATTCTCTCAAGCTGCCAGCTGTTATTTGGGCCTTGGTGAGATGCGGTAAGCTGCCAGCGGCTCTCAACCCCAGGTGCGCCGCCATCGCCAGGGGTTAGCAAAAGTCCAAGAGGCCGCGATGTACCATCAGACATGCCGGTCTCTGCCGCTAAATGTAAGCGCCGTATTGGGGTAAGTGCTGGCAGACTAGGAAGGTCCACTACCACAAGCGGCACGGCACCGCTACGCAACACTTCTTCAACGCACCAAAGGATGTCTTCCGCGCGCTTTGGGCTGAGAAATGTTAGGCGACCGGGGTTGATGAAGGAGATCATTCCATCTGCATGTAGGTAATCTGTGCCCCACTGGGGTGCAATCCAAAAGATGGGGCCTTGGGTTTTTTGAGCGATCATTATCGCCAAGCTGCGGCGACTTGGGCCACAAGCCTCATGCACGCGCCCCAAGGTTAAGTAGACATCGGGCCAAAGCTCTAACATGGAGGTAGGGGCTGCATGTTTGCGCAGTAAAAGATTCGGGGCGGATATCATCATCTCTACACGTTTAAGTCGTTCCCCATTTGTTCACAATAGATTTTTCATCTTGCAGCCGGATATTGTTCCATTACCTTACCGGTAACAAAAGGATATCAAGATGAAAATGAATGAATTAGGCCGTACTGGCATTATAATCTCTGATCTGTGCTTAGGCACAATGACCTATGGTACTCAGACGGATGAAGTGGACGCCTTTACGCAAATGGACCTAGCGCTGGATGCGGGGGTTAATATTTTTGATACCGCTGAAATGTATCCAGTTAATCCTATCACTGCTGAAACGCAGGGTGATAGTGAGGCGATTGTAGGCAATTGGTTACAGTCTAGTGGCAAGCGTAATCAGGTCGTCGTGGCTACCAAACATTCTGGCGCTGGTATTAAACATATTCGCGACCGCGCGCCCATCACGCCGAGCTCTATTCCGCATGCGATTGACGGCAGCCTAAAACGGCTAAAAACTGATATGATCGATCTCTATCAATTTCATTGGCCCAATCGGGGGTCTTACATGTTCCGCCAAAATTGGAATTATGACCCATCGAAGCAAAACAAGGCTGAGACCGTACAGGATATCCAAGATTGCTTGGGAGCGTTGACGCGGGAGGTTGAGCGAGGCCGTATTCGCGCCTTTGGTCTGTCCAACGAAAGCGCATGGGGTACGGCTCAATGGGTGCGTGCAGCCGAAGAGGGGTATGGCCCTCGGGTTGCTTCCATCCAGAATGAATATTCTTTGATGTGTAGGATGTATGATACGGATTTGGCCGAACTGAGTGCCAATGAGGATGTAGGGCTGTTGTCGTTCTCTCCGCTGGCAGCGGGGCTTTTAACAGGAAAATATGCTGCCGAGGCTGTGCCTCATGGCAGCCGTATGAGCGTTTCACCTGATCTTGGTGGCCGTAATACTGCAAGGGCGCATGAAGCTTCTGCGGCCTATGTAGCCGTGGCTAACAAGCATAATCTGGATCCTGTTCATATGGCTTTAGCTTGGTGTGTTGGCCGCCCATTCATGGCCTCTGCAATTTTTGGCGCTACTAATGTTGCACAGTTGACCCATGTATTAAGTGGCAAGGATATTATCTTGGCCAAAGAGGTTTTAGCTGATCTTAGTAAAACTCATCGTGCGTACCCTATGCCTTACTAATTTTTCAATGTTGGTGGCGTAGTGCGGTTACCGATTGGCCAAAGGCCCGCCTGAATGCCCGTGCAAAGCTGGCTTGTGAGGTGAACCCACAGGCCAGTCCGATCTCTTGGACGCTTTGGGCGCTGTCGATCGCCCGCCGGCGAGCTTCTGACAGTCGTAGATCTAAAAAGTAAGTACCCGGTGCGCGCCCGGTTGCTGCCTTAAATTCCAATTCTAACTTTCGTGTCGAGATACCATTGGCTCGTGAGAGGGCCTCGATGGTTGGTGGGCTATCGATGAGATTTTCCATCTGTTTTAAAATTCTTGCTATACGGGGATGCTTGCTTGCAATTCGTGTGGTTGCAATCATTTGCTGAGGGGCTTCACCTGCATGAATTGGATCATAGATGAAAGCGGCAGCCACTCTCTCGGACAGGGCGCGCCCGTGGCGGCTCGTGATCAGATGCAGCATGAGATCAATGCATGGAGATGCGCCTCCAGTGGTGGCGAAAGGCCCACTGATTGTATAGCGATCTGGTACAAGATTAACCGCAGAAAAACGGTGGGCAAAAGCCTCGGCATCTTCCCAATGGCAGGTTGCGCGATGGCCATTCAATAGGCCAGCCTGAGCGATTACCCAGCTGCCGCCATCAACTCCCCAGAGATTGGTGCCATTGGCTACGCTGCGGCGTAATGCTATGGTAAGGGCTGGGGTACTGTGCTGTTCAAGACTAAATCCCGCAACTAAGATCAGTAGGTCTCCGGTGAAACTGCTGATATGCTCGGCTTGTAGTGTAATGCCGGAGGTGAGGCTCACCTCTTTGCCATTCAATGCTAAAAATTGCCATGAAAATAATGTTTGATCTGCACGACGATTGCAGGCCCGCATGGGGTCCACGGCAGCAGCCAACGACAAGATATTGCTGTCATTTAAGACTAAAAGCCCAACGTGAAGGGTTTCGTCAGTATTTTGCCAAATATTTTTTGCGGATATCATCAAGAACTGTTCGTATATTGGCAAGTAAGTTTTTACAACTCTCACAGATTGTATGAGACACAAAGGAGATCATGATGCCCCTAGAAATGAACCGAGAAGTTTTCATCACCTGTGCCGTGACCGGATCTGGTGCCACTCAAGATAAAAGTCCACATGTACCACGTAGCCCTAAGCAAATTTCTGAAAGTGCAATCTTAGCAGCGCGATCTGGGGCCGCTGTTGTGCATTGCCATGTGCGGGATCCTGAGACTGGTGCACCCAGCCGAGATCTTGTGATGTTTAGGGAGGTAACTGACCGTATAAGGGATGCGGAGGTGGATGTAGTTTTGAATCTCACTGCTGGTATGGGTGGGGATATGGTGTTTGGTGATGTAGAGAACCCTTTGCCGCCAAGTGCTGGCACGGATATGGCTGGGGCTAGTGAACGAGTGGCTCATGTTGCAGAATGTCGTCCAGAGATTTGCACACTGGATTGTGGTACGATGAATTTTGCGGAAGCAGATTACGTGATGACCAACACACCGGGTATCCTAACCTCGATGGGCCGGATGATGACAGAGCTGGGCGTTAAGCCCGAGATTGAAGCTTTTGATACTGGGCATCTTTGGTACGCAAAGCAACTGGTGGCCGATGGCGTGCTTGAGCCAAATGCTTTGGTGCAATTGTGCATGGGCGTGCCTTGGGGGGCACCGGATGACCTCAACACATTGATGGCCATGGTCAACAACGTACCCAACGGCTGGACCTTTAGCGCCTTTGGTCTGGGACGGCATCAAATGCCTTTAGTTGCGGCCTCTGTTTTGGCGGGCGGTAATGTACGGGTTGGCCTCGAAGATAATTTGATGCTTGACCGCGGTGTACTGGCTGAGAACTACCAGCTGGTGGACCGTGCTGTAAGTATTGTCGAAAACCTTGGCGCCCGAGTGATTGGCCCAGCTGAGGTCCGCGAAAAACTTGGTTTGGTCAAACGCGCTCCAGTTGGCGGCTAAATACCTGCCGTGGTTTCTAGCGGCGTATACATGTGATCTAGAATAGTAGGACAAATCAAATGACACAAATAGCGGCGATTATTGGCGGTGGCGTGATTGGTGGTGGTTGGGCGGCTCGGTTTTTACTCAACGGATGGGACGTGCGGGTATTTGACCCTGATCCAGAAGCAGGGCGCAAGATTGGCGAAGTGTTGGATAATGCGCGTCGCTCTTTGCCGGGGCTTTATGAGGCGCCGTTGCCTGAGGAGGGTACCTTAAGTTTTCATGCTACTATGCCCGATGCGGTTATGGGTGCGATCTGGATTCAAGAAAGCGTACCAGAGCAATTGGCCCTCAAGCAAAAGGTCTACCAAACTCTACAGGCCCATTGCGATCCTGCAGCAGTCCTGGGTTCGTCAACTTCGGGGTTTAAACCTTCAGAACTACAAGCTGGGGCTTTGCGGGCGGAACAAATCATGGTGTGCCATCCGTTTAACCCAGTCTATCTTTTGCCTCTAATTGAGGTCGTACCCACGGATCAAAGTGACCTTGCTATTGTAGAGCGTGCGGAGGGACTGTTGCGTGATATGGGGATGTATCCCCTCAGAGTGCGTAAAGAGATTGATGCCCATATAGCAGATCGGTTTTTGGAGGCAGTATGGCGTGAGGCTCTATGGTTGATTAAAGATGGTATCGCTACTACCGAAGAAATTGATAATGCTATTCGCTTCGGTTTTGGTATTCGTTGGGCGCAGATGGGTTTGTTTGAAACCTATAGGGTGGCGGGTGGAGAAGCGGGCATGCGGCATTTTATGGCGCAGTTTGGTCCAGCTTTGCAATGGCCCTGGACGAAGCTTATGGATGTGCCCGAGTTTACAGATGAATTAGTAGATATGATTTCTGAGCAATCTGATATGCAGTCAGGCATGTATTCTATTCGTGAGTTGGAACGTATTCGCGACAATAATTTGGTAGGTATGATGCGGGCACTTAAAACCCAAGATTGGGGTGCTGGTGCGCTTTTGAGGGATCAAGATCATTTGTTGAATGCTCGTGCGGCCATGCCACGGACCGCGGAGGTGCTGGATTTGACACGTCTGACGGAAACTCTACGCAGGGCAGTGCCTTTGGATTGGACTGATTACAATGGCCACATGAATGAGGCGCGTTATTTGCAAGCTTTTGGCGATGCCACTGATCGGTTTATGGAGATTGTGGGCTGTAATGCAGAATATATAGCTTCAGGGGGCAGCTATTTTACAGCTGAAACCCATATACGCCACGTGGATGAGGTGCATGCAGGGCATATGATCCGCATTGAAACTTATTGTGCAGAGGGGGCAGGAAAAAAAATGCATTTGTTCCACCAGATGTTTGAAGGTGACAGGTTGCTGGCTACGGGTGAGCATATGTTGATCCATGTTTCGTTAAGTACGCGCAATGCAACACTACCGTCTGAGGTTGTCGCAAATACCTTACAGAGAATTGCGCAGGCGCATGCGGCTTTGGAACGTCCAGAGGGTCTTGGCCGCATGGTTGGTAAGAAATGAGCCGGGTTCTAATTACTGCAGGTGGTAACGGCATTGGCCGCGCCATGGGGGAAGCCTTTGATGTTGCTGGGTTTGACGTTTGGGTCACTGATGTAGATGCGGCTTGTTTGGCCGCCTGTCCAGTTCATTGGTGCAAAAGCCATGTGGATGCGAGCAATGAAAAGCAAGTGGCAGCGCTATTTTTTGAAATCGCTGACCAATGGGGTGGGTTAGATGCGATATGTGCCAACGCAGGCATAGCGGGGCCGACTGCGGCTGTGGAGGACATCATAATCGAAGATTGGCAGCGATGTGTTTCCGTCAACCTCGAAGGCGCATTTTTGGCCGCTAAATATGGTGGACCGATGTTGAAGGCCACGCGGGGGTCCATCGTGCTGACCTCATCGACTGCTGGCATTTATGGCTTTCCCAACCGGGCGCCCTATGCGGCAGCAAAGTGGGGCATCATTGGCCTTATGAAAACGCTGGCGATGGAATGGGGCCCTGAAGGCGTGAGGGCCAATGTGATTTGCCCAGGAGCAGTGGAGGGTGCGCGCATGCAAGGGGTAATGGAGCGCGAGGCTGCAGCTAAGGGTGCCAGCTATCAACATATCTACGATGGCTATGCTGGTGGCACCTCGATGCGCAGCTTGGTTACTGCGGAAGATGTTGCTAATATGGCGGTTTTCTTATGCAGCACTGGTGCGCGCTTGGTCTCTGGGCAAGTGATCGCTGTAGATGGTCATACTGAAAACCCTGATCCAAAAGTATGATGCCTATCTTATCGTGGCTTATGGTGGGTTGACTGTGTTAAATATATGTACTGATGCCGAGCACCGCACCCTTGAAAAATATACGTGCCCGTACTGCTGTCATCGAAGATCGCGGGTTGTTGTCCTTTTGTTTTTAAACAATAACTTCCACGCTGTGTGCCACATGCATCCAGAGATTTCTTGGTACGCCTTGCCAGCACTTTATACCGAGTAAAAAGAGAAGTTTATGCGGTGCAATTACGGATATGTGTATAAAAATTATGGTCAGTTGCGCTGCTGATACATTCTACGGCGCAAAGATCTGGTGGCTCATCCTCTCTGGTCTCGGGATCGTTAATCTTCTAAGCCTACGATCATGCTATGGATTCCAATTACTCTGTTTGCAGCCTTTGCTCAAACATTTCGGTTTATGTTTCAAAAGCGCTTGCGCATTAACACCCTGTCGACTGCTGGAGCCACTTTCGCGCGGTTTTTATATGCGGCCCCTTTGATCAGTATGATTGCGATTGGTTATTCGCTTTTACGCGGATACAGTTGGCCAGTGGTGGATTGGCAGTTTTGGGCATTCGCCGCCTCTGGTGGATTTTGCCAAGTGAGTGCCACCATGTGCGTAGTGTCGTTGTTTCAGCAACGCAATTTCGCCGTTGGAATCACATTCAAAAAAATTGAAGTGCTACTGGCGGTGGGTTTTGGACTTATCTTTTTGGGTGAGGGGGTGAGCCTTCCCGCACTTGGGGCTATTTCGATAGGAGTTCTCGGCGTCTTGGTACTTTCGTATACACCCCAAGTTGTGGGATCTGGTGGTCCAAGATTTCTCAACAAAGCCACAGCGCTTGGCCTGTCCTGTGGGATCTTGTTTGGCGCCTCTGCCGTTTTTTACCGGGGCGCAACGCTGCATATCGGGGCTGGGGACATCTTTGCAAAAGCTAGTATCACTCTCATGACCGCTATTCTATTGCAGCTTGTGGGTATGGCCTTTCTTTTGCGGTGGCGCGAACCAGGGCAAATCATAGCGGTGGCGCAGGCTTGGCGTGTGGCGGCATGGGTGGGACTGTTGTCGTTGTTTGGCTCAATGGCTTGGTTCACGGCTTTCGCCCTGCAAAACGCCGCTTATGTAAAAGCGCTGGGCCAAGTAGAAATTTTGGCATCTTTTGCGATATCAGTTTTTGTATTTGGCGAGAAATTACGCTCAAGTGAGACTTTGGGAATTCTTCTTTTAAGTGTATCAGTGGTTCTTCTGATCCTATTGCTGTGAGCCATGTAGTCGTAAAAATAGGCTTTCTTCGTCCTGGTTTTTGAAAAATGGGACAGATATTGGTGCATTGATTTCGCTTAACCCTGAGAGCTCACCTAAAACTACTGAGGTGATAAAAGGCAGGTTCAACGATCTGGCCTCATTTAAAGAGACCCATTGCAGATGCGATAGCTCATCTGAGGCATTAGAAAAGTCATCCAAATCACCAGACAGCTGATCCGCGTTCACCAAAAAAAATCGGGCATCAAATCGCCGGGATGGGCCTGGTGGTGTGATTGCGCGAAAGAAGAAATACATATTTTTTGCTGTGGGACGAAACCCTGCATCGGCAAAGCCACGCCAATCCTCAGGTGCGTCATTCCAAGGTTCACGAGCTCCAAGAATTAGACCAGTTTCTTCCCAAAGCTCACGAATTGCCGCTATAGCCAATGTTTCAGGTTTGGGGCCTGTGCTGTCTTGTTGTAAGCTGGCGTGGCATTTATCGGTCAAAGGCTGTGCTAGAGGTATTGTACTGTCTGCAGTATCCACTGCACCACCTGGGAAAACAAACTTATTGGGCATGAAGGCCGCTTTCGAGCCGCGCTGGCCCATGAGTACCTGAGGCTCAGATGCCAAGTTGCGTAAAATGATAAGAGTTGAGGCTGGCCGGATTGGTATATCTGTCATTTTTCAACCTTAGTTAGTTTTAGACGCATTACCAGAGGTATCGCGGCCAAAACCATCCAAACTGCGGGCCCATTGAAAGGCCACAATAGCACCTTTGATACGTGGCAAGAAATACAGACTTAAGGCAACGCACGCGGTGCTAAAACCCACGGCCATAATCCAAGGTTGCGGTCTAAATTGAACAAACACAATGTGTAAAAGTGGTGCCAATATGTGGCCTACGATTAGGATTGTTAAGTAGGCGGGCCCATCATCTGCACGGTGATGGTAGAGGTCTTGGCCACAGGCGTTGCAGCTGTCGTGTACCTTCAGGTATTTGTATAATAACGCCCCCTTACCACAGTTGGGGCAGCAACGACGCCAGCCGCGATAAAGGGCAGGTTTGAGTGGTCGATCTGGTGACATGTTATAATCCTTTGTTGATTGATTATGTCGAGGCGTGCTGGAAATGGCACTGGGGCATACTGCCACAATATTGTTCATTTTTCTGCTTCGGAACCGTTCGTTTGGTAGTTATCTAGTGCAGAAATTAAGATCTGAAAATATGAAACAAACTAATTTTTGAGGAAACAAATAATAAATAAGATCATAATTTCTAAACTGGCCGCTACAACTATCTCGTATCGTTTTGCAGCCTTATCTGAGGTTTTAGATGAAAAGTGGTTACAGTGAGCGCTGAAAAGCAGGGATAATTTTCTTTTGTCCTACCTAGTGGCTACAACTGGAGGTACCAACAGGCCTTGCACCCGGCTTCCGGGACACTCTAAATAAGAGTGAAAGAAACTAAATTAGTGGTCCCAAAATGACACCAGAGATAGCCCAAACCCTCGCCGTACAAGCCTTGGCTTGGTTGATTGGTGAAGACGATTTGAGAGATGTATTTTTGGGTGCGAGTGGAGCCTCAGAGCAGGACCTACGTAATGGCGTTAGGGACCCAGTATTTCTTGGATCATTGCTGGACTTCATTTGTATGGACGATGCATGGGTCACGCGGTTTTGTGATGAAAATGGGATCTTAAATTACATGGATCCAATGATGGCGCGGCAGGCTTTGCCTGGTGGTGAACAGGTTAATTGGACCTAATGGACATTCGCGCCGTTATTTTCGACAAAGATGGTACCCTATTTGATTTCCAAAGTACTTGGGGTGTTTGGGCTGGACAGATGCTGGCGCGGCTTACAGGAGGGGATACTGTCTTATTAGAAAGACTGTCGTATGCACTGATGTATGATGCAGAGGCGCGTAAAGTTATGCCAGGTAGTGTGATTGTGGCTGGGACACCATTTGAAATTGCCGAAGTTATTCATGATTGCATGCCTTATTTGTCGGTCTCTGAGATTTTAAGTCAACTTAACGAAGAGGCCGAAACTGCCCCTCAGGTTTTGGTAACTGATCTGCAGGTGCTTGCCGCAGATCTACGCATGCAGGGGCTTAAGCTTTGCGTTATGACGAATGATGCACAGCGTCCCGCCCAGGCACATTTAGCCGCTGTGGATGCATTGGGTTTGTTTGATCACGTGATTGGAAGCGACAGCGGCTATGGCGCGAAGCCAGACCCCTCCCCACTCTTGGCGCTGGCGGCAAAGATGAACGTGCCTGCGGGGGCTTGTGTAATGGTGGGTGACAGTATGCATGACCTGCGCGCGGGCCATGCAGCGGGCATGCGCATGGTTGCGGTGCTGACTGGATTATCTGACATTGAAGAGCTAAGCACTCTAGCTGATGCGGTACTGCCGGATGTATCGCACCTTCCCACTTGGATTTCAGCGCAAAACCTCTAGGCTGATAACCTAATAGGAAATGTCGCAATTAGACCGCAAAATTCAGGTTTTTACGCCATTTTGAATGCCAGTGATGTGATGGAGGTTTAAATGAGCAATGGACCAAGACGCCGCAGTGGCGGACGTGCCGGCAATACTCGTGGAAACCGAGGAGCCATTGAGCAAATGCCTTGGCGTATTGTTGAGAACACAGATCGTCCCATTGAGCCGCTAACTGAAGAAGGTATTTTAGCCATCCACGAAGGTGCGATGGAAATTCTGGAAGATATTGGAATTGACTTTCTCAACAAGGAAGCACTTGCGATATTCAAAGATGCTGGCTGCAAAGTTCTCGATGAGAAAGTCTACCTGGACCGCCATTGGGTAATGGAGATGGTGGGTAAAGCTCCGTCAGAGTTTACCATTACACCGCGCAACCCGGCCCATGAGCTAATCGTGGGTGGTAATAAAATGCTGTTTGGCAATGTATCGTCGCCACCGAACTATTGGGATATAGAGCTTGGCCGTAAGGTCACGGGAACTCGTGAAAAATGCCAAGATTTTTTTAAACTTAGTCAATATTTTAACTGTATCCATTTTGTGGGTGGCTATCCAGTGGAGCCGGTGGACCTGCATGCCTCTATTCGTCATCTTGAGGCTACCTATGACAAGCTAACCCTAACGGATAAGGCTGCGCACACATATTGCCTTGGCTCTGAACGAGTTGAGGATACTATGGAAATGGTAAGAATTGCAGGTGGGCTGACACACGAAGAGTTTGAGTCCACGCCGCACATGTACACTAATATTAACTCTACCAGTCCGCTCAAACATGACTGGCCAATGATTGATGGTTGCCTTCGCCTTGCGCGCCGGGGGCAAGCGATTTTTGTGACTCCATTCACGCTAGCGGGGGCTATGGCGCCGGTGACCATGGCGGGCGCTGTGGCGCAATCGATTGCGGAAGCGCTTTGTGCAATTGCATTGTTTCAATATGTCCGTCCGGGGATACCCTGTGTGATTGGGACCTTCACGTCGAATGTGGATATGAAAACTGGGGCACCTGCTTTTGGTACGCCAGAATATATGCGCGCCACCCAAATGACTGGGCAGATGGGGCGTTTTTATAAGCTGCCAATTCGTTCCTCAGGGGTTTGTGCTGCTAACGTTCCGGATGGTCAAGCAATGTGGGAAACCTCTAATTCGCTCTGGGCTGCTGTACAGTCTGGTACAAATATTGTTTATCACGCTGCCGGTTGGCTAGAGGGTGGATTAATCGCATCTCCCGAAAAATTCATTATGGATTGTGAAGTTTTACAAATAATCCAGCGGTATTTCGAGCCTATTATTACTCGTACAGATTCTGAAGACATCGCCCTTGATGCTATCCGGGAAGTGGGCTCGTCTGGGCACTTTTTTGGTGTTCAGCATACGCAAGACCGATATGAACACGCTTTTCACCAGCCCTTTATCAGTGATTGGCGCAATTATGAGGGCTGGGAATTGGCGGGTGGTGTTTGGACCGCGGAGCGGGCGCATAAAAAATACAAAGAGATTTTGGCAGATTACAAAAAGCCCCTAATGGATGAAGCGATACATGAAGAGTTACGGTCGTTTGTTGATCGGCGCATATCTGAAGGCGGCGCCCCAACTGATTTCTAGCCTGAAAATTTAAGATCTCTTTGGTGCGTTAACCCGAGTTGCGAGGGAGCCACCGAACTTTTGTTGTATGTGGCCAATCACATTATACTATTGTTGATTTAACTCAAAGCTAGAAATTCCGCAAAAAAATCTCAACCCTTATTTAAGTTTTATTCGATTTGATGCAGAAAGCTTGCAATGATGATTACAAATCTACAAGTGGGCAACAGAGACTTTATAAAGTTTAACCATCCAGTCTTTCGACCTATTGAGATTAAAAGGGCGACCATATTTAGCCGCCCTTTTAATACTTAACCACCCATTACACGTGGCAACCATAGCACTAACTGCGGGAAGCTGAACAAGAGGATCAGTCCTATCAATTGAATAACCATAAACTGCATCATTCCAAGGTAAATGTCCTTTAAATCCCAATTGGGGACTACCCCCTTGAGGAAGTATGCAGACAGGGCCACTGGCGGGCTGAGCCATGCTGTTTGCAAATTAACTGCAACTAGGATCCCAAACCAAACCATTTTGTCATAATCGTTTGCGAAGCCAGGAAGGTCTAGCGCCATGACAGTTGGCAGCAAAACTGGTATGACGATTAAAACGATTGGCACCCATTCCAGTGGCCATCCAAGTACGAAGATCAACGCCATGATTATAATCAAGATCATGTATGGTGACATGTCCAACCCAAGCAGAACTTCGGTCATCATTTTTGGCGTACCAAGCATAGAGAATTCTGCTCCAAAGAAGTTTGAAGCTGCGACCAAAAACATAATCAGAACTGTGATCTCTAGACCTTTAACCAAACTATCAAAGAAGCCGGCAATCTTGAACTTCCCATAAGCTAAAGATAATAGGATCGATCCAAATGCACCCATAGCTGCAGCTTCAGCTGGTGTTGCAAATCCCATAAGAATGGACCCTAAAGCGAAGGAGATTAGGATAGTTGGAGGCATCAAACCAGCAAAGAACTCATTCCATAATTCTGAGAAGTGAAAGTTTTCTGCCGTTGTAGTGGAATATAGGCCAACAGCCTTATAGGCGCCGAAGCCAAGAAAAATTAGCCATGCAATTTGGTAGAAAAGCCCAAACTCCACACCATCCAATGCCATAATTTTTGATACTGAGTACACAATCTGGACACCAATGACCAAGGGCGTGACGATGCGTAGGACGGTTAGATTTTTGTAGGCACGATAACTCACAAGTAGAGCTGCCAGCAAAGCAATAAGACCGCCAAATGGGACAAACCCAAAAGCACCACCAAGTGCGAGCCCAAACAGCCTACAAATAGCCAGAACACCAATACAGATTAGAATTACTTCCAATCGGTAGTTATTTGAGGTTTCTGGCTGATCTTCTTCCGAAAGGATAGGACCCAGTTCTGGATTTAGCCAACAGCGGCCCAATGTGTAAATTAAGTACAATGAAGCGAGTAGTGCACCTGGAACAAACGCGCCACGGAATAGGTCTAGGGTGGATACGTCAAGCACAGGACCCATCACAATTAACATTATGGACGGCGGTATAAGTATTCCTAGGGTTCCACCGGCGGTAATTGCTCCTGCAGATAGCCTAACATTATAGCCTGAACGGCTCATGGTAGCCCCTGCCATAATTCCCAGAAGGGTAACCGATGCACCTACAATACCAGTCGCGGCTGCAAAGATTGTAGAGACAATCAAAACTGCGATGTAGAGTGACCCACGTACGCGTGCCATGATCATTTGAATTGAGGAAAATAAACGCTCCATCAAGCCTGCAGCTTCCATCACGATACCCATCAAGATAAACAAAGGCACAGCCATCAGTTGGTCGTTCAACATAGTTGAGTTGGTATTCAAGGTCATCAGAAGGCCAGTGAGTTTGAAGTTAAGCCCCCAAATGCCAAAGCCAAATGCCAAGAAAATTAATGTAAATGATATTGGAAAGCCAATGAAAATCACAAAAATCATGGTGCCTAACATGATCAAACCAATGATAGGTTTTGGCACATCTAATACACCGCCATTTTCAAATAAACTTGAAACACCTTCAAAAATAGGTAAAATTCCTGGAACCCACATTTCCAAGGTGATTACAGCAAGTGTGGCAGCGGTAAGCCAAAGGAACGTGCGTTCGCGTTCCTTACCCATTTTGTGAAAAGCACGGAATAATTCAGGAAAACCTTGCAAGAATAACAATGCACCACCGATGGGCATAGCAATGCGCGCAGGCCATAATACTGGCGACCATGTACTATCAAAAGCTGTTTCACCAGTGAGATAGGCTACCATGAAAAACTTTGCAGAAATCCAAGTAAACAGTAGCATCGAAGGCAAGAAAAATATCAAGTAGAGTGTAGCATCAACTGTTGCTTGGGTTTTATCCGACCAGTTTCTGTATAGAAAATCTGCGCGGATATGAACGCCGCGCATTAATCCATATCCGGCAGCGGCCATAAATAAGACACCCGCGATCATACGGCTGATATCATAGGCGAAGACTGTTGGACCCAGGCCCAACGAGCGAGCTAAATCGCCCCAGCCATTATTGATCATAATGGAAAAAGTATTCCGTGAGAAAACCTCAATCACGACAACTGCGATTAGTGGGATAATCAATAGGCAGATTAAACGTCCAACCCAGTTGTTTACAACATCGATTACCGCTGTGATAGGGCGCTGCCATGCGGTCATATCGTCTGGGGTTTCACCCGGAGTAAAATTATTCCGCTCTGCAATCAGCTCATCAGTAATCTCGAGCTTTGTTGGGTCAACTTCATCTGCAGCCATCTCGATCTCCCTTGTTCTAGCCCACAATTTTTTGTGGGTCTTTCTTTTTTAAAAAAACGGATTGTGGCGCTTATTAAAAGAAGAAGGGTACGGGATTTCTGAAAACCCCGTACCGATTGTGTAGTGTTTATTTCAAAGTATCAGCGTGTGCTTTACCCAAAGCCGCATTCGATGCCTGAGAGCCTGCCCAAAATGGAACCGCGATGTCAGCGAAGTCCTTTTGTGACTGCCATACTTCAGCAAAAAACTCGTTTTCAGCCGCATTTTTCTCGAGAAGTGACTTTGCTGCTGACATGTAAGCTGAGAAGTAATCAGCTGGGGTGTCATGCAAGATCACACCATGATCTTTAACCAAAGTCTGCAATGCCTTTCCGTTTTCGTAGATACGGTAGGACATCGATTTAGACAAGGAAGCGTTAGCTGCAACTTCCAATGCCTTCTTTTCGGTGGCTGACAAACCGTTGTAGAAGTCACCGTTGACGTACATGTCAGCGTTAACCACAACTTGGTGCAGACCTTGAAGATAGTAATGCTTCAGAACTTTCTGGAAGCCGAATACCATATCAGGCTTCGGACAGCACCATTCAGCAGCATCGATTGTGCCTTTTTCTAAAGCCGGCAAAATGTCCCCGCCTCCCATTGCAACAGAAGCAACGCCAATGTCTTTATAAGCTTGGCCTACCATGCCTGGAGGGGCCCGGAAACGGTACTTACGGAAGTCATCCATTGAGTTGATAGGCTCACTAAACCAACCTAAAGCTTCTGGTCCAACTGGCTGGAGCATGAAGCCTTTCACATTGACGCCCATCTCGTCCCAAAGGCGGTCATATAGTTCTTTGCCGCCACCGTACTGGAACCATGACAGGAATGCGATGTTGTCGAGACCAACACCTGCCCCGGCGATTGGTGCGCCGAACAGGTTAGCCGCTACGTGTTTGCCACCCCAGTAGTGTGTCCAAGCAAATCCGCCTTCGACGAGACCTGCGTCAACGGCATCCATCACGTCGCGTGCGCCAACAATGGCTCCAGCTGGAAGAACTTCGATGGTTAAAGATCCGCCTGTTAGAGCTGCGACGTCTTTGCCAAATTCCTTCAACATGAAAACTTCGTCGGCATTGTCTGACAAAACTGATTGAATTCGCAACACTTTATCTGCCATCGCAGATGTTGCCACAACCGAAAGAGCAACAGCAGAAATTGCGGCGCCTTTGGTCAGAGTTTTTAGGTTAAACATTTAAGTTTTCCTCCCTTAGTTTGTGCCTTCTTTGCAGTATTTTAGACCCGGGCCGAAGGCACACCAGCGGGTCTTAGAGTATTGGTATTACTGATGTGATACCAAATCCCAATTCTTGTTAATGGCCCTTGTTCATCTCCCAGCCTTCTATCAGGTTAAGCATTGGCCCAACTCCACTGTTGATATCAAAAAAACCACGATACATCATTTCAGCGGCTACGTAGACCAGAACGATGAGGCCCAGCCATGATATCCATGGATAATTTGTTAATAATTTCATGATTACTGTCGCGGCAAAGGCCATAAGTAAGATAGCTAAGCCGAGTCCAAAGATCAAAATTTGTCTATCACCATTAGCAATTGCGGCTACCGCTAACACATTGTCCAGAGACATCGATACGTCAGCAATGGTGATGGAAATAAGTGCTGCCGCCATAGTCTTGCGTGGCGGCCCTTTGTGGCCTTGGCTGGGGTCACCTTCTGTTTCAAGTGTAGCGTGCACCCCGTGGTCCATGCCTTCTCGGATTTCTTGAAATAGACGCCAGCAGACCCAGAAGAGTAGTAAAGAGCCAATAAACAGAATGCCTGGGATGTCTAAAAGGGTCGTGGCTACAACGGCGAAGATAATGCGAAGAACCGCGGCTATGACCATACCATAGAGAATTGCCTTTTTACGCAATTCTGGTGCCAAGCCTGCGGCTGCCATGCCGATAATTAAAGCATTATCACCTGAAAGGATTAAATCGGCAATCACAATTTGCCCGTAAGCCATCACTGTTTCAAACATTCAGTATTTCCTTGAGGTGCTTTAGCAAAACTCTCATTTTGCATCCTCTAAAATCATGTCGGAGAGCTTTTCGCCAATCATAATTGCAGGGGCGTTGGTGTTCCCAGAGGTTATTGTGGGCATGATGGAGCAATCCGCCACCCGCAGCCCATTAATGCCGCGCACGCGCAGGCGTGCGTCAACAACAGCCATATCGTCTTGGCCCATTTTACAGGTGCCGGTTGGATGGTAGATCGTAACGCTGGTTTCACGTGCCCATTGGAGCGTTGCATCGTAATCATCTATTGCAATGCCAAGCCCCGGGCTAAATTCTTCGGTTATATGTGTTTTTAAAGGCTCAAATTGTGAAATTTTACGGGCAATTTGAATGCCTTTTACAATTGTGTCTTGGTCTAACTTTGTTGCTAAGTAATTTGGGTTTATCGCGGGATAATCTCGCCAATCTGAGGATTTCAGGGCTATATGCCCAGTACTTTCTGGCCGCATCTGCAAAACTGAAGCCGTAAAGGCAGAGAACTTATGTGGACCATCCGCCGGAGCCGAGGCGCTAAAAGGCTGGATATGAAATTGAATGTCTGGGCTGTCCAACGACGGATCAGTTTTTAGAAAGCCAGTACCAAGGCTGGCAGCCATAGTCATGGGACCGGTTTGAGTGAGTGCATATTGCAGTGCGATCAGGCCTTGTTTGAAAAGATTATTCGTCTCAATATTTATGGTCGAAAGATCAGTTTTGAACACGGGCCGGGCTTGGAGGTGATCTTGCAGATTTTTGCCTACACCAGGCAAGTTGTGTACTAAGACTATGCCTTGTTGCTTAAGCTCATCCGCGGCGCCAATACCCGACAACATCAAAATTTGCGGTGAACCTATGGTCCCTGCGCTCAGCACAACTTCGCGACGGGCTAAGATGTCTTGGCTTTCACCTCTGATGTTCACGGTCACGCCAGTAGCCTGGCTGTCCTTGATCAAAAGCTTTTCCACTTGCGCATGAGTGATAATGGTTAAGTTTTTGCGTTCTCGAGCTGGCTTCAGATAGGCTGCGGCACTGGAACAGCGGCGGCCTTTGTCTAGGGTTAGTTGGAAATATCCAACCCCTTCTTGATCTGTAGCATTATAATCTGGATTTTGTTTGTAGCCAGCCTCTAAAGCTGCTTCGATCCATTTGTCGACGATGGCGCGTTTGAGCCGGGTTGGAGATACGGATAGGGGGCCATTGGTTCCACGCGACGGACCAATATCACCGTCACCTTTCCAGGTTTCGGCACGTTTGAAGTAGGGAAGGACATCATCCCAAGCCCAGCCTACATTTCCAAGCTGACGCCAATGATTGAAATCATGAGATTGGCCGCGCACATACAAAAGGCCATTAATAGAGCTGGATCCTCCCAAAACGCGGCCACGGGGCCATGGAATGCTACGGCCGTTCAAGCCTGGATCACTTTCGGTATGGTAGCACCAATCTGTGTTTGGGTTACCCATGGTTTTGAAATAACCTACTGGTATATGTATCCACGGATTTGTATCTTTGCCGCCGGCTTCAATCAAAGCAACTGTGTACCGCTGATCAGCCGATAAGCGATTTGCCAATGCGCATCCAGCCGAACCTGCACCAATAATTACAAAGTCAAAAACCAATTTATCTCCCATGAATTAAAAAATGAGACTTTTATTCTCGTTTTTTATTATTTGTGTTACCTATGCAGTAATTAAAAGATTCGGCAATACAGTTTCGTATTGGAAACGAGCGGCTGGCGCTGAAATTATGCGGAGGTGAGGTAGCCCATGAAAGAGCGAATTCCGACTAATTTGCGGACGTTGTTGATACTCGAGGTCTTGGGGCAATCTGATCGCCCAATGTCGCCTACTGAAATTAATCATGAGATTGGCCTACCCAAGCAAACTATTCACCGTCTTTGCACTAAGCTTGAACACGAGGGCTTTTTGGCCCGAGAGATTGATGGAAAAAAGCTGCGACCAACGCGGAGGTCCCGCTTGATGGCCTCTGGCATTTTACATTCATCGCGTGACCATATTGCCCGTCACCAGGTAATGCAGCGAGTTGCGGAGGATGTGGGGGAGACGGTCAACTTTGTGGTCCCTGACAGCGGTGGGATGATATATATTGACCGTATCGAAACTGATTGGCCATTTCGGGTACAATTGCCGGTGGGTACCCACGTGCCCTTTCATTGCACAGCCAGCGGTAAAACCTTTCTAGCCAGCCTATCGCCCAAGGCGCGGTTGGCCATGGTACGCAGCTTACGCCTCCAATCCTTGACCGCCAATACTCTGAGTACGGCTGAGACATTAATGGTGGAACTCAAGCAGGTGGCAAAGCAGGGTTATGCTACTGATCGTGAGGAATTTGTCGAGGGTATGGTAGCCATCGCAGTCCCAATTTTGGATGAGCGTGGCCGCTATTCAGCTTCACTTGCCTTTCATGGCCCAGCCCAAAGGTTAACCATCGATGATGCGATTTCTCGCAAGAAAATTTTGTTAGAAGCCGCTCAAAGGATGCGGGAAGTACTGTTCTCTTAAATGTGTGCCAAAGTCCCACGATCGATGATTGTCGTCATCAGCTCAACAGACTGAGCCTGTTCCGTACTCCCATTCAGTAAGCTCAGCAGCACATCCGCCGCCTTGCGCCCCATTTCATTTTGAGGCACCTGTACCGTGGTCAGGCCTGGAGTTGTGACACGCGCCAGATTGATGTCATCAAACCCCGTGATGGATATATCGTCTGGAATGCAAAGCCCTAGGTCCTGGGCCCGCAGCATGGCGCCAACGGCCAAAACATCACTGCCGCATATAATGGCGGTCGGGCGTTTCTGGCCAGATAGGATCACATCCAAAGCCTCACCGGCCTCCTCGAAGCTATATTTACATTCTTCCAGGGCCAGTAAGTGGACCTCTTGATGCGCATCTATTGCAGCTTGAATTCCGAGAATACGATCTTGTGCCCGATCATTGCCAGCACGCAGACCAGAAATGACTGCCAAGTTGCGATGTCCATGAGCAATCACATGTTCTGCAATTGAACGGCCTGATTTTTGATTATCGAAGCCAACAGAAGGTACGCCCACGGTCTTTGAGTAACACCATGCTAGTATATGTGGAACAGAATGTTGCGTCAGAAATTTACGGGTTTTTTCTGGCCGAGCGCCGCCGATCAATAGTAGGCCATCAGCACCTTGTGACAGTAATGAACGGATCTGTTCAAATTCTTGCGCAGGATCGTAGTTCGAGCTCCCGACCAGCAGCGTCACACCGGCTTGGCTTAAAGTTTCTTGAAACGCTTGTAAGCCGCTGGCAAACATTGCGTTGTCCATCGTCGGTATAATCGCACCTATAGTGTTGGTCCGGTTGCGCGCTAAGGCACGGCCACCGAAATGGGGCAAATAACCGAGGACTTCGATCGACTGTTGAATGCGCAGTCGGGTGGGTTCTGCAACTTTCTGCGGATTGTTGATGCAACGTGAGATCGAGGCTGTAGAGACACCGGCTAAGGTGGCAACATCCTCTAAAGTTGGGCGGCTTTTCTTCCGCATGTAGCATCCCCATCCCCTGATTTGTACCAATGTAAGCGCTTGCATGCCGCAATGCAAGCGCTTACACAATGAGTCGGAAAGACAATTATCATCTAAGGACGTTCGCAATGGCTCGAATTTATCTCAAGAAATCTACAAAAACTGCTTCAACAGGTAGTGATGATGTTCGAAATACGGTCATGGAAATTCTCAATGATATTGAAGCAGGTGGTGACGCCGCTGCGCTGAAATACGCTGCAAAGTTTGATGGGTATGATGGCAATTTGATACTTACCGATGCTGAAATTCAGGCTGCTTGTGAATTGGTGCCTGAAAAGCTGAAACAGGACATTCAATTTGCCCATTCCAATGTAAAGCGCTTCGCCGAAGCTCAACGTGGCACGGTGACAGATTTTGAGACTGAGATAGTTCCTGGATTGATTGCTGGGCAAAAGAGCATCCCTTGCAATGCCGCTGGCTGCTATGTGCCTGGTGGCCGCTACAGCCACATTGCGAGTGCAATCATGACAGTGACGACCGCTAAGGTTGCTGGTTGCGAGCACATAACTGCTTGCTCGCCACCGGCCAAAGATACTGGTATTGCTCCCGCAATTGTTTATGCAGCACAGTTATGCGGTGCGGATAAGATTTTGGCTATGGGCGGCGTCCAGGGCGTTGCATCGATGACTTTTGGTCTGTTTGGCTTGCCGGAAGCGGATATAATTGTGGGCCCTGGAAACCAATTTGTTGCGGAAGCCAAACGCATATTATTTGGTCGAGTGGGCATTGATATGATTGCTGGGCCTACGGACAGCTTAGTGATCGCAGATGCTAGAGCAGATGCTGAGATTGTGGCGGCTGATTTGGTAGGGCAGGCGGAACATGGGTATAATTCTCCGGTTTGGTTGGTCACAGATAATAAAGTTTTGGGGCAGAAGGTGTTGGATATCGTGCCAGGTTTGATTGCCGATTTGCCAGAATTAAACCGCATCAACGCCGAGGCCGCTTGGCGTGATTATGCTGAAGTGATCCTATGTGCTGATCGCGAAGAAATGGCAGCCACTTCAGACGAGTACGCTCCAGAACATTTGACAGTTCAGGCTGATGATCTTGATTGGTGGTTGGACCGTTTGCGCTGCTATGGATCCTTGTTCTTGGGTGAGGAGACCACAGTTGCTTATGGAGACAAAGCTTCTGGTCCTAATCATTGTCTGCCTACCTCTCGTTCGGCCAAATACACTGGTGGGCTGTCAGTACATAAATATATGAAACTAGTCACATGGCAACGATCCACCCGAGATGGTGCGAAGGATGTAGCGATCGCCACGGCACGGATATCGAGGTTGGAGGGGATGGAGGGCCATGCGCGCACTGCAGATATTCGTCTGGCTAAATATTATCCAGGCGAAAATTTTGATCTGTCAGCACAGGGTTAGAGTATGATTTATCCTCATTTATTCGATTTAAAAGGAAAAATTGCTGTTGTGACAGGCGCTTCGAGTGGCTTGGGCCAAGGAGCTGCCACGGTACTTGCGGCTCATGGAGTGCAGGTAGTAGGAATCGCCAGGCGTGAAGGTAAGCTGAATGCGTGGTCACAGTCTGCTAAGGGCGAAACATCTATCCTAGTAGCGGATCTGGCAGATAGGTCTACTATAGCTGATATCGCAGCTGAGGCTGTGCGGCCTTTTGGGACGCCTGACATTTTGATAAACGCGGCGGGTATTAATACGCGCCAGCCGGCAGATGATATGACTGATGCACATTGGGATTTGACTCAAAACTTGAATGTTGCCTCTCCGTTTTTTTTAGCAAAGGCTATGGTGCCCGGTATGCGGGCTAAAGGCTGGGGCAGAATCATTAATTTTGCTTCACTCCAATCTCGTCGTGCCTTTGCTAATGGCATAAGTTACGGCGCCTCCAAAGGTGCTGTAGAGCAAATGACGCGTGCAATGGCCGAGGCTTGGTCGCGAGATGGGATAACCGCAAATGCGATTGCACCTGGTTTTTTTCGAACCGAGCTTACCGCACCTGTATTTGCTGATCCTAAATTGTCGGCGCGCAACGCAGCGCAGACGTGTATAGGACGGAACGGTGAGGTCCATGACATGGATGGTCCTATGATGTTCTTCTGCTCAGAGGCGTCAAACTATGTAACAGGTCAAACTTTGTTTGTTGACGGAGGATATACTGCGAAATGAAAGCTTTAGTGAATACCAGCGTGGAGACGCTTGAATATTTGGACTATGTGGACCCAATCGCCAAAACTGGTGAAGAACTGGTGCGGATCCAATATTCTGGAATTTGCGGATCCGATATGCATGCGTTCTTAGGCCATGATACCCGGCGCCCAACTCCTAATATTCTTGGGCATGAAGCTTCAGGCACCATCATTGGTGGGTTGCGCGACGGCACTTTGGTCACAATCAACCCACTGAACGGCTGTGGTACGTGCCCAGCTTGTTTGGTTGGGAAATCCAATATTTGTGTAGATCGACAAATTATTTCTATGCCGCCCCGTGCTGGCGCATTTGCTGATATGGTGGCAATTCCGTCTGATAATCTTTTGGTTGTTCCAAGCCAAGGTTTCTTGAAATCGGCAGCACTGACTGAGCCTTTGGCCTGTGGCTGGCATGCGGCACGTTTGGGGCTGCGTTTGCAAGATGTGGCGGTATCGGATTTGACATGTGTTGTGTTGGGTGGTGGTGCCATCGGTGTTGGCGCTGCATTATGTCTACGTGCTATGGGTGTTGAAAATATCACTCTGATTGAAGTAAACGCTTTGCGCCTTGAGACCCTGCACAATATTGTTGGTTTTCAGGCTAGTGACGGCAAAGATGTGCATGCTCCTAAAGTTGGTACCGCTGATTTGGTGATCGATGGTGTGGGATACGCAGCGACCCGGGCTTCGGCCTGTGAATTGGCAAAGCCTGGTGGTGTGATTTCTCATATAGGCCTAGGCTCTGGGGAAGGTGGCGTTGATGTACGACGCATGACCCTACAAGAGATCACCTTTATTGGTTGCTATACTTATACTCCCCAAGACTTTCGTGACACTGGCGCTGCAATATTTTCAGGTCAGCTTGGATCGTTGGATTGGGTGGAAACCCGTCCTTTGTCAGAGGGGCAAGCTGCCTTTGACGACATCCGCAATGGTCGCGCCCCTGCACCAAAAATTATTCTGATTCCCTGAAAGGAGCATCATGTCTGTTAGTGAGAAAATAGTAGCTGATTTCGTTACCAATGGTATCGAGTTTGTTACCACAGTGCCGTGCAAACAGCTCGGTGGTGTTATTGACGCTGTTGAAAAAGAGCCCAGCATCTACCATATCCCGTCGAATAAAGAAGATGAGGGCATGGGCCTTTGCGCTGGTGCATTCATGGGCGGAAAACGCCCAGCTATTATTATGCAAAATACTGCAATTGGAGTGACTGTGAACACGTTGGTCACTCTGACCCAATTTTACCGTATGCCTTTGCCGATGCTGATTTCTTATCGTGGTGAACTTAAAGAACCGGTAGCGTGCCAAGTGGAAATGGCTGTGCACACTAAAGCTTTGCTAAATCAATTGAACATCCCAACATATCATTTTCATAAGCCTGGTGATGAGCAAGAACTGGACGCTATTTTGAAGTATACGTTCATGTGTAACAAGCCGGTGGCAATTCTCACCGATGCAACGTTCTGGGGAGGTTACTAACATGATCCGTTCTGAAATTATTCGTGATATAGCTCCAATTCTGCGCGATCAGTTGGTTGTGTGCAACATAGGCCTGCCAAGCCAAGAGCTGCATATGATCGACGACCAAGCCAGCACCTTCTACATGCTAGGTACCATGGGCCTATCTTCTTCTATTGGCTTAGGTGTTGCTTTAGCGCAGGATAAGACGGTTATCTCTATTGATGGGGATGGTTCTGTACTAACCAACTTAGGCACCTTACCTACTATTGCAAACAATGTGGCAGACAATTTTATCTTGTTGATAATCGATAATGGAAGCTACGGTTCCACTGGTGATCAACCCACCTATGCGGGCCAGAAGACCTCGCTTACTGCCGTTGCACGTGCTTGTGGATGCGAAAATGTTGTTGAATGTCAGGCTGTGGAGACCGGTACTGTTTTGCAAGCAGCCCTCGATAGTAAGAAAATGACAGTGATTGTCGCAAAATGTGAAAGTGGCAACATTAAGGTTCCTGTGATCACCAAAGACCCAGTTGTGATTAGAGATCGCTTTATGACTGAAGTCGCACGCTGATAAGTATAATGCTATGGAAGCTGAGTTTAGGTCTGCCGTTTATTCGGTGGGCCTTTCTTTTGAAATGGCTTTAGTATTGCCATTCCGGCTTAACAAAGTTTTTAGAGTTACCTTTTAGCCCTAATTGTGATGGAGTTCCGCATCTCGTTTGAGGAAAGCTTGGCGTGGCCTGTAATTTAACTACTAGGCGATTTGGCACACTTTTATAAAGCTTTTAAGTGCGTATCCCAGTAAATGACTGCACCAAAACCATTGTGGGCCGGACCCATTATTAGCAGCCCGTAATGTATGTGGTTAGTTTTTGACGCCAAAGCCTATTTATTACTACACTGAGATGTTCTGAAAACTAGTTTACGGTGATGGCTGAAACAGCAACAAAAACTTTAAGTATCTCAGATCTTTAAAATTAGCGTTTTGGTACAACTCCAATCATAAATCCTGCACATTTTTTCTTTGAAGCTGCAAT